>ODAI010518914.1_pt1 | contig 14531 bp, 15 predicted proteins | sample 1539321 | NCBI WGS metagenome assembly ODAI01 (sample SAMN02144231, study PRJEB22623) | gut metagenome | biome: sheep rumen | host: Ovis aries | place: New Zealand
CAATTGCTTCTGACCGTCCAGAAGCACGGTAAAACGTTCCGGTGCGTAGTAAGGCGCCTCGTTTTGAAGTTCAAAGCAGGCAGAGACGCTGCCGGCATATAAAAGATTCAGCATAATAATTCCTGACAAACGCCGAAAGCTCCGGCGTTTTTTATTTTTTTGCGCTTTCCCTGGCGTCGGACACGATCTGCCGCAGGAGAAGCTTCATGCGGATGAACAGCAGGTCAAAACCGGTGTAAAACACGCCGAAGAGGATGGGGCCGACCCCCAGGGGGACCCCCGCGGCGCCGGTCAGAGACACGATGGCACCGTTGAGAAGATTGTAGAAGGTGGCCACGCAGCCCAGCAGCACCGCCGCGTAGAGAATGTTCAGGAAAAAGGTGTAGTAGGCCTTCTTCGGGAACATCATCCAGCGGTCGTTGGCACCCTTGGCCTTGGCGTAATAGCGCAGGATGTTGTTGGTCAGGATATCGGTCACCACGCCCAGGGCGATGGCGAAGACCAGCAGCAGGTCCAGGGTGGCGGGGATGTAGGCGCTCAGGCCCCAGAAGATAAAAAAGCAAACGGAGCCGGCAAACCACATTTTGATCAGGATGGCCTTGAGCCAATCCGCCAGACGCAGCTTTGGCCCGGAGCGGTACTTTCTCAGTTCCTCCTCGGAGACCTGGGGAGAGTTTTCCTCGTTGGCGTTGATGAGATCGTTTACCGCGCGGGCATGGAGCTTGTAGTAGTCGGCGGCAGCCCGGCTTTCCTCGGGTGTCGTCCGTTTGTTCTGTTTTGCCACGTGACGGACCCCCTTTCCTGTTCGGGAGGCCGGGATGCGGCCTCCCGATTGTTGCCTGGCAAGCAGCGGAGAGGATCAGTCCTCGCCGGAGATGTCGATGACATCCATCTTGCCGTAGTCCTCCACGGTGACGGAGGTATTGATCTTGCGCAGGAGTTTGCTGTACACCGGCACCAGCAGGAACATGGCGGCGCCGATGATCTCGATGATGATGTGATCCTGCAGCACGTTATAGGCCTTGGCGATGTAGATGGTGGAGGCGTCCAGCTTGATGGGGTTCTCCGCTCTGGTGAGGGCGGCGGTGATCAGGCCGGAGTAGTACACATCGCAGAAGATGATCACGCCCAGCATCAGGATCGCCAGGATCATCATGGGGATCACGGGCTTTTTCCGGCGGGGGTAGGTGTTCAGCGCACAGACCAGGGACAGCATGGAGAAGAGCATAGTGGCAAAGCCGCACAGGCCCATTCCGGAGCCCTGGATCTTGGCAGTGGTGTTGGAGATCTGGGTCAGATTCAGGGAATACTGCAGAAATCCGATGGCCAGCACCAGCAGCGCGATGATGGAGGGGCGGCGCTTGAGAGAAACGAAGAATTTGCGCAGAAATTCCGGCATCTTCGAAGCCTTCTTGGTCTCGTTCTTGCTCATGCCTTGTTCCTCCTCTCGATGGACTCGCCGCTTTCCTTGTCGAAGAAGTGCTTGCGGCTGAAGGCGATGTCAACACTGTCGCCTTCCTTGTAATCGTACCAGCCGCGGAGCTTGGCGGAGATCTTGTTGCCCACCGCGTCCGAGTGGCCGATGTGGCCGTGGACCAGGGTGTTCATGCCCAGGTTCTCGTTGGAGAAGACGTTCATGGCGATCTCGCCGCCGCCGATCACGTCCTCGGGACGCACGCCCAGGTCGATCTCCTTGCCGGCGTAGGGCAGCAGCATGCCCTTTTCTTCCTCGGTGAGCTTCACGCGGAAGCCGTGGCCTTCCAGCTCCCCTTCCCGGACGGTGACGTCAAAGAAGTTCATGGGAGGCAGGCCGATGAAGCTTGCCACAAAGCGGTTGGCCGGGGAATCATAGAGCTCCAGAGGCGTGCCCACCTGCTGGACGTGGCCCATGGACATGCAGACGATGCGGTCCGCCAGGGTCAGGGCCTCGGTCTGGTCGTGGGTAACGTAGAGCATGGTGGCCTGCAGACGCTTGTGCAGCAGCAGGATCTCCCGGCGGGTGGCGCCGCGGAGCTTGGCGTCCAGGTTGGAGAGGGGCTCGTCAAAGAGGAAGACCTTGGGGTTGCGGACGATGGAACGGCCCATGGCCACACGCTGTCTCTGGCCGCCGGAAAGCTGAGAGGGCTTTTTGTTCAGCTGGCTGGTCAGGCCCAGGATCTCGGCCGCGGCCAGCACCTTCTTGTGGATCACATTGGGATTTTCCTTGCGCAGCGTCAGGGAAAAGGCCATGTTTTCATAGATGGTCATGTGTCCGTAGAGCGCGTAGTTCTGGAACACCATGGCCATGTCGCGGTCCTTGGCGGGGGTCTGGGTGATGTCCTTGCCGTCCAGGAACAGGTGGCCGGCGGAGATATCCTCAAGACCCGCGATCATGCGCAGGGTGGTGGACTTGCCGCAGCCGGAGGGACCGACCAGGACGATCAGCTCGCCGTCCTTGACGTCCAGATTGAAGTCATAGACCGCCTGAACGTTATTGTCGTAGATCTTGTCTACATGCTGTACTTTCAGCTCTGCCATAACGTTCCCTCCTTTATGCGCCCTGGGCGTTCAGGGACGCCAAATGGGCCTGCAGCGCGCGGCTGCGGGTGATGCCGATGACGGCGCCCACCAGCAGGCAGGCGGCGGAGATCAGCAGATAGATCACACAGATGGTGAACTGCTTGCCCTCCATCACGGTGACAGCCTGCTCCTGAATGGTAACCGTAGCGGCGTGGGCCCGCATGGGGTAGATGAAGATGCGGACGATCTGGCCGATGCCAAGGGCGATCATCAGAAAGGCGTAGCCGATCTTGTAGTTCTTGATGCCCTCGGAGCTCAGAAAGGCCGCAAGCATGAAGATCAAGTTATACAGGATGGAGGCGCCCATGAGGATGTTGTAGTACCAGGAGCCCACGTTGGACTCGTAGATATTGGCGAAGTAAAGCACGTTGAAAATGATCGCCACAAGCGCAAGCCCGGAAGCCAGGCTGTTCTTGGTATAGCGCATTCTGTCGAGCCGAATGGTTTTTTCGTCGTTCATGCTTTGGCCTCCTTCCCCTGGGCGATGAGGGCCTTCTCCTCCTTCATGAGGCGCAGCTTCCAGATCGTGCAGGCCACCAGTCCCACGCAGACCAGCAGGGACAGGGCGAACACGAAGTAGTGCACGTCGAACCAGAAGGTGGATTCGGTGTAAGCGGTCTTCCACAGGTCGGCATGCTTCCGCAGGGCTTCGAAGTCCACCCGCAGGAAGCGCTCCTTGTAGGCCTCGATATAACCGTGAGACTCAAAGGCCACATAGAAGTTGGCGATGACGAAGGCCGCCACGGAGATGTAGTTGGCAATGTAATACTTTCTCCGGATATGGGTATTGGTGACGAACAGCAGGCACGCGAGCAGGATCAGAACGATCGAGCATTTGAGGAAATACGCGTTGAAGGTCTGCATGTTGTAGTAGACGATGGAGCCGGGGACGTCGGTCTGGGTCAGATCCGCCGGGTTTCTCATGGTCGAATACAGGGTGTCATACAGATCCGTCATGATGCCCAGCGCGTAGAGGAAGATCAGCACGCTGGCACCAATGGCCAGAAGGCAGAGGATTTTTTGCAGTTTTAACTGTTTTTTGTACATTTTGGCCTCCCTGCTGACAGCCTCCCGCCCCACAGAGGAGCACGCTCCTCTGTGGAAACGGAAGCTGTTAATCTGCATTCAATCGATCGCGAAGGTGTTTCTGCGATCAGCCGAGAGCGTTGTAGTAAGCAAGCAGACGGTTCCAGGCATCCTGCTTGAGGACCAGGTACTGCAGGCCGCCCCACTCGTTGGCGACCAGCTCGGCGGAGGCCTCAGCACTGCCCATGCCTTCCTCGGCATAGCCGGCAACGATCTGGTTCACGAACAGGTTCTCGCCGCCCTTGGCGGAGGAGAACTTGCCGTTGGAGGTCAGCTGGGTGTAGGAGTTGATCATGTCGTTCTCAGCCTTGGTGTTGGGCAGAACGGTGGGGATGGACATGTACCAGGGATTCTCGGTGACAGCCAGTTCGGGGTGGAAGATGGTGCCGAGAGCGATGGCCTTGGAGATGTAGCCGGCGCCCAGACGGCCGATGTCGCTGGTGCACTGATACTCAAAGGCCTGGCTCTTGGCGAAGCTCAGGGTGGAGCCCAGGAACTGACGGGCGTAGTTGGTGTAGTTGCCGCCGGCCTTCTCCCACAGCTCAGCGCGGGTGGCGTCGGCGATCTCAGGCATCTCGGTGCCGTTGAAGAGGAAGGTCACGTAGCTGCCGTCGGCATTGGTCTTGATGAACTCCTTGGGGCCGTAGCTCATGAGGATCATGCCCTCGGGAGAGTAGGCAAAGTCGATGAGCTTCAGAGCGGCGTTGAGCTTGTCGGGGTTACCGGCAACACCGGCGGAGGAGATGCCCCAGCCGTCGGTCTTGACGGAACGCCAGGATTCGGTGAAGCGCATGTAGTGGCCGCCCTCGGTGCCGTCCTGCCAGCAGGCCACGGGAACCATAACGGCCATGTAGCACTCGCCCTCATCGAAGATGCCCTTGCTGGGATCGTTGAACAGGGTCTGGGTCTGGTTGTAGTCGTAGTGCATGAAGGCCAGGTCGTCACGCAGGTAGTCCTCGGTCTTGCCGGCGGCGGTCTGCATGAAGTTCACGGAGATCAGGCCTTCCTTGGCAATGGCGTTCATACGCTCCAGAGCCTGGTAGGTCTCGGGGTTCTGACGGGCGTCCTTCAGGGTGCCGTCCACGTCGAAGTACAGGTAGTCCTGACGGGATTCCAGACCGCGCACGCCGAAGAGGTGGCCGGCGAAGCGGAACATGTCAACGCGGCGCTGGTTGTTGTCGTCCTCGCGGGAGAAGAGGCCCTGGATGGAATCGGTGCCGTTGAGGGTCTGGGGGTTGGCGACGACGCAGCGGAGCAGGGCGACCAGCTCGTCAGCGTCCCAGGCGGCATTTTGACCGCAGAAGAGGTTGGAGCGCTCGGTGCCGTAGTAGCCGTTGTAGGCCTCGTCGATGTAGGTGCGGAGCATGTTGACAGCGGTGACGCCGTCGATGGAGCCAGCCTCGTTCATCTTGGCGATGATGTTGCCGCCGGCGTCATAGTCCTTGGTCACGGTCTCGGTGCCGGAGCCGTCCAGCTTCACGGTCTCGATCTCGACCTTGCCGGAGGTGGGCATGTAGGGCTCGTAAACGGGGGCTGCGGTGTTGTTGGACTTCTCGGCAGTGAATTCGCCCTCGCCGTCCAGCAGCTTCTTGACCATGTCAACGCGCATCAGAGGCATACGCTCGATGTCGTTCACGCCGTCAAAGTAGGGGCTGAAGTAGATGGCGCCGGTGTCGGTGTTGCCGGTGATGGAGAGGCGAACGATGGGGTTCTGATCCAGGTAGGCCTTGAAGTTGGGCATCTGATCCAGGTACTCGGCGATGTTCACCACAACGCCCTGTTCACCGAACTCGGACAGGCCGCTTGCAGTGCCGGAGACCATGTCCACATCGGCCATGCGCTCTCTCCAGTACTCGAATTCCTTGGCGGCGCTGTTGCCCTGGTACTTGTCCTCGAACTTCACGCCCAAGATCTTCTCGACCTCGACCCAGGTGGGCTTCAGGTCGCCGGCGTTGTAGGTCACACCGTTGGCAAGGGTAACGCCCTCACCGGCGACCTCAGCGTCGAAGAACAGACCGGTCTTGGTGGAGTTGTAGCCGGTGGCCATGCGCAGCACGGTGCCCTCGGCATAGCTCAGCTCGGCGGGAGCCGCGGCTTCCTCGGCGGGGGCGGCGGCGTCGGCGGGAGCGGACTCGGTGGCGGCGGCCGCGGGCTTCTCCTCGGCCTTGGGCTGCTCGTACTGGTCAACATCGATCTTGTTGCCGCAGGCGGTGAGCGCCGCGATCATCAGAACGGCCATCAGCAGAGCAAGGATTCTTTTCATGCTTTTCATTGGGTTCCTCCTTAAATAAATTAGTAAACGAAACTATGTTTGCCGGACCTTCCGGGAATGGCTTATTCTTTCACGCCGCCCACATTGGTGCCCTTGGCGAAGTACTTCTGAATGAAGGGATAAATGATCAGAATGGGCACGATGGAGCAGACGATCAGGGCGTAGATCACAGAGTCGGAGGCGTAGGGCTGGCTCCAGCCGGCCATGGCCTCGGCGTCGGTGAATTCCTCCAGACGCAGACGGATGAAGACCTGCAGCGGGTGCTCGTTGGAGTTGGAGATCATCTGGCGGGCCCAGAAGTAGCCGTTCCAACGGGAGATGCCGAAGAACAGGGCCACCGTTGCGATGGTGGATTTGCACATGGGGAGGTAAACCTTGGTGAGCACCTGGAACTCGCTGGCGCCGTCCACGATCGCCGCCTCTTCGATCTCGCTGGGCACGCCCTCAAAGGCGTTGCGCAGCAGGATGATGTTCATGGCCGCCATACCCATGGCAATGACCACCAACCACTTGTCGTCGGTGATGCCAACGGAGTTAAAGACCGCCTTGGTGCTCAAATAGTTCAGATACTGGGGAACGATACCTGCGGCAAACCACATGGTGAAGACCAGGAAGAAGTTGAAGAGCTTGCGGAACAGCAGCCTCTTCTTGGACAGGGCGTAGCCGCCGAGGATGGAGTAGAACAGCGCCCAGATGGTGCCGTAGAAGGTGATGAACAGGGTGTTCGAGTAGGCGTTCCAGAACATGTTGTCGCTGAACATGCGGCGGAACGCGTCGAACTGGATGTCCTTGGGGAAGAGTGCGATCTGGCCGGCTTCCACTGCAGCACGGCCACTGATGGCAGCAGAGATGGCGTAGACGAAGGGATAGAGGCAGGCCAGGGCAAACACGGTCAGCAGCGTGTAGCTGATGATCTTGAAGATCAGCTCGGAGATCTCAAGTTTTCTTTTCATGGCTGTCTCCTCCTTTTAGTAGAGCGACACGTCGGAGGCCTTGCGCGCGATGGTATTGGCGCCGATGACCAGCAGCATGCCCACTACGTTGTTCATCATTTCCGCCGCGGAGGCAATGCCCTTGGCCGCACCCGCCAGGCCGTAGCGCTGGGCAAAGGTGGAGACCACGTCGGCCACCACATAGGTGTTGGTGTTGTAGAGCAGCAGCACCTTTTCATAGCCGATGTTCAGCAGGGAGCCGATCCGGGTGATGAGCATGATGACGATGGTGGAGAGGATGCTGGGCAGCACCACATAGCGCATCTGGGCCCACTTGCCGGCGCCGTCGATCTGGGCGGCCTCGTAGCTGGTGGGGGAGATGGCGATGATCGCCGCGAAGAACACGATGCTGTCGTAGCCCGCGCCCTCCCAGATGCCGCTGATGATGTAGATCGGGCGGAAGAAGGCGGGGTTGTTCAGCAGACCTGCATTGGCCACATCCTGGGATACCCATCCAAGTCTGGCCAGCGCCTGGGACACGATGCCCATGCCGGAAGTCAGGGAGCCCTGCTTGACCAGCATGACCACAAGGGAGGTCATAACGACCGTGGACATGAACTTGGGCAGATACGTCAGCACCTGATACACGCTCCGGGCGATGTTCGACTTGATCTCATTGAAGAACAGGGCCAGGATGATAGGCATCGGGAAGCCGAAGCACAGCCCGTAGAAGCTCAGGATGAAGGTGTTGCGCATGGCGCGCCAGAACTCCATCGAGAGGGTGTCGCCGCCGACGAGCAGCCGCTTGAAGTACGAGAAGCCGGAAAACAGCTGCTTGGACACGGGGAGAACCTCGTCCGAGACCTTGAAGCAGCCCAGCAGCTCATACATGGGGAAGTAGCGCCAGAACAGGAACACCAGCAGCATGGGGATCAGCATCAGGTACAGTCGCCAGTCCTTGAGGATCGACCGTCCCACATGCAGCCAGTAGTGCTTTTCTACGTCGTCGCGCACGGCCTGTTCCGGGTTTTCCCGATACAAGCCGCTTGCTTCATCGTAGATGAGAAAATCCGCCGCTTTTGCTTTCATCAGTTTCCTCCTTTTTCCTCCTCCGCGGCGTGGACCCGCAGAAGATAATGCTTTTGGTTCTCAAAAATCCCATCCAGCCGCCGGGCGATCCAGAGGATCACGCCGGTGAAAAGAAGGGACAGGGCATCCGTGGTGAAAAATGCGAGGCAGGCTGAAAGTTTGTTGCCGAAGAGCAGGGCCAGAAGCGCCCGGCCCAGCTGCATCAGCAGCAGGGTGACAAGACCGAAGCAGACGCTCAGAAAGCTGTCCTGCCGGATCCGCTCTCCCCCCAGGAGGCGCAGCGGCAGCAGCATGAGCAGGGCGAAGAGATTGCCGGCGCAGTAGATGAGAAACTGCCGGGCGCTCCCGTGAGAGGCGAAGCAGAACACCAGACCCCCAAGTACCGCGTGGATCCCGGCCCAGGGACCCCAGCGCATCAGCACGATGGCCACCACCGCGGCCACCACCGATACGGTGTAGAGCTGATCGGCGTACCAGAAGCGGGCCGCCGTGACGATGAGCAGCTCCGCGATACAGAGGATCACTGCAAAAAGCGTCAGGTCGATGCCGCGATATTCCGAAAAGCTGAGCTGTCTTCTCATCTCTCTGATCCTCTGCCAAAAATCCTTTTTCTTCTTTTCTAATGTACCAGTTTTCCGCCGGTTCTTGTATGTCAAAAACAGAGCTAATGCATGGACAAAACGGATGCGTTTGAAATAGCAATTTGCAAGCGCCCGCGGCCGTGCTATAATAAAGAGGTCAAATGATTCAATTTTTTTCAAGGAGAAGCATCCGGATGAAAACAGAAATCACCGTTGGCCCCGAAAGCTCTCTTCAGGACATTCTGGATATGCTCCCCCCGGGAGCCACCGCGAAGCTCAAGCCGGGGATCTACCGGCAGAAGCTGCAGATCCGCACCCCGGGCCTCACCCTCATCGGCGCAGGGGCAGAGGAGACGAGGCTGGTCTATGACGACTATGCCCGGAAGCTCCATCCCGACGGGCGGGAATACAACACCTTCCGCACCTGGACGGTAGCGGTCTGCGCCGACGGGGTGTCCATGCGCGATCTCACCGTGGAAAACGACGCGCGCTCTCCCCGGGAGAAGGGCCAGGAGGTGGCCCTCAGCGTCTATGGGGACGATTTTTTGATGGAGGACTGCCTCCTCCGCTCCACCCAGGATACGCTCTTTGTGGGTCCCCTGCCCCAGGACCTGATCCGGCGCTATGTGGACCTGCTGCCCCCGGAGCTGCGGGCGGACAGGCTCCTCAGCCAGCGCTTTCTCCGCTGCCGGATCGAGGGCTCCGTGGATTTCATCTTCGGCTGCGGCAGGGCCCTGTTTCAGGGCTGCGAGATCCGCTCCGTCTTTGACGGGCGGAGCGGCGGCTTCGCTGCCGCTCCCGCCCACGCTTTGGAGCAGAAGGAGGGCTTCCTCTTTCAAAACTGCGCCTTCACCCGGGAAGAGGCCGTTTCCGACGGCAGCATCTTCCTGGCCCGTCCCTGGCGAGACTACGGTCTGGCCGTCTTTGAAGACTGCAGCTACGAAGCGCATATCCGCCCGGAGGGCTTTGACCCCTGGCTGGACAGCGGCCGGGAAAAGACCGCCCGCTTTGTGGAGATCCCGCTGCGCCCCGGCCGGGTCAGCTGGGCGAAGGCTCAGATGGAATCGTAAAGGTTCTGGATGTACAATCTGGAGCTCACCGCGTTTTCGTTGCTGGTGTTCTCCAGGGTGGCCTGGATATAAGGCTTCCTGGCCTTCAGAAAGCGAAGGATCTGGGTATAATCCATCTCTCCCGTGCCGGCGGCGATGCTCTGGAGCTTGCCGTCTTTGCGGGTGAAGTCCTTCAGGTGGACCATGGCGATGGCGTCGCAGAGCTTGTCCATGGCCTCGCCGATGACCAGATCCCGCCGGTCCGCGTTCTCCATGCAGAGAAGATTCACCGGGTCGAAGATGATGCGCAGGTTCCGGCTGCCCATGCTGCGCAGGACCTGGACCGCCCGGTCCGCGTCATAGACGATGTGGTTCCACACAGGCTCGATGGCCATGGTGACGCCGTACTGCTCGGCGCAGGCCACCACCGGCTCCAGATTGTGGAGGAAGGTGTCCAGCGCCTCTTTGGTGTGGGTGTTGGCGTCCAGCTTATAGGCGGCGTTGGGGGCCCCCGTTTCGGTGCCCACCATGCCGATGCCGGCCAGGGCCGCCACGCGCAGGTGCCCATAGTACCGGGACTGGAATTCCCGGAGCTTTGTCTCGTCCGGGTGGGCCAGGTTCAGATAGCAGCCCAGCACCGCCACGTCCAGATCCCGCTGCCGGAACACCCGGCGCACATAGGCGGCCAGGCCCTCCGTCAGGGCGGCGTGGTCAAAGCTCACATTCTTGATGCACTTGGAAAGGGCCAGGTGCACACACTGAAAGCCCTCTTCCCGCGCGGTGGCGGCCCGGGCCTCCAGGGTCTGCAGCGTCTCCGGCGCCGCGGCGTTTACATCGTGCAGACGGATTCCTAACTGCATAATATCCTCCAAGCTTGATTCCGGAAAGGAGCAGCCATGAACAGCTTACAGATCTGCGCCAGAGCCATCCTCCCGATCTTCCTCATCACCGCGGCAGGCTATGCCGCGAAGCGCGGGGGCCTCATCCGGGAGGAAGAAGTCTCCCGCTTCAACGCCCTTGCCTTCAAGGTCTTCCTGCCGGTGATGTGCTTTTATAATGTCTATACCTCGGAGCTTTCCTCCGCCCTGCGGCCGGGACTGATGCTCTTCACCGCCCTGGCGGTCCTGGGCGTCTACGCTCTGAGCTTTCTCTACGCTCACGTTTTCGTGAAGGAGCGGAGCAGGTGCGGCGTGGTGATCCAGGGGCTCTACCGCTCCAACTATGTGATCCTGGGCCTGCCGCTGGCCGCGGGTCTGACCCAGGACGGGGATATCGGCGTGGCCGCCGTCATGGGCGCCGTGGTGGTGCCGATCTTCAATGTACTGGCCGTGATCACCCTGGAGGTCTACAACGGCACCAGGCCCGACTGGCGCAAGCTTCTCCGGAACATCGCCACAAACGGCCTCATCATCGGCAATGTCCTGGGCATTCTGGTGCTGCTTTTGAAGCTGAAGCTGCCCTCCCCGGTGGAGGCAGCCCTGCGGGACATGGCCCGGGTGGCAAGTCCCCTGATGCTCTTTCTGCTGGGGGCCTTCTTCCGCTTCCGGGGCCTGCTCTCTCACTGGAAGGATCTCATCGCCGTCTGTCTCGGCCGGCTGGTGCTGATCCCGGCGCTGGTGCTGTCCATCGCTGTGGCTCTGGGCTTTCGCGGCGTGGAGCTTATCACCCTGCTGGCGGTGTTTGCCTCCTCCACGGCGGTCTCTTCCTTCACCATGGCCCAGCAGCTGGGGGGCGACGCGCCCCTGGCCGGGGATATCGTAGTGGCCACCAGCGCCCTGGCCTCCTTCAGCCTCTTCGGCTGGAGTTTTCTGTTCAAAATGCTCAATTTCTTCTGATACGCAATATTTTTCTTTATTTATTTTACTCGCATTTCTTTTTGAGAAATACGGAAAACGAATGATAATTTTTTAACTTCTACGGTTTTTTCAACACAGGAGGTCCCCATGGTCAGGAAAAAGCGGACCAGTCTCGGCGACATCAAACGCATTCACATCGATCGGCGGCAGCGGGAGGGCGGCTACGTCATGTCCTCGCACCACTGTCACCCCTACTATGAGCTCTGCTGCATCGAGCACGGCGCCTGCCGTTTCATGCTGGAGGACCGGATGTACGACCTCCACGTGGGAGACCTGCTGCTGATCCCGCCCCAGGTGGTTCACTATACCCGCTATCTCTTCGGTTCCTGCCGGCGCATCGGCATCTATTTCCGCGACGCCGACCTGAATGAGGCCGTCACCGCCCTGCTGCCGGGCCGGGAGACCTTCTTTTCCCGGGTGCAGGTCCTCCACGTGCCGGAGGCCTTTCACGCGGCCTGCTGCGAGCTGCTCTCCCGCATGGCTTATGAGGAGCAGACCGACGACAGCCGCTCTCCCCTGATCCTGCGCCTGCAGCTGATGGAGCTGCTGGCCTTCTGCAGCCGGGTGTGCAGCTTCCTGCAGGAGAGCCCCACCGAGATCCAGACCACGGACCGCCAGGTTTTGGCCGCCGCCCACTATATCAACGAGCACTTCCGCCAGCAGATCTCCTCGGCGGACATTGCCGCCGCCGCGGGCTTCAGCCCCAACTACCTGAGCCGCAAGTTCCGGGAGGCGGCGGGCATCGGCCTGCACGAGTACCTGGTCCTGGTCCGGCTGCGCAGCGCGGCGCTGGAGCTGGTGTCCACGGATATGAGCGTCACCGAGATCGCCACCCACTGCGGCTTTTCCGACGGCAACTATTTCAAGGACGCCTTCAAGCGCAAATACGGCGTCAGCCCCCGGGACTACCGGAACGCCGCCAAGGGCTGAGCGGCCTGTGTTTTTCAGTACTACCCCTGCTATATATGATGGAAGGAGATCGAAGCGTCATGCATATTCTGGAAAATGAAGTCCTCTCCCTGGCCTTTGCGGACAAGGGCGCGGAGCTGAGCCGGGTCCTGGACAAAGAAAACGGCTGCGAGCGGCTCTGGAGCGCGGACCCCGCCGTTTGGAACCGGCACGCCCCCATCCTCTTCCCATTCGTGGGCAAGGTGGTGGACGGGCAATACCGGCTGAAGGGCAAAAGCTATGCCATGAAGACCCAGCACGGCTTTGCCAGGGATCTGGTCTTTTCCTGCTTGGAGGAGAGCGAAGGCTCCCTCACCCAGGTCCTCTGCTCCACAGAGGCCACAAAGGCGATCTACCCCTTTGATTTCCGCCTCCTGGTGCGCCACCGGCTGGATGAGGAAAATCCCCGGCTGCTGCACATCCAGTGGGAGGTTACAAACACCGGGGAAGATACCATGTATTACGCCATCGGCGGTCATCCCGGCTTTCTGCCCCCGGCGGGTGTGAAAAAGGAGGACTGCTTCCTGGCCTTCCCCGGGAAGGAGAAGCTCCGCTACATCAGCGCGGATCCCGCGGGCTTCGCCCTGCCGGAGGCGGTCCACGAGCTGACGCTGCAAGACGGGGCGGTCCCCTATGGGGTGACTCTGCCGGAAACCTGGATCTTCCAGGGACGGCAGGTGGACGCGGTGCAGCTGCTAAGACCGGACAAGCGTCCCTGGGTGACCCTGCGCTGCGAGAAGTTCCCGATCCTGGCCGTCTGGGCCAATGCCAAGGGCCCCTTCGTCTGCCTGGAGCCCTGGTGCGGCCGCACCGACGACGCGGGCTTCACCGGAGAGCTGCCGGAAAAGGTCTGCGAGGAAACCCTTGCCCCGGGCGAGACGAAACGCATCGCCTATACCATCGAATTTCACCGCTGAACCGCGGCGTCCTCACCGTAGGGGCGGCCTTTGGCCGCCTCTTTTGCTCGCTCTCCATCTATCAGGCGACCACAGGTCGCCCCTACGGTGTGGAAGCGGCACGATCAGGGGATCGTGCCCTATGCGGCGGCGGGGAGCCAGGATCTCGCTCCAGCCGTAGGGACGAGCATTGCTCGTCCGCCCGTTTTTCAGGTCCTCAGTCCGAAGAGCGGACGGCCAATGGCCGTCCCTACGGTGTGGGAACGGCGCGATCAGGGGATCGTGCCCTATGCGGCGGCGGGGAGCCTCCTCGCCGTAGGGGCGGCGGCTTGTCCCCGCCCGGCGGCAGTGACTTTTTCCAAGTAAAAGGTTCGGCGAATCCGCACATGCTGCGAATTCGCCGAACCTTTTTCTTGCCAATGCTTTTATGCTGCCGGGAGGGGCGAGCCTCTCCCCTACGCGACGGTGGAAGCCTACGCCAGTCGTAGGGACGAGCATTGCTCGTCCGCCCGTTTTTCAGGACCGCAGTCCGAACGGCGGACGGCCAATGGCCGTCCCTGCGCCTGGTTGGGGCGTCCACACCCCTTCATTAGGCAAAGGACGCGCGCGGACAATCGATGATCGCGGCGGTGATGGATGTGGGATAGAGCAGGGTGCTCGCCTCCAGGCCCTGGAGGCGCACGCAGACCTTGGCGTTCTCCCCGCTCTTGTTGAGCAGGACCAGGGCGATGCTGCCGTCCGGCCGCTTCCAGGCGCTGGCGTCGATGGCTTCCGAATATTTGGTGCAGGCGATGCGCACCGAGCCGGGGACGACGGTCTTTGCCAAAACCTCCATATACTGCCCCAGCAGGGTCTGGCGCAGCTTCTTCTCCTTTGTATCATACAGGAAAGAGGCCAGGCAGTAGTTGCCCACATAGTTGGGTCCCCCCTGCTCGTCCAGCAGCAGGTTCCAGTCCCCGAAGGCGCAGATGCCGTGGTTGAGATCGCCCAGGATCTCATGGCTCATGGCAATGGCGGCGCGGTCGGCGTCCTTGACGTCGAACTTGTAAAACTCGATGCAGCTTTCCGAGACCAGCAGCTTTTTCCCCGGGAAGCGCTCTCGGCAGAGGTCCAGGGCCTCGAAGTGATCCCCGGAGTACCAGTGGAAGGCCAGGCCCGCCACCATTTTGTCGGTGTCCTCGTCCACGATATCCCGCAGCCACTCGTAGGCCCGCTCCTTGTTGTGGTCCCAGAGATAGATCTCCAGGTCCGTGAGACCGTGCC
>ODAI013492343.1_pt1 | contig 14531 bp, 15 predicted proteins | sample 1539321 | NCBI WGS metagenome assembly ODAI01 (sample SAMN02144231, study PRJEB22623) | gut metagenome | biome: sheep rumen | host: Ovis aries | place: New Zealand
CCCGGGTGTAGAAGGGAATAGATTCAGCTAATTATTGATTAGCCAAATTTGATTAGCCAGCTAATAATGTTTACACAAATTTAACTTGACATATATATATATATATGGTAAAATTATAGTGAGGTGAGGTAGGCACTCATGTTACTTGGGGTCTGCTTTATCTTGATTAGCCGGCTAATTACCACTCGCTCGGTTTCTCCCGATTAGTCGGCTAATCTATAAAATAGGCAAGGCGATTAGCCGGCTAATCGGAGGTGCAGAATGGTTCCTTTTGATAGGCTCTTTAGTGATGCGAAAATTAAAGAGTATGTGACGGACAAGCGGCTCTCATCTAAGTCTTATATGCGCTACATGTTGCTTAGATTGATGAAGATGTTCAAGTATGATAATCTTCCGGATACTTTGCCGCATGAGATGCTCGAGTACTATCTTTTGATGAATGGCTCATGTTTTGTTACTAAGGTTGATGGTAATATCTATGCGTTCGTTGGTGGCGAGGGCGGCGAACCTGATGTTTACTATAGGCCGACAAGGTACACCTTTGCTAATCCTGCTCTTTCATATTCTGCATATTCAGCTATAGATAGCGATGCTTCTACTGATATGAATGAGAGACAGGCTAAGATTGGCCACGATGGCGTTCTCGTTCGCAATGATTCGATATGGTTGGGTATGCAACCCTTGATGGCTCGATATGCAACTATGATGGCTGAGAATATTCTTACTCTTAGGACGGCAGATATAATGCTTAGGATAACTGCTTTGATTTCTGCTCCTGATGATAAGACGCGTCTTGGTGCTGAGAGTTACATTCGTAGTATTGAAAAGGGCGAGCTGAAGGTAGTTGCAGAATCTCCATTTTTTGATGGTGTTAGGATGCAAAGTCCGCCTTCAAATAATGGTTCTTATTTGACTCAGTTTATTGAGTTACAGCAGTATCTCAAGGGCTCCTTTTATAATGAAATTGGCCTCAATGCTAATTTTAATATGAAGCGTGAAGCAATTGGTGAGGGAGAATCTTCGTTGAATGAGGACAGTCTTTTGCCGCTGTGTGAAGATATGCTTCAGTGCCGCAAGGAAGACATGGAGCGCGTTTCTGACTTGTTTGAATTGAATCCGCCAATAACGGTCGAGTTTGATTCGGCATGGGAAAAGAATGTTCGTCAGCTTGATGCTGAGTTGGAAAAAATTGAAAATGATGCTCAAAATTCTGATCCGATTAGCCAGCTAATCGGTGAAGGAAATGAGGGGGGTGAGAGTGATGACGGAGAGGGAACTGATGAGGATGAAGGTAAGGAGGTTGTTTCCGCTGATTAATGGTCTATTTACTAAAATAGACTATCAGTGGCCTGAAGTACTCGAAATTACTCCAGCGGAACTCGATTTGGTTTTTATTACAAATTGGGGTTTGCGTACAGTGGCTCCAGTTGTAATGGTTACTTATGAGCAGGATGAGGAAACTTATTTGCAAGTTTTGGCAGATTTGATTCTTCATATGTTTAAGTATAAGTGGGATAAATTAGCGGAAGTTCTTGCGCTGGATTATGATCCTATTCATAATTACAGCGATACATTCCATGAGAATATAGTTGAGGGTGGTGAGGATACTGAAAATTTGACTCAAGAGGTGCTCGTTAGTTCTGAAAAATCAACTGACAATCATACTCATATTTCTGATGGAGGTACTGAACGCAAAAGCAGTTCTAATCAGCATCTTGATACAAGAACTGATAATCTTACTGAAAGAATAGATTCTACAGGAGAGAATAATCTATTCGGCTTTAATTCAGATGAGGCAGTCGGTGCTGACACTGACGCTTCACATAGAACGCGTGCTAATAGTGGCACGCAGACTAACTCCGTTGCAGGTAGTAATGAAGAGACTGTGTATGGCGGCTTAACTCATACTACCGATGGTACCATTGCTGAGGATGATAGAAAGTCTACAGATAATACTAAAAAAACTGAAGGGACTTTTCAGCGCGATCGTGCGCGAGATTCGACTCATCTTGGCAATATTGGTAACATCACGACACAGCAACTGATTACACAGGAAATTGAGTTGTGGCGTTGGAACTACATTCAGTCAGTTCTCAACGATGTTAAAGATTTCCTTACTATTCCGGTATATGATTAGCCGGCTAATTAGGAGGTAGAATATGGATATTAATCAGGTTGCTACTATTGTCAATTCTCTTTCTGCACAGTACATCGGTGAAACCGCTGTTACTGCCACCGACCTTTCCAATGTTGTTGACATTGGCAATCAGGTTTTCGATATTAATTCTCTCGACAACTATGTGCATGACCTCATTGATCACATCGGCAAGGTTGTCTTTGTGAACCGGGCTTACCGCGGCAAGACTCCTTCTCTCGTTATGGACGGGTGGGAGTATGGCGCAGTTCTGGAAAAGATTACCTATGATTCCTATCCTGAAGCCCAGGCGAATGATTCTTGGAATCTTCGGGATGGTGAGTCTTACGACCCCAACGTTTTCTACAAGCCTTCTGTGTCGGCAAAGTTTTTCCAGAAGAGGAACACTTTCGACATTCCTATGTCCTTCGCGAAGCGCCAGATTCGCAGTGCTTTCAGTTCTGCGACTCAGCTCAACGCCTTCTTCTCCATGATTGAGACGGTCATCCAGAACAGCATGACTATCAAGATGGACCAGCTGGTGGAGGCCGCAATCAACAATATGATTGCTGTGACCATGAAGAATAACAATGCCAATCGCGCAGTCAATCTTCTGAGCAGGTTCAACACTGACTTCGGCCAGAGCCTCACGGCCGACAAGGCCATCACCAATCCTGATTTCATCAGGTACGCCGCTTTCACCATGAAGCTCTTCTCTGAGCGCATTCAGCGCATGAGCAAGCTCTTCAACGTTGGCGGCAAGGAAAGGTTTACCTCTTCTGAACGTCTTCACGTTGTGATGCTCTCTGAGTTCGCTGCCGCCGCGGAAGCGTATCTCTACTCTGATACCTTTCACGACCAGTTCGTCCATCTCGCCAAGGCCGAAACCGTTCCTTACTGGCAGGGTTCTGGCACTGATTATGCCTTTGCTTCCACTTCCAAGATTATGGTGACTCCCAATAGCGGTGCTGCCACTGAGGAGCTGTTCACTGGCACTGGCATCCTCGCCGTTATGTTTGACCGTGATGCTGTTGGTGTCGCGAATCTCGATCGGCGCGTCACTACCAACTGGAATGCTCGTGCAGAGTTCTTTAACAACTGGTACAAGTTCGACGCCGGCTACTTCAATGATCCGAATGAGAACTTTATCGTCTTCTATGTAGGTTAATCGACATATGATTAGCCGGCTAATCGCTTAGTCTTGATGTGATTAGCCGGCTAATCGCATGGAGGAGTTATGATTAATTTAACATTGTATAGCACTTCGAGTGAGCCTGAAGAGATTAACAAGTCTCTTGCAAATGATACAAATCTTACTGGTACTTTTCGCGGCGAAGTTTCTGTTCTCCGTCCAGTGATTATTATTGAGCATGAAATTCCAGTGGCCTTCAATTACGCTCGCATACCATCTTTTGACCGCTACTATTATGTAGATGATGTAGTATCTATTCGCACGAATCTCTGGGAGTTACATCTTCGAGTAGATGTGCTTATGTCTCATCGCCAGGGAATACTTAACTCCATGGGCGTCGTTGCTGATACTGAATCTGTCGCTGAAGATTTGTATTCACCTGGTTCGCAATGGCAAACAAAGGTTAAGAAAAAGACAGACATTATTCCATTTTCAGGCGGTTTTTCAACTACTCCCTACTTTATATTAATCACGGCTGGAGGTGTAGTATCATGAGTGACTATACGAATTATGATGCCGCAATTCAAGCGATTCAGGATGCTCAGCAGGCAGTTGACTCCAAGTATAAAGCAATTGGTGAAGCATCTTCGACTTTATGCGATGTTAATCAAACGATAATTCAGATTCCTGATGGTTCGGTAACACGCAATCGTAGTGGCGAGGTGATAGGATATGATTATAAATATACTACTCCTGAGCTGCCTGATATTGGAATCATTGGTGTTGACTCCAATACTGACAGTGGTGCTTTTCCCGAAGCATCCGGTGGTGGCGGCAGTGCTTCTGGTGGTGGAGCTGGTCGTTATCGTGGCTCTTATTACGCTGGTGAAGTAGTTACTGACCAGGCTTCCACTGATAAAGCAAAGTCCACGGGTCTTGTTAGCTCATTAATAAGTTCTACATGGGCTGGAGTATCTGCTCTTGCCAAGTTTGGCAAAAATGTTGCTGCTGATGCTGGTGACGCCCTGGCAACCTTTACAGAGAATTTTGGTCGAAATTTTGGTAATCTTTGCGTGGATTTAGCTGATGCCCAGGCTGACTCAATTCGCGCTCTTTTTGGCGTGGATAATCAGGGCAATACCTCTATGTATCTTGATGAGGATACAATTGGCGCTTTAGCTATTCAGGCAAGGGATGATGGATTTTTTGCTGGCGCTGGTGGAATTGAACCGTTGGTTGAATATGTTCCTAAAAATTCAAATTGGGCACTCAATGCGGGATCAGTTTATAATTTTCCTTTCTATATTTTTCCGGGCGGCACATATGTTATTAATAGATTTGCTGATTCATCATTTGGGTCAATTTTATATGAGTTTACTATAACAACTAATGCTGAATTTGTATTTTATAGGAAGGATACAAACCCGTTTAATTATTCAAACTATTATATGTATGATGCGGCATCAAGAAGTCCTTTCACATATACTATAATAGAAAAAAATATACGGACGGGCACCGAAAGAATAATAGAAAAGACGCCAACTTCTGTAGTAATAGACGGAAATACATATTATTTTGTTGACGCCAGTAGTACCGGTTATATTTGCACCTCTCCTTCATTAATTATGAATGCGTGTTCAATGCGTAATTTGGGCGATATACCTAAATTATGTTATAATTATAACTTAACGCCATCGCCTGCTATTCCAGGCATATCCGATCAAACAGGTGCTACAGATGTTGTCGATGCCATCACTGGGGCTGATCCTCATGCGGTTGCTCAAAATCTTGTCTCGCAGTATCCTGATGTGATGGGCACCCCTGTGCAAGTAGTAGTTATGGATGATTCATGTAATGAAAAAACCATTAACTATTACAAAGTCCCCATTAGTTACTCTCCCACCAATCTGAACATTAGCGCGCCTATTACAGGTGGCTTACAAGTCTCTCCGAGTTTTAACCCCAATGTCCAGTTAGATCTTCCTGACATTAATATGGACAACTACATCGACCAGATTATCAAAGTTCTTGGTGGTTCTGGCGCTGGGCGTGATGTAACTAAAGAACCCGTCCCTTCATCTGATCCAAATATACCATCGGCATATATTGGTGGTGGAGGTGTACCTTACGAAGCCCCAAACACCGGCACTGGCGATACACCTCCGACAACTGATCCTGTAGTAGCTGTTGAGTCCATGTGGCATGTTTATTATGCCACTCCTGAGCAGCTTTCGGCTCTTGGGCAATGGTTATGGAGCAGCAACATAATTGACCAAATTGTGCGTATGTTCCAGAATCCTATGGAAGCAATCATAGGTGTTCATGCTCTTTATGTTGCACCTCGTTTCTCAGGTCAAGTGCCTATTGTAGTTGGCAATTTGACATCAACATCAAATGCCCACCCGCTTACTGCTCAGTATCAGGCGTTGGATTGCGGTAGTGTCTGGTTAACCGAGTATTTCGGTAACGTGTTCGACTATGATCCCTTTACTGAAGTGAGCCTCTACCTTCCCTTTGTAGGCATAGTTAAACTCGACACCGCGGATGTTATGCGTGCAAGAATCAGTGTCATCTATGGTATTGATTGCTACACGGGTGCATGCTTGGCAAAAGTTTCGATTAATCGTGACGGTGCTGGTGGCGTATTGTATGAATATCCTGGCAATTGTGCCGTGGAATATCCAGTATCCGGTGCCTCCTATTCCCGCATGTTGCAGTCAATCGTTGCCGCTGCTATGTCTGCTGTCGCTGTTGGAATAAAAACCGGAGGCGCACCTGGTACTGAAGGTCTCGGTGCCGCCGCTGCTGGAGCTGCTTTCTTAAGTTCTGGTGAGAAAATATCCGTACAGCGTGCTGGCAGCCTTGGTGGTAATGCTGGTGTTATGGGCGCAAAAATTCCGTACCTGATTATCTCTCGTCCTCAGCCCAACACGGCATATCTTTTCCCTCACTATCAAGGCATTCCAGTGAACAAAACAGTCAGAGTCAGCGAGTGTAGCGGTTTCCAGCGTTTCTCATCCATCCATCTCAAGTGCCCCTTCGCTTACAAGGAGGAGCTTGAAGAGATCGAAATGCTTCTTACAAAGGGCATTTTGATATAACGATTAGCCGGCTAATCATCCGGCAGAAAGAGGTGCTTTATGGAATCAATTGCTCAGATCGTCAGTACCATTGGTTTTCCCATCGTGTTCTGCCTGCTGATGTGGAAGTATATTAGCAGTCAGTCTAACCAGATGCAGTCAGTGATAACCGAGTTCACCGCGACTATGCGTGAGTTCCAAGTCACTATGACTGAGAACAACCGCCTTCTCACTTCCATTGCTGACAAATTTAACATTTATTCAGGAGGGACTAAAGATGGCAACAAACTATGAGAAGTACATTCACGGGAGACAACATCTTGTAAGTAACTGCGGACAGGATGAACGCGGCCGCTATCATGGTGGCACAGCGGGTGACCAGAGTGGCCGCGAATATTACCTCCGTGAATGGTATGCCAAGGGCTGGACGTGCGTTCTCCGTTATCCTGAGCCTGTAGTGCGCATGTTGATGTGCCACATGGCGATTGATGCTGCGCTCAATCCCAAAATAGGTTACGATCAAGACAATCGTACCTCATTCTGGCGCGAGCTTAAGGCTAACAACTTTGACCCTGCCGCCATCACGAAGCCCTGCGAAGCAGATTGCACAAGTTCTACCACCGCGATTGCTAAGGGTGCTGGATACCTCAAGGAAATTCATCCTCTTGCTGAGATTTCCATCAACACGACCTCTCGCAATATGCGCAAGAATTTTGTGAAGGCTGGCTTCATAGTTTTCACTGACAGCAAGTACTTAACAAGCCCCAAGTATCTTCTGCCGGGTGACGTGCTGCTCAAGGAGAATCATCATGCCTGCATCAACGTTAGCAAGGGGGAGATGTCGCCATCTCTTGATGGTGAAAATAAAGTAATCATTACCGGCCCCAGCGTTTGGGTGCGCGAAGGCCCCTCCACAAAGTACGAGCAGTTGGCAGTGGTTCACTATGGTGACATGTTCCCCTATCTCAACGAGCGGTATCCTGATGGTTCCGGCTGGTACAAAATCAACTTCCAAGGTCATGAAGGTTTCGTGTCCTGCAAATATAGCAAGTTGATATGAGATTAGCCGGCTAATCGGGTGCGGAGATTGAATCCCCGATACCTGATTAGCCGGCTAATCGCCCCGCGTATTTGGGGCATGGATGAAGCAGAGAAGAGCCAGAGATGAGCCAGAGATGAGACAAAAGGTACGATACTATTCGGTGTATGGAGCTACTGAATAGTGAGGAGTTAAATAATGTTCAATATCGTCGTCATCGGTTACTGCAATTATATCAACGTCTTTGAAATTTTCCAATGCCTGCTCAAAGATAAAGTTGATTTGCTTAGCATCAGTTGCTGATAAGTAGAAGTCTTTGTAGAAAACAGTCATTCGCTTCATAATACCCTCCTTATAACTGACGGCAATATTGGAGATAGTTACGAACTACTTCGCCAACTTCATTATCTTGGTAGAATATCTTGTCATCTCTGAAATAATCTGCTATCTTTTTACATATCTTATTCGGCGGTTTACGAATGTTGCGAACATGATTGGGGAGAGGAGAATATTGGTCACTAAAAACAATAAGCGAGTCATCTTTGATTGGAGTTGTTTTCTCGTGGATGTAGATAAACGTACAGTCTGTGAGAGCTATAACTTCACAATCAAGAAGCACATCGTCGAAATTGATGTAGAAGTTGAATATCACATCTGTGCGCTTATATTTCCGTGGAAGATGGGGGTACATGTCAATTTCCCAAGCTCCGCCTGTAATCATGTTGAGAGCTGGATTATCGAAACTGAAGTAGACATCGGATTCCTTACCCTGTTCGGATGGCTTACAGTACTCGACAGCAACACGGAGAGTTGAGGTACCATATGTGTAAACGTCAATGTCACCCTGGGACATCTCTGTAATATGTTTTAACCCCATCTCCTTAAAATAAGGACAATACTTGTTAACTGTATTACCCAGCATGAAGATTTTGACGTTGTTACGATGGCGGATAATTGTAGAAAGAACGTTGGTAAACAGGACAAACTCGTTCTGAAGGTAGTACTGACGTGTTAAGAACTCGTCAAATACTATCGTAGTAATGTTAGGAAATGATGAGGACTTGTCATGCTCCTGGTCGGATATGGCAAAACCGTAACAGAATGGCTCATCTTGAGATACAAGAGTATCTAATTGCTCATCCTTCTTAGCTAAGTACCATTTGCCCGCATAATACTTAGTCTGAGTATATTCCCCTCCCGTTATTTCTTCAATCTTTCCAGAGCTGGCGAGTGCGGCAAAGAGGTTTTCACCTCGTTTGCCGCGATAGTCCTCTTTCCAACGCCGAATGTACGCCATTTGCTTATGGTTAGCCCACCACTCACGAAGTCCATATTCTAATGCAGCAAAGGTTTTGCCATTAGAACGCTCTCCAATGATGAGATTATACTGAGCATTCTGCTCAAGTATTTTTTTCAATGAATAAAACTGTGCCATTTTATCACCTCGATTAGCCGGCTAATCGGCATCAATAATTAACTACTTGGACACCCGATAGGAACTCGAGATAATCCGTTGTCTGAGACATGAGATAACTCTGCGGTTCCATGTAAATTGCAGACTCTTCCTCCACAAGCGCTGGAATGCCCAAATAATCCTCCATGATTGCCTTGATGGGAGCATCAATATAATCCAGCGTTTGCTTACCGGTATGGCCCGCGGGAACATATAACCCATCGCCAAAGTAAGCAAAGATAGGAATGTAGGATAAGTTCATGGAAAGTAGCAATTCCATAGCCTCTTTAGATTCAGGATTATCTGAATCATAAGCTATACGAGCAAGATTGATAAACCCTCCCCATTCTGAAGCTATTGCCTCGTTCTCCTCAGAATCACCACCTCCAAATTTCCAAAGTAGGTACGGTATTGCAAACTTCTTGTTCAGACCTGAAACTGTAAGTCCCAAGGTTCCATCCCTGTTCTCATAAATGTACCGCTTCGCACCAACTGCTTTGAAGAAATTGTAGCCCTCCTCCATCTCCCAAACACCAATCATCTTACGCTGGCCTTTGTTATTTTTAGGTTGGACTTTATCAAAGTCGATGTCATAATGCGCGCACATGCGAAGCAAACGCTCCTGAACGTTGCGATTGTACTCCTTGAAATAATCAAGATGGTCATTGAAATTGATAGCCTTGATACTATCTGTATCAGAGTAAACATAGTCAGCTCCGAACTCATAGATGGCGCTAAATAGATTATGACGTGCATGAGCCGTCACCCATACTCCCCAACCGTAGTACAAGAAGCGATTAAAGTTGGTATTGTACTTGTTTAACTGGCTAATCACATCGGCTTCTACAGTAGTCCAGCCTTTAGTATTGGTGTACTCAAACTCATCTCGTATGATTGCCGTGACCATCATGCCGAAGGCCGCGTTTATCATATTTTTCGAGACGAGATACTCTATTTCCTTACCCGTGATGCCCTTGAGCTTAGTCTTATTCTCATACAAATCAAGAACAGAAAGAATTAAACTCTTAGGCAAATAACCCCTCCTGTATACTCGTAAATTAATTACCTTCAAGCTATCCCAGATATAGAAACGTGTTATAGACTCAAAGTCTAACTCGGTAAGAACTGTATAAATCCTGTCCGCTGAAATAACCCTGCCATTGTTGACCTTGGCATTTTCTTTTATTAAACAGCGAGATTCAGAGATTATGTTCTCATAATCTACACGCGGGCGAATGTTTACAAATTCCGCACCGAACAGACAGCAATACTTGTCGAGGTAATACTTAAGAACCGATTTGTCAGAAACGTTGCCTATGTACTCACCCTTGGACATTGGGAAATATTGAGCCACCATAGTGTACGGGTATGAACTTGTTAAATCTGCCGAGCCGACATCACGCAGAATTTGCCCTGAGTATAAACAAGATGCATGAGTAAAGCCTCCCATGAAGGCGTCCTTCATCATCTTATACTCATCTTCTGAATCCACTTGAAGCGACTTCATTAGAGACAAGTAGTTCATCCGTGTTGCCCTGCGCTCCTCATCCGTAGCACTATCTTCATAAAAGCATTCTTGACGGCAATAGTTGCGAACATAACCCGTGTTCGTAAGCGGAATTTGGGTAATGTCACCATCCTGTTCAATCTTTTCCTGAATGTACGACATGACAACTCGTACATCATTGATACAATACTTGAGCTCCTTAGGGGTAAGTGGTGTTAATGAATTGCGTTTGAGAGAATAGTCCAAATCGCCAACCATCTTTTCAACAGGATACTTAAATAACAAATGCTTGCCTATATATGCCAAAGCATAGTTACTTAAGAATAACGAGCATCTAAATTCAAACCCTCCACAGATTGCATACACAGGTCTACGTTGCTTAATTGCAAAAACCTTATCCCAATCAAAGAACTTACGAATGAATTGAAACTCATAACCAAGGTTATGAACATAGATGATAAGTTTCTGATTTGGAGTTAAACGCATTTCGGTTTGCAGGTACTCAAGAAGTCGACCCCACTCATCCCAAGTTCGACCATAGATGACAGAACCATTCAGCCCAAACTGCCAAATATACATCGTCGCAAGATGAGTATCCCCCTCTTTCCATGAAGTTACCTCAATATCGAAAGAGCAAGGAATATTGAAATAATTGGTATCGCCATCACGAACCAGCTCAACATTCTTATCCAGAATGGCCTCTTTATAGAAGTCGATTAGCTGGCTAATCGGATAGGCTTTTCCACCAAATCCATCCCACATTAGAAAGCCCTCCTACTTAAATAATCCTCCCATAAATCAACCATTGTAGCAGTTGACATGAGTTCAGCGTTTATACCCTCCATCTCTAATACATACTCATCTGACCAAGCCTCTAATAGATCACGACCATACATTTGACCATCCATGCCTCGAGCATAATAGTCATATATAGCAATGATTAAATTTTCCGAACCGAAAACGCCTTCTTGGCCTTGACGACCAATTAAAGGAGCATATGTCTCCTCCAACTTACGATATGCCGCGAATGCCTCTTGAGCTACATTTTTATCAACCCCCATGCGTAGAATTTGTCCATTATCGTCAACCACGCTTGCCATATTAAAACCGCCTTGGTCACGATAGTTGTTACCAAATTGACCACGATAATACTCGCTCTCAATAGCAGCAGTATCTAACATTGCTTTACGCATACCGTGTTCGCCCTCTATTGAAGCAAGTACAGTTCGTACCTCCGCCATATAAGCCCGGAGGTCACCCACTTTGGTAATTCCACTTATATCAAAACGAGCGTATTCATCTCCTTGTTGAAAATTGTACAGCTCAACTGTGGTTAGACCTTGATTCACCAACTGATCTATTCGCCTATTTGTATAGTCTACCAACTCTTGCATGTCGGCCACGTAGTCACCAATCTCTAAGTCGCTTAGCCGGCTAATCGGTGTATCAGGTCGGAGCGTTTTAGCTGTTTGCCCACGCTTCCACGGGATGCGTGAACGTTGAGTTGATTGATTTGGCTTTCGCTTCTTCATCTTTTTGCTCGGCATAATGCTTCACACACCCTTCATGATAGAATACATACATAATGGCATGGCCCGTTTGCTTACGTTCCATGATAAATTCTTCATTATCAAATATTCGATTTTTGCAGATGGGGCAGGTGTTGGCCTTGCGAAACCGGGCCTGCTTGTATGCCGATAATTCGGTTTTCTTCAAAATTACCCCTCCCATCATTCGATTAGCCGGCTAATCGGCACCACTCGCAAGACCGATTAGCCGGCTAATCACTATGAATTAGATTGCGCTCGGGTCAACATCTACCCAGCGGATACTGAAGCACTTGGTTCCGAAGCGCTTCTGCTCATACTGGTAAATCGTGAAGCCCACACGACCCTCATTTATCGCCTTGACAGCCTTGGGGTCGTTGAGAATCTCATTGCATACCTGAAGCATATGCTGGGGCAGGTTGACATAGCAGAAATCGGTGGCAATCACCGGAGCGTCACCATACTGCGACTTGGTGTTGATGTAGATGCCGCAGACCTGGAAAACCTGATTCTCATCGCCGGTATACAAGTCCTCAAGAGACTTGTACTCGTAGTCGCTGGTGTCTACCTCAAAGAGGCGCTCGGTGTTGTACTGCTTAGCGAAAGAAAAACGAAATGCCATAAAATAACCCTCCTTATATTACCGGCTGATTAGCCGGCTAATCACTTCATAGATTCGCATGCCTCGCGATAATTCTGAAGCCTTTTAGCTTCAGCAGAGTTGATTGCCTCCTCTATATCCACGATGGCTTCCTTGAAATTGATATAATCCCGAGACTTGGTGGAATCGTCATAAATACTATCGAAATAGTTCTCGATAGTTTTGATGATGTCGGAAATCTTTACAGACTTGGTGTAGAAAGCAGACATCTCAGCCATAAGATTCAAAACTTCAAAATTCATTTTGTTCCTCCCTTTAATACCACTCGATTAGCCAGCTAATCAACTACACGCCCAAGCGTCGCGTCAAAATGGAACCAGTGTGAAACACTTGCTTCTAAGCACTCGAGATAACTATCCCAAGGACAATGATCGCGTAATGCGCAAGTTGCACACTCATCCTCAGAATTAAAATCGAATTTGCTTTTGATAACCCTCCCCTCTTTAGCTAAAGAATTTTTATTCTGAGCCTTATCACTCAGGCCACTCGCCGCCATAATATCGCCTCTTTTCAGCATGCGATTAGCCAGCTAATCATATAGTAATTGGAGTTTAGCACGATAACACTTTACCATGCTAAATTCCTAACATTTGTTAGGCATAGCTAACTTGCGTTAAACTATGCTAACAAATGTTAGAAATGGCTAACTCGAGGACTAAAGGAAAGGGGCGCGCCCCTAACCTTTATTCCTGATTGCCTGCCATTTTAATGGCAATGTCACGCAACATTTCCAGCGAACCTTCCCACACGTCCTTTTCCATGTTCGCCGCGAATTTCTCAAACACCTGCGTCAACAGGTTAAGAGAAGAGATAGCATAGGCGGAAGCTTCCTTTTCTGTCATTGCGTTGAGTCTGTCGATGAGAGTGACGGACTGTTCGTCCTTTTTAACCTGTTCGCCCTCTTTAGACTTGCGGCCTCTCTTCTTTCCTTCTTTCTTTGCCTCACTTGCCTCACTTGCGTCGCCTGCCGCAAGTGCCTTACTCTCTTTCCACTCAATGAGGGCGGCGCGAATTTTGGCCTTGCTCATGCCGTCATAAAGGATACCATCGCTATACCATGACGCAACCATGCCGACGTCAAGCGCGCCGTCTCCCGGTTGAGCGTATGCCAACATTTCATTCATACCGGATATGGAGAGGGTGGAAGGGACGGCGTTAATCAGGGAGTAGTCGTCATTGATGAACCACTTGCCAACCCTGACATACTGCGTTGTCGTAGTCTTATTGAATCCGAACATTGCAGAGCCAAAGTTGACAATATCCTTGAATCCTAACTTCTGCAAGTCCTTTTCACGTTCGGCAAGGTTGGCCAACTCTTTGCACACAACGCGCGACATAATCTCTTTACCCATAAGAGCGGCGCGAATGCGCTCAATGGATACTATCATGTTAGTATCGTTAATGTCAACCTGACCGCGATTGCCCTGCACAACGTCAAAGACGTAAGTCTTACGAACGATAGTTACCGGGTTGCCTTCCCCGTCAAGCACGGGATTGCCGTCGTTGTCCTTAACTACCTGCTTAGCATCCTCGGGAATGTTGTTAGCATTGATACGCTCAAGCAGGGAGCGAATGGGGTTGTTAATCATCATTTCAAACATGTTTCTAGCCTCTCTTTCCTGCCGGGATTAGCCGGCTAATCATAGTCGTTGGTGTGGAGTGATTAGCCGGCTAATCAGTGACCGGCTAAACAAGCATAGCAAACAAACCTTCCTAACCCATATAGGTATGGAATGGTTAAGACCCTATGTAGCACCCCCTTTCTCTATGGTCTTATTATAGCAAAAATATGTGTCAATGCAATGTCAAAACAATTACATTTGCATGTAGTAATTATGACAATTTTGTAACATCTGTATACATGCTATACAGTAATTATGCAGTGAATATTCATTGCATAATTATACATTAAGTGTCACTAACTCGGATTAGCTGCATTTAATTCGATTAATCTACCGGTTTAATAGGTTATACCGGG
>ODAI012282244.1_pt1 | contig 14529 bp, 14 predicted proteins | sample 1539321 | NCBI WGS metagenome assembly ODAI01 (sample SAMN02144231, study PRJEB22623) | gut metagenome | biome: sheep rumen | host: Ovis aries | place: New Zealand
ATTCTTATTATTTCAGATAATGGAATGTTTGTTAGTCTTTTTGCTATATAGTGGTTTTCTTTCATGCTTTTTATATCTAAATCTTCTGTTACTATTATGTCATTATTTTTTACTAGTTTATTTGTTATATCGTGTAGTAAATATTTTCTTTTATTTTTTAATTTTTGAAATACTCTTCTTATTTTTAATTTTATCTTATATCTATTCTTACTTCCAGGCTTACTTCTAGACAAAGCTTTTTGAAGTCCTTTTACTTTTTTATTTAATGTCTTTACATCTAAACTATTTTCTATCTTTTCATTGTGTGAGGTTATTATTAAATCTTTTATTCCTAAATCTATTCCTATTATACTTTTAGGATTAAATAATGGTTTTATTATCTCTTCATCTACTAAAACACTTACATAATATTTACCCGCTTCTCTTTTTATAGTTGCGCTCTTAATAATACCTATAATACTTTCTTTATTTCTATATCCTCTTATCTTTACTTCTTTTAATTTTGGTAAAAATATGGTTTTGTTTTTTAAATCTAATCTTATACTATTATAAGTTTTTCCTTTATAAGTACTTTTTATATTATTAGTCTTATAACTATCTTTAATACCTTTCTTTTTAAATTTGGGATATCCACCTAATTTATTAAAAAATCTCTTAAAAGAATCGTCTAAATTTAATATACTGTTTCTTATTAAACAGCTATCTACTTCTTTTAAAAATAGATATTCTTTTATTAAATAAGGTATTTCTTTACACTCTTCAAAAGCAGATTTACTTTTACCTGTTTCTTTATATTCTTTTTGTTTTTCTTCTAAAAAATGATTAAAAATAAATCTATTTACTCCAAATGATTTATTAATAAGTTCTGTTTGTTTTTCATTTGGATACATTCTAAAAACATATGCTTTATACATTATTACCACACCCTGATGTATCAAATATATCACGCATACATTTGTTTGTCAATGGCTTTCACAAAATTTTGACGGACATAGTTCCTTATATATAAAAATAAAAATGTTATAAAGCTAATTTACTTTATAACATTTTTTACTATTGTTTATCTTGTTTTTTTCTGGTTAGAACTCATTAATGAATTAATTTTATCTTGTAATTTATCAATTGAAATATTATAGCGGTAACCTAATCCAATAGGAACTTCTAATGCACCATAATCAGGATGTTCAGTTATAAATTCTTTTTTCAAAACAATTATAGAATTACTATCTTTATCGTATCCAGCATAACTGATACCAATATTATTATTTATCCCAATTTCAGACCACTCAATATCATTTTTTACACATTCAAATATTTCTCTTAAAAAAATATCTTTTTGAGTCTCATCCATTTTTTCTATAATCTCATTTATACTCAAAGATGAAAAAATAGAATTTAATAAAGCATCGTTATTCATTAGCTATTACCTCCCCTTTGTTTGAATATTATAACCGATATAATTATTTTGTCAAATTGAACTTAAATCATTAATTTAACCATAGTTTATTCTGATCTAAGTGCGATAACTGGATCTTGCTTAGAAGCCATCTTTGAAGGTATTCTTCCCCCTATTCTTGTTAGTATTATACTTATTATTATTAATATAATAGCTGCAGGAAGTGGTAAATATGTTTTAACTACTACCCCTGTCGCCTTATAAATAAGATGATTTATTGGAAAAGTCAAAAGTACTGTAATACCCACTCCAATAAGACCAGAAATTAATCCAATTATCAAAGTTTCAGCACTAAATATTCTTGTTATATCTTTTTTAGATACTCCAATGCTTCTTAGTATTCCTATTTCTTTTGTTCTCTCGAGTACGCTTATATAAGTAATAATACCAATCATGATAGAAGAAACAATAAGCGATACACCGACAAAAGCTATTAAGACATAACTTATAGTATTTACTATTTGACTAACTGAAGACATCATTATCCCAACAATATCAGAATAAGTTATTTTATTATCTTCTTTCTGCTTTTTATTATATTTATCTATAATATCATTTATGTTTTCTTTAGAATCAAAATCTTTCGGATAAATTGATATTATAGATGGCTTTTCTAAATCAACCGATCCTAATTTTTCTAAATTTGACTCAAATGATGCATCTTTACCATCTTTATATGCTTCCATCATAGATGTTATTTCTTCTGGACTCATTGTAGCCAAAGCCATTCTCTGTTCATTTGATAAACTATTTATATCAAATTCTTCACCTTCTTTTGGAAACTCTAATCCAGTAAATATATTTAAATTAGGATTTTCTTTTTGATATTTAACAATTTCAGATTCATTAGTTTTATTAATAATATACTCTTCTAATTCTTTTATATATCCAACGCTTCCAGTATCATCAGTTGAAGTTACATTTTCTTTTGGTTTGATAATTCCAACTATTTTTATTTTTTCTGCATCTTTTAGTCTATCTTTAATAAAGTTTTCATTATCTATAGCATTTACATATATATTACCTTCTTTTTTATAATAATCTGTATTTAATAATATTTTATATTCTAGTCCAATAAAGTCTTTATATGAATATGCCTTTGCTTTTGTCTCTTTTTTTTCACCATTCTCAGCTTTTTTCATATTTTCTTTTAATTCATTTTTATCCAAAACCCCTAAGTTATATAATACGTAGTCTGATAGTTCATTTTCTTTTGTTGTAATTAGTACTACTTCGTTATAATTTTCTGGAAGTTTTCCTTCTAATATGTCATACTGAGTCTTTATTAAGTCTTTATTATCAATCATTTTAGTAAATATATTAGTATCACTTCCCATGCTCATAGATGAACCAAACATATTTTGAGCTGAAGCTCTTGCTTTAAGCATGTCACCCATACCAATTACATCCATAACATCACTTGGATTAACTTTATATACCTCTTCAGAATTTTTATATAAATTAATATCTAAATTATAACCATACATAATCGCATTTGTATTAGCTTTTATTTTTTTATTGTTATCTAGATATTTTTTAAATTTTTCTAAATTATTTGTCTTTGATTTTGCGCTCATTACATTTATCATTTGGTCCATTACCTTTTTAGAATAAATTTTATCTTCTTCTTTTTCTGTTTTTTTCTCTTCCATCATAGTTTTCATTAAACTTCCTAAATCCAATGATGACTTTTCAATTATTACTGGATAATTTGATACTGTATCTTCCTCTATCTTATCAATGTATCCCTGAACTCCTGATGAGATAGAAAGAATTAAAGCAATGCCTATTATTCCAATAGATCCAGCGAAAGCTGTTAAAATAGTTCTTCCTTTTTTGGTAAGTAAATTATTAAACGAAAGGGATAAAGCAGTTTTAAAGTGCATAACTGTTTTTCCATATTTGAAATCTTTATATGTCTCTTCTTTTTTAAGTGGTTTTGAATCATTTATTATTTTTCCATCCAGTATATTTATAATTCTATCTGAGTAATTCTCAGCTAATTTATCATTATGTGTTACCATTATTACAAGTTTATCCTTAGATACTTTCTTAAGTAAGTTCATAATATCAACTGATGTTTTTGAATCTAATGCTCCGGTTGGCTCATCAGCTAAGATTATATCTGGATCATTTACCAAAGCCCTCGCAATAGCAACCCTTTGCATCTGCCCGCCTGATAACTCACTTGGCTTACAGTAAATTTTATCCTTCAAACCAACTTGTTTTAAAGCATTAATAGCTCTATCTCTTCTTTCTTTTTTAGATACTCCAGATATAGTTAGTGCAAGTTCAACATTAGATAATATATTTTGATGACCTATCAAATTATAACTTTGAAAAATAAAACCAACAGAATAATTTCTATATGAATCCCAATCTCTATCCGTAAATTGTTTGGTAGATTTACCATTTATTATTAAATCTCCATATGTATATCTATCCAAACCACCTATAATATTAAGTAAAGTTGTCTTACCGCATCCAGATTCTCCCAAAATTGAAACAAATTCAGATTTTCTAAATTTTAAGCTTATTCCTTTTAAAGCATGTACATTACCTGATACTGTTTTATATGTTTTTTTAATATTTTTTAGTTCTAACATATTTCTTCCTTTCTGTTTTAATTTATTCATATTTTTAATTTAATATGAATATATTATATTATTATTTTATTATTTAATCAATATTTGTGAATAAGATGTCAAATTTAGTAAAAATACCAATATTCATTTGATTTTATGATGAGGGTGTGCTAGTATAGAAGTAGGATTATATAATAGGAAGGGTGACACCTATGGAAGAAAAATATATGTTTAGTTACGAAAATGAAAATGAATTTAGAAAATTAGAAAGTGCTTTAAAAAAATATAATATGCTTGCTTTTAAAAAGCTTACCTTTGAATATTATCCAAAATTAAAAACTGGGGAGTTTTTAGGTAATATAGTAAAAGAAGAAAATGGTAATAAATTTTACGAAGTTAAACTTCCTACTGATGCAATGTTTGTTAAAGTTCATGGAGAAGCAAAACTACATTACCGTGTTAATAGTGGAACCAATACTATTACTTTAATTACATTATCTCCTGAAGACATTTTAAAAGAAGGACACAAATCAGAACTTGTTGCCTATAAAGGTGTTATGGTATCTAAAGAACACGAAGATGCTGATAAATTTAAAATTAATTTATTAAATATGATAAATAAGAATTAATTTTTTTCAAAAATTTATTGCATTAAATTTATTAATATGATATTATATAAAAGTCAACTGAAATGGACCCTTAGCTCAGTTGGTTAGAGCATCCGGCTCATAACCGGGCGGTCGATGGTTCGAGTCCATCAGGGTCCACCACTGCGGGTGTGGCGAAATTGGTAGACGCACTAGACTTAGGATCTAGCGCCTTACGGCATGGGGGTTCAAGTCCCTTCACCCGCACCATTAGAAATTAGCCCTTGATTATTCAAGGGTTTTTGAATACATAAATTAGTTTACGACCATTTTGGAACCATCTATCAATAAATTTTAACACTAATAGATAATATATATCATTTTTTTATTATTTCATATGTAATACAATCATATTACAGTAAAGAAAAATATATTTTAAAGATATACTTAATAATCTAAAGATAATTTTATACGAATAAAAACAGCAATTTAATGCTGTTTTTTAATATTCAAAATTGTATTTTTTCATTTCTTCGCATTTTCCATCTTTATATGAATAACATGGATAAACATATTCCTCTTCTTTTTTTGAATCTATTTCTTTTATGTTATTAATTTTAATTGCAATTCTATTATATCCAGCTGAATCTTTAGCCTTTTCTAAAAATCCTTCTATTTCATACCAATTATTTTCCACTACCTTTTCAGTTTCCTTCACAAAGAATCCTACAAAACCAGCATCCGCTGTACAACAACTTACTCCATATTTTCCTATAGCAAAATATCCCTTTGGAACATACTGCTCATGCTTATTTACAAAGCCCCTTATTCTAATAGTTTTGCCAATAAATTGTTTTTGTTTTTCTGCAAAAGTAATAAAATAAGATAAATCCATATATACTTCGTCCACTATATCATAATCAAATTTCCTATTTTTACTTTTCTTAGCTTTTTTGTTTTCATTATTTATATGACATTCACAATCATCACCATCTGTTATGATTTCTTTATCATTATAAATCATTCCAATAATAATCCCTATTATAAATGAAATTAATATTCCAAACATTATCCGATAATAAAATATCCCAGGATTCGCCCTATAAAAAGCAAAATACGTAGATAAAAGAACTACAGGATTTATTATCGGTGATGCAAGCATAAACGATACCGCAACATTTAGAGGTACTTTTTCTTTATAAGTCTTTTTGAAACCGGAATTACCGCACAGTCGCAAGCTGGCAAAAAGAAAGCTAACAATACACCAACAAATGAACCAAGTATCTTATTCTTTGAAATTAATCTTTCCAAAGTCTCATTTGAAACATAAGTTTCGACAATCCCAGATATTAATGAACCTAAAAGTAAAAAAGGAAGACTTTCAAAGAAAATAGCCAAAAAATTATACTAATATTTTTAATTACCTCCATTTAAACCTTCTTTTATAAATGAAATTAATTTTAAAATAAGAAATACTATTAAATTTACTATTACTATAGTCGCCCCTGTCGGAGCCTCTAAATTATAAGATAATATTAAACCTATCATAAATGAGATAATTGATATAATTGTACTAAAACAAACAACACCCTTAAACGTTTTTTTAACCTGCATAGCAGATAGAGTTGGAAAAATAATCAAACTTGAAACCAAAAGTGATCCCATAAGTCTCATTCCAAGTACAACAACTATAGAACATAATCCAGCAAATATAATATTATAAATTTCTGTTTTTATTCCAACCACTTTTGAAAAATTTTCATCAAACGTAATTGCAAATATTTTATTATAAGAAATTATATAAAGTAATATTATTACAATTGATAAAAAAATACTTATAATTACCTCTTTGCTATCTATAGAAAGTATACTACCAAATAAATAATTATTAATATCAGTATTTACCCCATCAGTAACTGAAATTATAAAAGTTCCAATAGCAAGTGAACTTGCTGAAAGAAGCGCAATAGCAGAATCACCACGAACCTTATTATTCTGATTTAATCTTAATATTAAAAATGAAATTACCATAACTATCGGAAGCGCAAACTCTAATGGAGCAATATTTAAAACAGTAGCTATTGAAAATGCTCCAAACGAAGTATGAGATAGACCATCACCTATCATAGAGTTTCTCCTTAATACTAATGATACGCCAATTAAAGATGCACAAAGTGAGATAAGTGACCCTACAACAAAAGCCTTTAACATAAAGTCATACGAAAATATTTCAATTATATTATTCATGGTGAACACTCCTTACAAAATCTTCTGTTGTTCCATAAAATATTTTATCTTCTCTAAGCGATAGTATTTTATTTCCTATTAAGTTATTATGATCTAAATCATGCGTAATCATTATTACTGTAATTCCTTTATTTTTATTTAAATCTATAACTGTTTTATATAGTTCTTTTTTAGATCTACTATCAAGATTATTTGAAGGTTCATCTAATATTAATAATTTTGATGTAGCACACAAGCTCCTCGCTAAGAGAACTTTTTGCCTTTGACCACCTGACAGTTCAGTAAAACTTTTATCTTTTATATTTTCAATTTTAAGTATTTTTAAAGCCTCATTAGCTTTTTCTTTTTCTTTTTTTCCATAAAATGGCTTTATCCCTAATTTATTAAGCGTACCAGATAAAACTATTTCATATACTGAAGCTGGAAAATTAGAATCCACCTTTAATTCTTGAGGCATATATCCAATAAAGTTTTGCTTTAAATTATTATATATTACTTTCCCCTCTAATGGCTTAATAAGTCCAAGAATTCCTTTTATTAATGTAGATTTACCAGATCCATTTGGACCTACTATACATAAAAAATCATTTTCTTCTATAACAAAATTCAGATTATTTAATACTTTCTTTTTATCATATCCCAAGGTTAAATTTTTAGCCTCTATTAAGTTCATTAATTTAGCGCCTCCCTTAGTACATCTATATTTCTATTCATTAAATCTATATATGTAGTTCCCTTTTTAAAGTCTTCTTTTGATATATTATGAGCTGAATGAAATTCTAAAACCTTTGTTTTCGTTTGCTTAGATATTTCCTTTGCCAATTCTTTATTTGATAATTCATTATGTAAAACTACAGGAATATTATCATCTTTTACTTTATTTATAAGAAATGCGATAGTTTTAGCACTTGCTTCAGTTTGTTCTGAACATCCTTTAAAAGCCGCATAGTATTTTAAATTATATTCATCTGTAAAATATCTAAATGGAAATCTATCTCCAAATATTAATTCTTTTCGCTTAGAATTATTTACAATTTGTCTAATTTCTGCATCTACCATATTTAATTCACCTATATATTCATTTGCATTATCCTCGTATTTTTTCGTATTCTCTTTATCAATATCGATTATTTCTTGTTTTAAATATTCAATTATTTTAATAACATTTACCGGACTAGTCCAAACATGTTCATCATACTCTTCTTCATGATGTCCGTGCTCATCCTCTTCCATTCCTTCTACCTCTTCTTCTAATTTCGCATCTACTATGTCCATAAGTTTAATTACTTTAGTCTTTTCCGGATCGATTTTTTTTAAAATTTTTTCTACCCATTCATCTGAGTCTCCACCTACATATATAAACATATCACTTTTTTCAATATTTATTATATCTTTAGGCGTAGGTTCATAGTCATGCATCTCTGCTCCAGGTCTTAAAAGCATCTCTACATTTACATCTTCAATGTTTTTCGTAACAGCTCTTGCAAAATCATAACCAGGAAAACTTGTTGTTATTATGTTTAACTTCTCGTCTTCATTAGTCTTTGTACACCCTACTAACAATATAATTACCAATGCAAGAATTATAGTTTTTATTTTTATCATTTTACGTCTCCTTTTCTAATTATTTTATATTTTTTGGCAGTTTTTACAGATACCATTTATTATAATATTTTCTTTACTTGTAATAAACTCATGATTTATTAATATATGCTTTGATAAATCTTTTATACAGTCACAGTCCACATGCTTCATAGTTTTACAGTTTTTACATTTTAAATAAAAATGATTATCTTCGCCACATTTTTCCAAATATTGATATTTTGGCTTATTATCTTTTCCTATCGTTTTTTCTATAACACCTTCTTCTACTAATCTATCGATTAATCTATAAACTGTAGTCAGTCCTGTTTTATCTTTTACTTCTTCATAAATATCTTTTACAGTAAATTCTTTTTTCTGTTTTTTAATAATTTTTAATATTAATTCTTTTTGTTTAGTATTATATGTATCATTTCTCTGCATATTTTCACCTCACAATTTGAAAATAATTTTCATATTCGATTATACTTTATTAGTCTGTAAAAATCAAGTAAAATATAGTTTATTTTTTTCTTTATTATTTCTTCTTCAAAAATTTTATGTTAGAATTATGATAGAGATGGAGTGATAATATGGATAATATAATTAAAGAAGGTTCCTTCATTACTATCAGTGACTTTGATTCTAATAGGTGGCCTTTAGTTGAGAAAATAACATATTATTTAAATGAATATGAAGTTATTTATATTCTTGGAAATACATCTGACATTGGAAATAATGATGATAGAACAATATTAAAAGATAAAGGAGATATTCATCTATTACTCGAAATAATGAATTTATCTAAGAAAATGCCAGATAGAATTGTCTATATTCCTGGAAAACATGATGAAATATTGTATAACTATGCTCGTAAAGGTAGTTCTTTAGATAAAAAAATGGACGAATATCTTATGTATAATTGGATAAAAGGCAAAGACACATTAAAGGAATTAGATTTGCTTAAAACTAACTCCCCTCAAAGATATGAAGAACTCATCGAATGGCTCGGAAAATTACCTATCCAAAGAAAACATTCTTGTAATGGCCAAGACTATTCATTAGCTCATGCTTTTTTCGATAAAAATACATATATAAATAATCCAAATTTATCCTTAGAAGACTTATTAAAAATAAATAGTAATTCATACAACAGTCAAAATCAAATATTATGGTTTAAAAATGGTGATAATTATGATGTTAATGATGTTCCAATAAATTCTACTATTATAGTTGGTAATAGTCCAGTTAAGAACCAGGTTGTTCAAAATATTAATCTTACCAATTCTAATGACAAAATTACTGAAGTTTTTCCTATTAATAGTGGAACATCTTATCAAAGAAAAAATAATACAATGTTTAATGAAAAATCAATTGATGCTACTAGAATTATTCAAATAAATGACAAACAAATCACTAACTATTCGCAAACTGATTTTGAGATTGTAGTTGACGCTATTAAGAACACTTATAAAAAACACGGATTTAATCAAGTAAGAGAAACAATAATAGATTGGATTTTTAGTGGCAGAAAAGATTGGTATATGCCTATTTCTAGACCAGACAGATTTATTATTAAAAATATAGACTTAGATAAAGTAAAAGCAATTATAAAATCTTTTTCTAAAGCTGACGAGAGTGACCCTATAATTATTGCTGATAATTTTCTTAGTAGTATTTTATCTTTAAAAAATAATCCTGAAATAATTAATCCTAATAAAAATAAAGAAATTGTAAATTCTAAAAATAATTATCCAACAACTCCAAAGGAAAATAATATAATAGAAGAATCACTAAGAATTTTAGATATAATTGCTACTAAAGAGGAACAAAATTATAATGTATCTTACAAAGGCAAACAATATACTTTAAGAAATTATGTTATAGACATTCTACCAAGGTTTTATATTAACAATGAATTAAAATTAAAAAATAACGGAAAAATCATTTCATTTCAAGAATACATCAATAATATGTTAAATGAATATAGATCAAAAATGAGTAAAAATAACAATTCTGAAGAAAATTTGTTAGAAAGAATTAGATTACTCAAAGAACAAAGAATGCATTTTTTTGATTCTCAGCCCCAAGATTATAAGCCAAAATCAAAATAAAAAATCTCATATTTAATATGAGATTATTTTATTTCAATTTGTTTATTTTCTTTTTGATCTTGATTATTTTCTTTTTTAGGAATTTCAATTTTTAATATACCATTTTTAAACTCAGCATCAATATCTTCTTCTGTAATGTCATCACCTACATAAAAACTTCTTGAACATTCACCTACAAATCTTTCACGTCTAACATATTTTTCTTCTTCCTCATTATCTTCCTTATCCATTTTTGCAGATATTTCAAGATAACCATTATTTAATGAAAGATTGATATTTTCCTTTTCATATCCTGGCAAATCAATTTTTACTTCATACTTATCACTCAACTCTTTTACGTCAGTCTTCATTAGGTTATTTTGCCTTTTTGTAAAGAAATCATCATCTCTAAAAAAGTTATCAAATAAATCAAAATCTCTTCTTGGCATTAACATCATATATATCATCTCCCTTTATAAAAATATAATCTTAATACCTTTTAGTAAGTTTAATTCTTACTACAATTATGTTATACCACTATTTTTGGCACTTGTCAAGGGTAAGTGCTAGAAAAATTAATATATTTTTGTAACCATTTTTCAAATTTTTCTTCATCCTGATATTTATCCATATCTTCATCTTTTTCAGCATCTAAATATGCTATTATTTTTTCCCTTTTTACTATTATAACTGATGGAGCATATTTAACTTTTTTATATAAATAAGTTTTTTTAAATTCATCTATTTTTATAGATAGAAAATCTATTTTATATTTTTCCATAACTCTTTCAAATATTTTTTCACAAGGTACTTCAAGGTTACAATAACTATTATATGTAAATATCACATAATTATCATTTTTATAATCATTAATTTGATTGCTTTTTATATCTATGTATTTTCCTTCATTATAAAATTTTTTACTTAAATTAATTTTTTCTTTACTAAAACAACCAGCAAGTATTAAACATAAAATAAATATTATTGTTTTTTTCATTATTTAACCTCTGTTAGATTATCAAAATCTATATCATGGTAATTTACTTTCCAAAAATCATATTTTTCTCCATTTTTTATTTTTACATTGTGCTTTCCATTATAATTCCAATAACCACCTATGTTATAGATTTTATCTTTATCCCATCCTAAACTTACTAGTAAGTTTTTAGTCATTCCAGCGTATCCTCCGCCACCACAAATTAAGAAGATATTTTTATCTTTTGGAAAATAGTATTCTAAAAATTTAATTGACTCTTTATAATTAGCTTTATATTTTCCATCTACCTCAGTAAATAACGTTTTTCCTTTATAGCTATCCCCTACTTCTTCTGGAAGCCCCTTTACTTCTGTTAGTAATGGATATGGAACTACTTCAAATCCTTCTATCATTCCAGATAAATATGAGTCTCCTCCAATTGCTTCATAGTTTCCAGGATCTTTAAGCATTCTCATGTCTCTATATACAGAATCAGATCTGTTTAGATATTTATCTATTGTTTTTTCATTTATATTTTTATCTATTCCTAATTTACCTCTCTCTCCTCCCACTATTTGTGGCTTTGGCATTTTTGATAAATTATTTTTTGGTAGTAATAACCCAACAATAACTCCTACTAATAATATAATAATCCCTGCTAATAATTTATTTTTCATTTTATCTCTCCTTTCCTTCTTATTTTAAAAAAAATTACTTATTTATTCAATAAACTTATGGTTGAATGAACTAAACCTATGGTTGATAAAAACCCAGAACGTATCTGAGTTTAAGTATTTTTATAATAATCCATAAATTTAAATCCAATGTTTTTATATATATCAGCTGCCCTTGGTAAGTTTAATATACGTGCAAATAATAAATTATAAAACTCATCAAATAAAATAAGAAAACAAATTGTAATTGAAAAAGTTAAAAATAATTTCTTATTCATTTTTTTAGACAAATATATACAAAACGGAACTATAAAATAAACAAGCAATAATGCAGATAATCCAAAAAAAGACACACTTCTTAGACATACAAAACCATCTATATTTCCAAAGTTTAATATTTCAGTATTATAATCCCAACACCTCATGTGGACGAATTTAAGCATTCCATAACCTGAAATATATTCTAAAATCCCAGTAGATATAAATGCGATTAAAAAAATCTGAAATGGATTTTTTCTTTTGTTTTTAGTCAAATATAAAATCATCAAAGAGCCAGTTGCATATATATTAATCCAAGGTAGGAAATTTGCCCCCCTATAATAAAATGTTTTCATCCCACTATTAAAATAATAAAAAATAAATTCATAAATCCAACCAAAAAAACCCGATATAGAAATAATAAGACATATTATTCCTATTTTTTGCCAATTTTCTAAATCTAATTCATCATTTAAATATTTATTATATACTTCTACCATACTTACCTCTTTATACTAATTATATCACATTTGATAACTTTTTTATTTTTTATTCATAACTTATCTTTGAAAGGGTGATTTTTAATGGACTATGATTATAATTTTGGAAACGATTATTATAAATACTATGGAGATATTGGAGTCAAAAGTACAGTTTATAATATTCTAGCACCAGAGCAATCTCAAAATAATCAGCCTGGTATGGAATATTTAATGAATCCACTTCCAATATTTGATAATCCAAACTATAAGGGAAGTGAAAAGTTAAAAGATAAAATAGCAATTATAACTGGAGGAGACAGCGGCCTAGGTAGAGCATGTTCAATAGCATTTGTAAAAGAAGGAGCTAAAATTGTTATCGTCTATTTAGATGAAGAAAAAGATGCATATGATACTAAAAACTATATCGAAAAATTAGGCGGAGAATGTCTTCTTATCAAAGGAGACCTATCAAATCATAACTTTTGTAAATACGTCGTTGATGAAACAATTAAAAAATATGGAAAAATAGATATTTTAGTAAATAATGCTGGCGTTCAATATCAACAAGATACATTAGAAAATATATCTGATGAACAATTTGACTGGACCATGAAAGTTAATATATATGGCATGTTTTATCTAACTAAAGAAGCTCTTCCATATTTAAAAAGTGGTTCTTCCATAATTAATTTGTCTTCAGTTACTACTTTTTATGGTGACCCTCAGTTAATAGACTATGTAACTACTAAAGGAGCTATAGTTGGTTTTACAAGAGCACTTGCCAGAAACCTAGCTTTAAAAAATATACGAGTTAATGCTATTGCCCCTGGATTTTTCTGGACACCCCTACAACCAGCATGTTGGGTAGCAGAAAAAATTCCATCGCTTGGATCTAATTCTGCAATGGCAAAAGGTGCAATGCCTTACGAACTAGCATCGACATTTGTTTTTTTAGCATCAGATGACTCTTCTTATATGACAGGTCAAGTAATTCATAATAACGGTGGCGAAATAATGGGTTAAAAAAAGGACTAGATTTTTCTAGTCCAATTTTTTATATCCTTCATTTATTAATGTCTCATCATCACAATTTGCCTCTTTTATATCTTCCTTCGATTCATTTAATGTTTTCGTTCTCCATCTATAATATGTAACATTTACATAATTTGGAACTGTTGTATGAACTTGCATAGTTCTTTTACATATTACAGGATAATCATAAGAACCAGCATTATCGTATTTTTTAGAACATACATAATATAATTTATTTGTTTTTTTATAAATATACTTAGTAGCAGGTGCAGTCTCTTCCTGCATTCTTATCTCATTTCTCGACCCTGATTCTACCTTTTTAGTATATTTTTCAACTTGATTAGTACCATCTTCTTCTACTTTTTCAGTACTCCAGCTTGACCATTCTCCGTAGGTCCAAGCTTCGTCAAGATTTTTTACAAATTTGCACCTTGCGGTGCTGGTACTGGGAAACTGTTTTCCATCTAGTGGCATATGAAGCATTATATAATCTGTTTTACTCGTACAAGATAAATTAACCTTCATAGTATATTCAGTCTCTTCTCTAGTAACTTCAAC
>ODAI014279373.1_pt1 | contig 14529 bp, 7 predicted proteins | sample 1539321 | NCBI WGS metagenome assembly ODAI01 (sample SAMN02144231, study PRJEB22623) | gut metagenome | biome: sheep rumen | host: Ovis aries | place: New Zealand
ACAACGCCGTATAGTCCATCACCACAGAGTGACGTGCGCCTTGAGGATGCCATCTACCCGATAATTGCGCTGAAGCGTCATCGCACCGATCTCAGCAATTCGTCGAAATACGACATCAAGTGGGAGGTATGGAAGAAAGGTCAGAGGCTCTACACCTGCAATAATGTCGTGCAGACAGGTTCCAGCGGCGGCTATGAGTGCTGGACTCCGCAATACAATTTCAGTAGCTTTATTAAACCTAACGTGCGCGGTGGTTTTCGTGAGGGTAGCGCCTTCATTGACGACCTCGGCTATGAGATCAAACTGATGCGTATCGACAAGTCGCTGGCCAACCTCAGCAAGTACTCCACTCAGTCTACGAAGACCAACAAATCGACGAAACAGGACACCGACACCCATTCGAAGAGTGTGAAGAGTGCTATTGGTGTGTCGCAGCCCAGCGGCGTGGCATCGAGCAACGTGGCCAGTCGCATGAACGACTTCTTCGCCGATCAGGAGAAGGAGGAGCAGGGCAGCGGCAAGAGCACCCTCGACGAGAAGAGCAACCAGATGACCAGTGATGCCAAGAAACAGGATGGTCGTTACGAACTGTACACCATTGCCTTCGACCGCGCCCTCGACTATAAGTTTGCCGACATGACCAATCCGTGGAACAGCAGTGTGAAGAACCTGGATGGTGAGTTTACACAGATGGCCGTAGCGGGCTTCACGCCCAGCACTTCCGAGAACTGGACGGTCACCGATGAGAGTAGCCGCTTCCTGGGCGGACTGAATGCAACGTCTAGCGGAGGCTATACCAACCTGACCACGAAGTTCAACAATGCCTACTTTGCAGCTTCCTTCTATGCCAGCTATCTGAACCTTGGCGGCAAGATCATCAATAAGTTCGATCTCTACGACTATGAGCAGCAGAACATTCCCGGCTTCGACTTCACCTTCTATGAGGGTCGCTATCGTCAGGGACAGTCGCTTGACGGTCTGCTCTCCGTGTCAGGCTTCAGCTTTGAGTTCACGACCAACTTCTGGCGACTCCTGCCCTTCAAGCGCTACAACGGATCAACTCTCAGCTGGGGGAATAATAATGGCAGCCTCAGTGTCAACGGTCCGCTTTGGGATCCATACAATTATACGTATGGCTTGAATCAAGTGTCTAATAGGGTGCAACCGAAATACGACTCTTCATTTGAAAATACCCCGTTCTGGCGTCAGTATTTTGGATCTCTACTGGCAGGTGATGCCATCATGGTCGACATGTTCTCCAACGAACTGAAGAACTATGCACGGCAGTTTTATAAACTGTGGCGTCAATATGTCAATGAATATGCAAATGATAGTAGGTATAAAGATAAATACGCACGATATTATGTTAATGCCCGCTTGAAGTCAAGTTACAATACTTATCGCACGGTGGTGAAGACGCAGGCGCATGGAAGCTATCATTGGCGATACCAGATTTCGCAGAGTGGTGTTAATGCCAGAAACTATTTGTTGGGTACTTATAAGCTTCCTCTCCGCCAGATTATGCTGGCCCTCTGGATGTCGGGCGACCTGGGCAAGATTCGCGGAACCAAGTTGAGCAGCGACCCTGTGAAGAATTTCAACAAGAACAACTATCCGCATCGCTACAACCACATGTACGATGCGTGGAACACGATGTACTACAACTCCTTTGATGCCAATACGCTGCTGAAGTACTTCAACAAGATCTCGTTCCGCATGTACCGGCCCGATGCCTACTGGATTCCTACCGGGCAGTACTACTCTTGGTGGTCAAAGCATCGCAACGCGAATACGGTGACTTATAGCTTCAGTGAACTGTTTGGCGATTGGAAAATCACCCGCACAGAGAAAAACGGATACACTGCAAATTCACTCTCTGGAAACTAAACCGCATATAATCAGAATATGAAACATCTATCGTCCATGAACATAACGAAAGCACTCCGCCTGCTGTTGTTGGGTGGTCTCCTCGTGGCCACCACGGCAGGCATGGCACAAAACAAGGTAGCCCTTGGCAGCAACAAGGCCAACTTCCCACCCACCGACCCCGACAAGGTGGCTGCCAAGGAGCCGGAGATTATAGAGTATCTCGATACGGCCACCATCAATGCGATTCTGGCCGACGCTGCCCGTCTGGATTCTATCGAGAGCATCGAGGGCCGTCCGCCCACCTATAGCATCTTGCTCATCGAGCGTGCCTACGACGACCGCGTGGCCCTGCGCTGGGCCCCCAGCGACTATGTGCCCTGGCAGGTGCTCAACTCGGCAGGCTACTGTGTCATCCGCATGGGCGGCACCTCTGGCTTGAACAGCGACACCCTGGCCATCGTGAAGCCCTGGCCCATCGAGAAGTTCAAGCAGCACTTCGCCCGAGAAGACTCGCTGGCCGGTGTGGCCGTGCAGCTCATCTATGGCGGTGCCGAGACCCGTCTGGGTCAGACTGCCGCCACCGACTTCGGCAAGGCCATCCAGGAGGTCTACGACGAGCAGCAGAGCGTGGTGGGCATGGCCATGATGGTGGCCGAGATGCGCCCAGACCTGGCCGAGGCCATGGGTCTGATGTACATAGACCGCACGGCACAGAAAGACATAGACTACTCGTATGTGGTGGCACCCAACCTGCCCGACTCGGTGATGATGATTCATGCCGATGCCACCTTCGGCACGCGCCTCGGCACGTGGAAGCCTCAGAAGTTCGACAAGCAGATTACCGACTCGCTGCAGCCCCCCTCGATTGCCATGCTCTACTGGGAGCGCGGCGACTACTTTGCCTACGACATTGAGCGACAGGATAAGGCCACCGGCGAGTGGAAGAAACTGAACGAGCGCCCCTATGTGACCCTTGTGGCCGAAGGCCCCAACCAGAGGGAAGACAACGGGCTCAACATGTTTCGCGACGAGCTGAAGGAGGTGGGCGAATACCGCTATCGTCTGTCGGGCTACGACTCCTTCGGCGACAAGTCACTGCCCTCCGACCCTTATACCGTGAATATGCCCGACATGGTGCCGCCTATGCCTCCGAGACTGAAGAACATCGTGGTGGACCATCCTGACAAAGAGCATGCCTATGCCACTATATACTTCCACGTGGACACCATTGAGGCCGACCTGAAGGGCTACCTGCCTCTCTACCGCCACGGGCGCATCAACAACGGACAATGGAAAGAGCTGACCCTCGACTTTACCGCCCCCGGCGACTCAGTGATGCGGGTCGACGTGTCGGGGCTGCCCACCGGCCAGCTCTCCATTGCTGCCTATGACCAGACGGGCAACCAGGGCGCCTCGCTGCCGCAGATGATTCTGCTGGAAGACTATATGCCGCCCTCGGCACCCGCTAACCTGCGTGCCAACGTCTTCCCCGACGGCTACTTAGAGCTGCGCTGGACTCCCTCGCCCGAACCCGACGTGGCCTACTATGAGGTGTGGTTTGCCAACGACTCTACCCACGTGTTCATGAATCTGGTCAACGACGAGCTTACCGACACGCTCTTCGTAGATTCGCTGGCCCTGGGCCTGAACCAGCCATATATATATTATAAGGTGCGCGCCGTCGACTATGCCGGCAACTCATCTGCCGACTCCAAGATGCTGCAGGTGGCCCGTCCCAACTTCATCCCGCCCTCGGTGTGCCGCATCGACTCGGTATGGGTGACCGACGATGCCATCAACATGTGGTGGATACAGTCTAACGAGCAAGACCTGGACTACCACCGCCTGTTCCGCCGCATGGAGGGCGAGAAGCTGTGGACGCTCATGGGCATCTACAAGGCCGACTCGCTGCGCCAGCAAGGCGACCGCATCCGCTTCAAGGACTCGCCCAAACCCAACATGCGCCGCCGCTATGTCTATGCCGTAGAGACCTACAACCTCACGGGCGTGACCAGCGGACTGAGCCTTGCGCAGACCTTCCTCTTCGCCGGGCCGCGCATCATCGACATCAAGCTGAAACTGTCGGGCAACTATACGGGCAAGAACAACGAGACCCGACTGGCCTGGGAAACGGGCAAGGTGCCCGACTACGGCGAGTGGCACTACTGTGTCTACCGCAAGGGGGCCGGTGACGAGGACTTCAAGTTCCTCATGTCCACCGAACCCACCGAACCGCTGTTCAACGACTTTCTCATCCGTCCGGGCGAGACGGTTGAATACTATGTCATCGTTCAGTATGACGAGGGCCGTCGCAGCAGACCCTCGAACATCGTGAAGGTGAGCGCGCCTAAGAGTGAAAAGTGATTAGTGAATAGTTTATAGTTATGAGACATATACTGACAACAGCTTTGATTCCTGTTCTGCTGATGGCTTTCAGCAGTTGTGGAGAATTTGTTGAGTTCGAAGAGGAAAAGGAGGATGCCACCAAGCTGACGCTGGCCCGCCACAATCTCGACCTCATGGTGGGCGACAAGTTCGTGCTCCCCGTGAAGCTCACACCCGACACGCTGCCCAATATGTCGGTCTACTGGGCCACAGCCGACAAGACCATTGTCGAGATGAGAACCGACACGATGGTGGCTGTCGCCGTAGGGAAGGCGAAGGTCATGGTGACAGCTGTCAGCGGATTGGCGAGTGACACTTGCCAGGTGACGGTCTATCCTCTTTGGCAACTGTCTTCGCGCTACGCTCCCTACGAGACGATGCTCTATGCACAGGTGACAGTGGACAACGCACCTATGAGCAGCGACATGACGGTGGCCGCCTTCTGCGGTGAGGAGCTGCGTGGGGTGGGCAAGCTGACTACCGGTGCAGGTAAGACCTATCTGGCCATACGCATCTACAGCGAGACAGCCGAACACGACGTAATCGGCTTCAGATGCTACGACCCCAAGCGGGCCCTTGTCAGCGTGGCCAAGGAAGAGCTCACCTTCGACGGAGAGACCCATGGTACGCTATCACAGCTCTTCACGCTGACCTTCGATTAGACTTTAGACTTTTGACTTCAGACCTTTCAAAACAAGATGAATATGAAGAAGTTTCATTTCCTTCTGATTTCCTTTGCAGCTCTGCTTCTGGGCGGCTGTACGCTCTACCTTGACGACGAGCAAGAAGATCTTATCCGCACCGCTGACGGCTATGTGGAGCCAGAGACCATTGAGCTTGACGACGACAAAGGCACCGTGACCTATAAATACAACCAGCACACCATAGCCATCGACGACGAGGTGGAGAGCTATGTGGCTACAGTGCAGAACGACAGCATCGTCTACTTCGTCGACGGCACGCCCGACGACATTCTGCCCGAGGTGGGCGAGATGCTGGTGTGCTCGTTCCGCGACAAGTTCCCCAACGGCTTCTGCCGGCGTGTGGTGAGCCAGACCAAGGAGAACGGCCTCTACAAGTGCGTCACCGAACCATGCGACCTCTTCGATGCCTTCGACGAGCTTCAGGTAAACTACGTCACACGCAACGAAGCCGAATTGGGAGGCAAGGAAATCAGTGCCCAGGAGTACTTCGAGGGTGTGGGCGAGGAGGAGACTCAGACGAATGACCCGTCGACCAACCTGACACGCGGTGTGACACGCGGATGGGATGACTTCATCGGCGACATCAACCAGCAGTTCGGCAACGGAAAACTGGTGGAATTTGAGCTTGCACCGGAATTCGGCATTAAGGGGGGAGGCAATACGGTCAGCGTGTCAGGCTCCATAAAAGCAGGAGGGTCCATTTCATTCGGACCGATAGTCGTAATCAAAATTGATAGCAAGAGCAGGACAAAGGAAATCAGTATCGGTCTTGCCGGAGGCGTGAAATTCTTTGTGACTTACAAGGTGGCAGGAAACGTGCATTTGGAGCCGCCGGTGTCCATCCCTATTTTAGGGGCCAAGTTCGATATCAAGATCTTCGGTGCCAATCTCGGTGTCACCGCCACGCCTTTTGTGGAATTCGAGGCAGCCATTGAGGGCGAAATCAGCATTGCTTTCACCACAGGAGGTAAGATAGGCTATTTTGAGAAAGATGGTAAGGGAACATTTGACTTTGCTGGTCTGAACGTGGGCAAACGTCCCGGCAATCCTGTCATCACCAACACGATGGCCAATCCAGACGTGACCCTGCGTGCTTCGATAGGTGTAGACTTCCAGCTGGGAATAGGAGCCAATGCTGCTGATGGGCTTGTGAATGCTGAAGCTTCGGCAGGTTTGAAGGTCTTTGCATCGGTTTCGCATAAGTTCAGTTTAAAAGATTTTGCCTCGCCAGATATGTATAAGGGCAAGACGCTTGACATTGACGTGAAAGGCCAGAGCTATGCAGGAATTGAGGGAGGCGCTTTCATCAAGGGATTTGCCGGTCTCTCGCCAACAACTAAAAACCTTTGGCATTCGGAACTCGACTGGTGGCCTACGGTCGATACCTATTATTTCTATAAATCGAATCTGGAGAAAAATGAATATTCGGCAGGCTTCAGCGTTGCCGACAAAGGCATCCTGGGATGGGTGCTTAGTCTGCATGACAAGTCTGTCATGCGCATCTACGATGAAGGAAACCTTCTGGTAGAGGAGATTCCGCTAAAGCCAGAGGGGGGTATGGTACCATTTAAGCCACAGGTGTTCTCTGGCAAGAAGGTCAGCACAAAGCTGAAGGACAACACGAAGTATTATGCCCAGCCCGTGATGAGTGGTAGTAATAAATATAACGATTCGAACCCATCCTATATGGACATGGACAAGTTTGAGGTGATGACCACGCTGCCAGGCATTGAGATCACCGACATCAAGGTCATTCAGAACACTAAAGGCACCCTCCCCGTGATGTACAGTGCCAACAACATCGTGTATTATAAGTATTGCTACACGCTGCGCACCAAAGTGAAGATCACCGACACGCGCAACTGCCGCAAGTGGGGCATCATGCTGCGCAACGACAAGGGACAGTACACGACGTTCGAGACCGACAACAACGTGTCTACCACGGGGTCGGTTAGTCCTACGGTGGAGTGGAAGTGGTACAGTAACAAGAAGTCACTCACGCTGGCGTTTACACCTTATGTCCTCATCAATGGTGCCGAGGGTAAGCAGATGTTCACCGAAAAGTCGATCGATATCAAGTTCGACGAAAGCCTGACCAGTGTCAACCAGTCCATAGCTGATGCTGACTACAAAGCCAACGGTAATGAATACTGAAACCATATAAAACGACAGTCAATATGAAATTTTTTAGGAACATTCTGCTCATTGCAGCCGCACTGATGGTGGTTGCATGCAACAAGAAGTACGACGAAGTGAAAGGCGATCTTGCGCAGACTCGCATCTATACTCTTGACAACGGACTGAAGGTCTACCTTTCGGTCAACAAGGAGGAACCGCGCATTCAGACTTTCATCGCTGTGCGCACTGGATCAAAGAACGACCCTGCCGAGACTACAGGGCTTGCCCACTATCTGGAACACCTCATGTTTAAGGGTACTTCGAAGTTTGGTGTTACCGATTCTGAAGCCGAAGCTCCTTTCCTGGATGATATTGAGGCCCGTTATGAGCAATATCGCAAGCTGACTGACCCCGAAGAGCGTCGTCAGGCTTATCATGAGATAGACTCTGTGAGCCAGTTGGCAGCAAAATATTTCATTCCCAATGAATACGACAAACTCATGTCGGCCATTGGTGCTGAAGGTACAAATGCCTACACCAGTGAGGATGTGACCTGCTACACGGAGGACATTCCCTCGAACGAGGTAGAGAACTGGGCAAAGATTCAGAGCGACCGCTTCATGAACATGACCATACGTGGTTTCCACACTGAGCTGGAGGCTGTTTATGAGGAATACAACATCCATCTGACAAGCGACATCGATAAGCTTTTCACCGCCATGTCGGCTAAGTTGTTCCCCAACCATCCTTACGGCACGCAGACCACCATTGGTACACAAGAGCATCTGAAGAATCCTTCTATCACTAATATTAAGGAGTACTTCAAGAAGTGGTACGTACCAAATAATGTGGCCATCTGCATGGCAGGCGATTTCGATCCCGACGAGGTGATGACCATCATTAAGAAGTATTTCGGGGAGTGGAAGCCCAGTACCGATGCGGATGGCAAGGTGGCTCAGGTGGAACAGCCTTCTTTCCCGGAGCTGGCTCCCATCACTGCTCCCATCGACACAACCGTCATCGGCCTCGAGGCTGAGACGCTCTGGCTTGGCTGGCGATTCGACGCGGCCAAGTCACTTCAGACCGACACCCTCCAGGTGATTGAGTCTATGTTGAGCAACGGCACTGCCGGACTCATCGATTTGGATATCAATCAGCAGATGAAGATGCTTGAAGCATGGGGTGGGGTACAGCCTTCAATGGACTATTCCATGTTTCTCCTTGCCGGTACACCTCGCGAGGGACAGACACTCGACGAGGTGCGCTCTCTGCTTCTTCAGGAGCTGGACAAGCTGAAGAAGGGCGACTTCAGCGATGATCTGCTGCCCTCTGTGGTCAATAATCTGAAGTTGCAATACTATAACGCACTGGAGAACAATCGCTCCCGTGCCAATATGTTCGTTCAGGCATTTATCAACGGCACGCCATGGGAGCAGGAAGTGAAGTCACTGGAGCGCTTGGAGGGAATGACCAAAGAGCAGATAGTGGCATTCGCCAACGAGCATTTCAAGGACAACTATGTGGCAGTCTACAAGCGTCAGGGTGTCGATCCCACTCAGAAGAAAATCGACAAGCCTCAGATTACTCCTATTCCCACCAATCGTGACCTCGTGTCGGATTTTGTGAAAGAGATTCAGAACGCTCAGGTGAAGCCTATCGAACCAAAGTTCGTCAACTTCCAGAGCGACCTCACTTTCGGTCAGGTAGAAAATGCCCCATTGCCCTATGTCTATGTGAAGAATAAGGAGAACGGACGCTTCCAGCTCACATTCCGCTATGACTTCGGCGAGGAGAGCGAGCTGAAATATGCCTATGCAGCCCAGTACATTGACTATCTTGGCACCGACTCCCTCTCTGCCGAACAGCTGAAACAGCAATTCTACAAGCTGGCTTGCAGCTACAACATCGGCGTAGGAGCACGTAACATCAATGTCACCCTCACCGGTCTGAGCGAGAACATGGCTGAGGCTGTGGCACTGATGGAACACCTCCTGCAGCATGCCAAGGTCGATCAGGAAGCCTACATGCAGTATATTGCCGTCCGTGAGAAGGGACGCATGGACAATAAGACAGACCAGCGTGTGAACTTCTCTTATCTGGTTCAGTATGGACTTTACGGCCCCTACAACTCTTATCGCAATGCCTACACCGCACAGCAGTTGGCTGAGATTAATCCGCAGGAGCTGCTCGACTTGCTGAAGAATCTCTCGCAGTATGAACACACCATATTATATTATGGTCCGCTGTCGGAGAAGGAACTGGCATCATCGCTGTCTTCGCACATCAGCAACCTTCCTTCATCGCTCACTGTAGTCCCCGAAGGCAAGCACTACACCATGCAGCCTACCCCTGAGAACGAGATTCTCCTTGCACCGTTCGATGCCAAGAATATCTATATGCGTATGTATCACAACGAGCTGCAGGAGTGGAATCCGGAGAAGGCCCCTGTTGTGGCACTCTTCAACGAGTACTATGGTGGTGGCATGAACACCATCGTATTCCAAGAGCTGCGTGAAGCTCGCGGACTGGCTTATAACGCCTTTGCCATGTATGTAGAGCCCAGTCTGAAGGGCGATCCGGAGTACTACTTCACCCACATCATCACTCAGAACGACAAGATGATGGACTGCGTGCGGCAGTTCCACGTCATTCTCGACAGCATTCCTCAGAGCGACAATGCTTTCAAGATTGCCAAGGATGCGCTCACCAAGCGTCTTGCCAGCCAGCGCACCACGAAGTTCGGTCTCATCAACGCCTGGATTACTGCTAAGGATCTTGGTATTGACTACGACCTGAACGAACGCATCTACAATGCACTGCCCAACCTCACCTTGCAGGATGTGGTTCGATTCGAGCAAGAGAATATGGCGCGCAAGCCTTACCGCTACATCATTCTTGGCGACGAGAAGGAACTCGACATGGCCTCACTCCAGCAGTATGGCACCGTAAAGCGTGTTTCGACTCAGGAAATCTTCGGATATTAACATCCTCCCTTTATACGCATATTGACCAACAATATTCAGTAGTCACAGCAGGGTAACGCAAGTTGCTCTGCTGTTTGCTTTTTATTACTTTGCTATATTGCGAGGGAGAAAATAATAGGTGCTGCTTCCATATCCGCACCAATATCCCATTCCTCCCTTAATGTTGCCGGAAACGGAAGACGAAGTACTAAAGAATACGTTGCCTGCTGTGGATTGTGACTTGGTGTACTCGTCCCAGAATCGAAAAGAAACCTCGTCAACTTGTGCAAATTTCACCGACACAGTGTCTTCGACTGAAAAATATGGAGTATAATCGTATTTCATCAGTTGATGAGCTGCATATACAGGCACTTCTGTAGAACCATTCAACACTTCGTCATCGATTGACCCAAGATAGCTTGCCATAAACTGTTTGCTCTTTGTACCCACGCGCGTGAAAAACTGGTAATAGTTTTTTTCAGAGGGGTTGTCGGTGAAACAGGCTGTAATCTGATATAGGCTATCTTGTTCTCCTCGCAACTCTATCTTGAATGTATCAAGCTCTGCACGAGGGGGAATCGTAGTCACGGCAGTGGCATGATAGTCGTCATACTCTACAGTCAGCCAATAGGTCTTTCCTGCCTTTCCGCGTAGATGGCTGGAGGTGTAGATATAAGGCGGCATGTAGCCTGCATCATACTTACCTGTCAGCACTACAGTATTCTCGCCATCGGAAACCGTCACCTTTGCATAACGCACCAGATAGTCTAAATCCTCAAAGTCTATCTGCTGCATCTCGCCCGTAATGGGCATGGTCTTAGTCAACAGCACTACGGGGAAGTCACCATCTTCAATCCATCCCTCAACTACCAGCAACGGCTTCTGCGGTTCAGAAATTCCACTACCAGCACAGGCGCAAAGGGAAGCAATCATCAACAACAGATATGCGAAACTCGAATATTTCATAAAATCAGAATTTGCAGAAATAACTTACTGAAGGAAGTATCTTTACAAGAAAATGGAGAGGTTTATACCAAAATGCTCCATCCTTGTGATAATCAACATAGTAGAACAGGTCATTTTTTCGTCCTGTGGCATTATACAGAGAGACATTGACTCCTTGTTCGCGTGCAAAGTTGGTATACCATTTATAGTTGGCCGAAAGATTGAGGCGCATGTAGGGATTTAGCCTGTTGGCATTGTATTCGCCATAGCGTATCAGCAGGTTGCCATTGACAAGGCCAATATGAGTAGGGGTTGTGAAAGGAGTTCCGCTGGCATAGGCAAAAGTGGCACCAAAGCTCCAATGCCGATTAAGTTTATAGGCTAACACGACATCAAGCTCATGAGGACGGTCGTGGCTTGCCGGATAAGTGCCGTTCATGCCTTTTCGGTCGAAGGAGCGTCTTGCATGTGAGTAAGCATAGCTAATCCAGCCTGTCAGGGAGCCGGAGCACTTGTTAAGCATAATGCTGAATCCATAGTTTTCGCCCGAGCCGTGAAGCAGGTTGCGCTCCAGATCATACACCGTGTTCAAGTAGTCGAGCACTGAACCCTGATATTCAATCTGATTGTAGAGCTTCTTGTAATAGACATCGGCTACTACTCTGAAACGTCTTCCGAAAAGAAAAGTAGAGCCATTCAAGGCAAACACATGAGCATGCTGTGGAGGCCGTTTCTCATTGCTCGATATCCAGAATTCAGTAGGTAGCCCAACACTTGTGAATCCCGTTTGAAACAGATACTGATGTTTCAGCGAATAGCTGGCTTTCAGTTGCCAACTGTGACGATCGTATAGGAAACTTAACGAGGGGTCAACTGCACAACTTGTGTAGTTCCGGACGTGATACACTATGGCTCTTGCTCCACCAGTAATGCTGAGACTGTCAATCATCCGGTGAGAATACTGAATAAAGGCTGATGCCTCAATCGCATTGTCTATCGATGAATTCCCGCTTCGGCTATTGAAAGAACCGCTCATGTTTATCGACTGCGGCTTGATGTGATGCCAAATGGCTTCTATGCCACCATTCCATTTTTTGTAATCCAATGTGCTCTTCAAGGCCAGGTCTGTGATGCCTGAGGGAAGTTTTATGTCCAAGGAATGCATCTGCATGTTGAATTCATTATGATAGGAAGTGCCATAAAGAGTAGTATGCGCTTTGGCTCCCCTCCGGTTATCGTACAGCCAGTGAAATGCGCCCATGTGATTACCCCATTTGTCGTTCATGTCTGCCAGATAGTCATCATCCAGCATCTTCAGCACGTCGTTACCACTATAGCAATCCAGAAGGAACGTATTTTTGTCATCGGGCTGATAGGTAAATGTCAGATTAGAATCATAAAAAGAGTAATTCAGCTGCATGTTATCCGTCTTTAACCAGTTCCCGTAAAGTAAATTGATGTAGGAACCACGAAGTGAAGCAGCCATAGACCATTTTTTGCCTAAGGGCAATCGTAATGTACCCTGTGAAGAAATCAGTCCCAAAGAGAGTTCTGCACTCAGTGTGTCGACAATCGATTCTGGCAAATCCATGGTAAGTTCGCCACCCAGCCGGTTGGCTGATTGTGCATGGGCCATTGATTTTTCCAGACGCATCGTATTGTAATGAGTCACATTGAATGTTGAGAAGAATCCCAATAAATGGTTCACATTATAAAGAGGTACTCCAGATGCGGAAATGAAGTTGTGTGAATTCTCACCTCCCTGAATGTTGACACCGCTGCGATATTCACTGTTCACCTGGATACCTGGTAACATCTGGGCATAGCTCAGCGGATCGGCAGTACCCATAATCTGAGGCAAATCGCTAATGCTCTTCAAGCTCCATAGAAAGCCACCGTCAGCATCAGACTTAACGGGCGATGAATAGCGTTGTCCCTTAACAGTAATACTGTCTAAAGATAAATTCCACGTTTCCTCTTCATTCTGTGAATAGACAGTCGAAGAGGAAACGCAGAACAGAAAAATCAATATGCAAAAACTTTCAGATCTCATTAGGGATGAGAGACTACCAGTCTATCCTTTCGTCTATCAACGAAGCATAGTTCTGAGCATAGTTCTTGAAACTATCTATCAGCCCTTTGAAATCTTTGTCATTGAAGAATGCCTCAAATGTACTATAGGAAGAACCGTCATAGAAGCATAGCACAGGCTCAGTCTCCCAGCGTATTTCTCCTCGCCAGTTCTGATTAGAAAACACTTCCATTTTCACGGATGCCTGTTTGGTACTTTTGCCGTCATAGAACACATTAACGTCTGCTAAAGAATTTGCCTGATTGATAAACGACCTGAAATTAGCTTCGTTTTTGTCGTTGTTACTTGCATCTTGCAAATAATCATAGAATTGTCTGGCATTCTTGATGGTGCCCTGCATCTGGAACTTTCCGATGATGTCTACTTTCACTAAACCGTTAGTTATGGTTGCATTGTTGAAATCATCCTCATCAACTTCGTCCCGGGTGAATGCCGAAACATTGCAAGAAGGAATACCGCTCACATCGCCTGCCACGGCAATAGTGACAAGTGACTGGTTGCCCTTGGTCATAGCGAACGACACAGATGCCTTGCTGTTTGCTGTATAGGCCACCTGAGAGACATTGAAAGTATAGCCGTTGTTCAATGTGGTCACACATTTGGCTGTCAGATTGCTTCGGCTGAGATTGAACTCCTCGCCAACGATGTTGCTCAAGTTGATGTCGACTTTAGACTCAACGACAACATTATTTCCCTGAGTAAGGGTGACGACGATGTGCTCTGGAACACCGATGGTGCAGTCGTAAGCATCGTAATAGGAATTTGAAATATACGTGTTGTAATTTCCGTTTTGTTTCGACTCATACTTGTATCCAGTATAGTTCTTAATGTAGGCAGCATGTACCTTAACAACTTTTCCACTGGTTTCCAGCTTCAGAGAACAAGTCTGACGATTCTGGTCTGTAAAGACAAACTCCAGCTTGTCGGCATCAGAGCGAACCCACTTACCATTACTTGCTGTAAAGCGACTACGGAAATTTGAAGCCAGTAATAGGGATTCAAAGTTCGTGGTGATTTTGTTGTAGTAATTTTGGTAATAATAACCAGAATACTCAGTAGTCATGGTATCTACTCCAACCTGTTTGCTGGCGGCATCTAAGCAATCCTTCGCCCAGTCCTCGACATTATCCCAATCATAGTTTTCTATATAAGTGTTCTTGACATACTTTGCCAAAGCACCTATTTCTTTGAAATCATCCGACTTGGTGACAGCCATGAATTCTCTTGCCACTTTCTCAAGGTAGGCCTTCTGCTCTGTTGGCGACATCACGGCACCGCCTCCTCCGCCTTCACCACCTTCACCACCAACTTGTTCTGTTACATCAGAACTTGAATCATTTTTGTCATTTCCACACGACATGAAAGATACTGAAGTCAAAAAGACGACAGCCAAGGTTACAATTTTTGTTCTCATATCCATAATGTTTTACTAGTAATAAAAAATAAATATAAT
>ODAI010426905.1_pt1 | contig 14526 bp, 12 predicted proteins | sample 1539321 | NCBI WGS metagenome assembly ODAI01 (sample SAMN02144231, study PRJEB22623) | gut metagenome | biome: sheep rumen | host: Ovis aries | place: New Zealand
CATCGTGTCGATCTTGTAGGCGTCGCTCAACATAGTATTCTTTGCGGCTTTAAGCGCTTTGTCGGTGTATTTCCTGTCAAGGCGCTTGTCCCATTTCTTTTCGAGCTCCTTCTCTTTCTTTTCACGCTCTTTCAAAAGAGAAAGAAGATCATTGCTGTTATTCTTCCTGAATAGTGCCATTGCCGCCCTCCGCATTTACAGTTCCGATTCTTTTGAATCCGTTCATATCCTTTGTTTTGTAATATACAGTATAGCTTTTGCAGCCTTCTCCAAAGGATATATCAATGATCTCCTTCATATTCGTGCCGCTTATCAGCTCATGCACCGCTACCTTTCCCCTGTACTGCCTGGTGTTGTTCTCATCATAGACCTGATACTCTATGTCATCGGATATAACAGAGCCGGAGTTGTTTTTTATGTTCAGGTACAGGCAGTTTATATTGAAATATGAGCCTTCATCATAGCTGTAGTCATATTCAAGAGAAAGGGTCAGACCGGAGGGAGTTATCTTTGTATTGAGCAGCTCAGATAATGCCCGGGGAACTGTCAACCCAAATCGGGCGACGTACACCCCCCCCGCTATCAACAGTGTAACCAACAGGATGGGGAAGAAATGGAAGGGTCTCCTTGCATGGCAGTACGGACACTCTCTGTGTTTGCTGTCATAAGTCAGCTTACATTTGGGGCATTTAATACTATGACTCGTTGCTTTACTCCTTATTGTCGCTTGCTTTTCGTGAGACCAACAGTATCCTTACAAGGCTGATACCCAGCATCAGGCAGCCGATACTTATGCAGACGAGCCACATTATTGCGCTCATTGCGGCTGCGGGGTAAAGCATCGTGTGTATCACGGAGTAGCAGGCTATGATGAAAACCGCCATCAAAAGGCTTGCAGGCTCTCCTGCAAAGCGGGTGCCGAAGGTGCTGTCATCATAGAGCATGGAGGAAATGAACTGCACCATTACGAAGAGTGCGGTTATGACAAAAAGACCTGTAAAAAGGGTAAGACCGGTATCATCCGAAGGCGGCACAGAGAAGACAGGCACCTTTTCGGAGACATTATCATGATATCCGAAATCATGGCGCATGACATAGTTGGTGTAAACGCTTCGGAATGGGAAAGAGTAAAGAAAGAAAAAGACGATGCACAGAAACATTATCATGTTTGTGGCAATGAATGAGCCTGTTTTCTTTGTAAAAAGTGCAAGTTTCTCATCCGTTTTCTCAGGCTCCCTGAGCTTTGGAGCAGATATGGACAGGATGCACATGAGGGCGTAGATCACTGCCAGACCGGAGGTCTTGTATGGGAGGTTCACCGAGGTGAGGGAACACATAAGACATACAAGTGAGAGGCTGAGCCCTACTACCGTATGGATCGCAAAGCTTCTTCTGAATGCACCCAGCAGTGCGGGATAATGAGATACCTTTGCGGATATGTTCAGTGCCTTTTGTCCCTTTTCTCCCGCAAGGGATGCACACTGCACCGAAAGCAGAGAGAACATAAGCTCCGGAGAGGTCATGGCAGCTATGACGGAAAACACCGAAACAGCCCTTGAAGCGGAGCAGAGAAGGTAGATATAGAAATACTCATTGTCGAAAAGCTCTCCGCCGCCGCTTATGAAAAGCTCCGAAAGGGTGGGGAGAACTGCGGCTGCTGCTGCCAGCAAAACGCCTATGCCGCCTATGTCACGCACGGGTGATGTTATTTTGGGGTCAAAGGATACCGAGCCTTTGACGCAGGCAGTCCTGTCAAGCTCCTTTCGGTACAGCGAAACATTTATCGCAGCCGTGGCAGCTATGAGTATGAGCTCCGCTGTCACGGACTGACAAAATACCTCTATAACATCGTTTACCGTTTCCGGATGAGGGGTGCCAAGCATGAACCCGATGATCGCCAGTACCACCGAAAAGAGGTTTACCAGCACATATTTATCTGTCACAGTCTGAGAAACGGGGGACAAAGCCCTGTTTTCTTTTTTGCTGTCTGTGTTAGGATTGTTTTCCGGCATGATAATACCTCTGTTCGATGTGTACGGGATCAACCGAGAACTATGTTCTTTGCCACCTCATCAAGGAATTCCTCGGTATTTACCTTTCTCTTGTTTTCTATGGAAGAGAGGGCAGCAAGGTCACCTGTCATAACGCCGCTTTCGATGGTATCTATGACTGCCTTTTCCAGAGCATCGGCAAAAGCGGAAAGCTCCCTGTTCCCGTCAAGCTCTCCCCTCTTGCGGAGTGCGCCTGTCCATGCAAAGATGGTGGCAACGGAGTTTGTGGAGGTCTCCTCGCCCTTAAGGTGCTTGTAATAGTGTCTCTGTACTGTGCCGTGAGCAGCCTCATATTCATAGATGCCGTCGGGAGAAACAAGAACGGAGGTCATCATGGCAAGGCTGCCATAGGCAGTAGCTACCATATCGGACATAACGTCACCGTCGTAATTCTTGCAGGCCCAGATATATCCGCCGTTTGAGCGTATCACTCTTGCGACTGCGTCATCTATAAGGGTGTAGAAGTACTCTATGCCTGCAGCATCAAACTTTGCTTTGTATTCATTCTCGAATATCTCCGCAAAAATGTCCTTGAAGCGGTGGTCGTACTTTTTGGATATGGTGTCCTTTGTGGCGAACCATACAGACTGCTTAGTATCCAGTGCATAGTTGAAGCAGGCTCTTGCAAAGGAGGCTATGGACTTGTCCTTATTGTGTACGCCTTGGATGATGCCGTCGCTGTCGGCAAAATCATATATGCTCTGACGGGTCTCATTGCCCTTTTCGTCTGTGACCACAAGCTCTGCCTTTGAGCCCTTGGGAACGGTCATCTCCGAATTTTTGTAAACATCGCCGTAAGCATGACGGGCAATGGTGATGGGCTTTGTCCAGGTGGGTATATAGGGAGTTATGCCCTTTACCAGTATGGGAGCACGGAAAACAGTACCGTCAAGTATAGCCCTTATGGTGCCGTTGGGGGACTTCCACATTTCCTTCAGGTCGTATTCGTCCATTCTTGCGGCGTTGGGGGTGATGGTAGCACACTTGACCGCTACACCGTACTTCTTGGTAGCCTCGGCGGAGTCTATGGTCACCTGATCGTTTGTTTCATTGCGGTGTACAAGACCCAAGTCGTAGTATTCGGTCTTGAGGTCTACATAAGGGGTGATGAGCTTGTCTTTTATCATCTGCCAGATGACTCTTGTCATCTCGTCTCCGTCCATCTCCACCAGGGGGGTGGACATTGCTATCTTGGACATGGTTATCTTCCTTTCTTTTCTCGGGTCATTGGGGCATTGGAAAATATCAGCCTCTTGCAGATACGGCAGTAATGATATTTATAGCCACCACAGCGGCAAAGAACAGAAAAGCTACTATCTTGGTCAGCTTTTCAAGAGCCTTTTCACGGGTATTCTGGGCGTTCTTGTTGTAGAAGCTGTCGTTGTTGGAGCCCTGAACGGCAGAAGTCATGCCCTGCTGCTTCTGGGACTGCATAAGGGTGATGACAACAAGGAATACACAGCAGAGTATAAGAAGGACTCCGCCTACGATCTCTATCGCACTCATTTAAATGATCTCCTTTATATTAAAAAATATTTATCCTTACCTGATCAATGTGTGTGTCTCGAAAGAAGCTCAAGGCACATCCTTCCGTTGTGGTAGGGGCATTTCCACTCGTTTACTATCGTAACACCGGGGATGAGCTTCCCGTTCTCGTCTACTTCCGCAAACCACTCGCCGCAGCGCTTGTCGGTCTGGTATTCGTCTATCCACGCAAGTATTTTTTCTGCGGCCAAAAGGTGATCCGGGTCAAAGTCATGCATGAAGGCATTCACAAGACCTACCACAGCCTCTGCCTGCACCCACCATATGCGCTTGGTGTTTATCTTGTCACCGTCACGCTCATTTTTGAGGGATGCCGTACCGTCGCCTTCTTCATAGGCTACCTTCATGATATTGTCAACTATATCAAGGTCAAGATCTTCCCACTTTGCACGGAGCTTTTCATCCCCAAGCACATCGCAGGCACGGTCTATGAGCCAAGAGGCCTCGATATCGTGACCGTAGGAGTGTATATCTCCTATGACATTCAGCTCCCTGTCAAAGAATACGAGCAGCTTTTTGTTTTCGTGGTCGTATATCTTCCTGTCGGTGATGTCAAGAAGGAAGCGCAGCCTGTCGGCGACTTTCTTTTCTCCGCTCGCCTTGTAAAGAACGGTATATGCCTCGATCAGGTGCAAAACAGTGTTCATTGTCTTGTCCGCCATGAGGCCGTTTTCACTGAGAGCATCATTTTCTATGAGCTGCCAGTTCCTGTCAAAAGCCTCCATATAGGCAATGTCATCGGTACACTTGCTCTCTACCGTATCAAACAGCTCAAAAGCCGTATCAAGCGCAGCTTTTTCGCCGCCTGCAAGGTAATAAGTAGACAAAGCATATATGGCAAATGCCTGATTGTAGGTATGCTTCATGCTGTCGTTTACGGAGCCGTCGTAGTTCATCATCCAGTAAACTCCGCCCTGCTCCCTGTCAAGACAATGCTCCATAAGGAATCTGTAGGCGTGCTCAGCCTGATCCAAAGCGTGCTTTGCCAGCTTGCCGCTGTTACCGTCAAGCTCTTCCTCATATATCTTTTTCAGGACTATGGCACTCTGTGAATAGAACCACAGGATACGGGAATTGAGGATGACACCTTTTGTGCCTTTTTTGTCAAGTACCAGGTCGTTATCCATCTGACCGTAGAAGCCGCCGAACTCATCATCACGGAGCTTGTCCCAGAAGGGCATTATGTTTTCCGTCAGTATCTGATATGCTTTTTCGTCAAACATCCGCTTTCTCCTTATTTAAGGTCTCTGCCGTGGCAGTTCTTGTATTTCTTTCCGCTGCCGCAGGGACAGGGATCGTTCCTGCCTACCTTCATTACACGCCTGGGCTCATTTGAGAAGCTGCCGTCGGATGCAGTCTCCATGGGATCTGCCACACGCTCACGCTTGGGAGCTTCCTCGTTGTTCTCGAGCTGTATGGTGAACAGGAGTCTGACAGTATCCTCTCTTATGGATTCTATCATCGCATCGAACATCTCAAAGCCTTCATAACGGTACTCTACAACGGGGTTCTTCTGACCCATCGCTCTGAGGCCTATGCCCTTTCTGAGCTCGTCCATGTCGTCGATGTGATCCATCCACTTCATGTCTACGACCTTCAGGAGTATAACTCTTTCAAGCTCTCTGAGCACATCGTCGCCGATGTCTGCTTCACGCTTGTCGTAGTAATCAAGAGCACGCTTTTCCAGCTCTGCGGTTATGCCTTCCTTGGTGGCTGCCGCCAGCTCCTCGGTAGTGTAGTTGAAGTCGGAATCCGTTGTGAGAAGTCCCGCAAAGTGTTCTCTGAGACCTGCAAGGTTCCAGTCATCGTGAGTGGTGCCGTCAACTATATACAGGTTCACGCCGTCCGCAACCCAATCCTTTATCATCTTCAGGATGTAGTCGTGGATATCGTCGCCGTCAAGCACCTTTGCACGCTGACCGTAGATGATCTCACGCTGTGTGCTCATAACATCGTCGTAGTTGAGGACATTCTTTCTTATGCCGAAGTTGCGTCCCTCCACCTTCTTCTGGGAGGACTCTATGACGGAGGTGAGCATCTTGGACTCGATAGGCATATCTTCCTCTATCTTCATGTTGTCCATCATGATCTGGAGCCTGTCTCCGCCGAAGAGCCTCATAAGGTCATCTTCAAGGGAGAGGAAGAAGCGGCTCTCTCCGGGGTCGCCCTGACGGCCTGCACGGCCTCTCAGCTGGTTGTCTATACGCCTTGATTCGTGGCGCTCCGTACCTAAAATGAACAGACCTCCGACTTCCTTGACCTTTTCGGCCTGGTCGCCTATCTCCGCATTGCGTTTTTCAAGGAGCTCTCTGTAACGCTTTCTGGCTTCGAGTATAGTCTCATCCTCGGTATCCACATAGGAGATGGCATCGTTTATTATCTCATCGGGGATGCCTTCCTTTTTCATATCGGATACGGCAAGGACTTCTGCGTTACCGCCAAGGAGTATGTCCGTACCGCGTCCTGCCATGTTGGTGGCAATGGTAACTGCGCCGAAACGTCCCGCCTGGGCAACGATCTCTGCTTCCTTGGCGTGCTGCTTTGCGTTGAGCACATTGTGCTTTATGCCTTCCTTCTGCAGCATCTTTGAAAGCACTTCGGACTTGTCTATGGAAATAGTGCCCACCAGAACAGGCTGACCCTTTTCGTGACATTCCTTTATCTGCTCTATGGCAGCCTTGAACTTTCCTCTTTCGGTCTTGTAGACCACATCGGGGTGATCTATCCTGATGACCGGCTTGTTGGTGGGGATCTCTATTACATCCAGCTTGTAGATCTCTCTGAATTCGTCTTCTTCCGTCATAGCTGTACCGGTCATACCGGAGAGCTTGTGGTAAAGACGGAAGAAATTCTGGAAGGTGATGGATGCAAGGGTCTTTGACTCATGAGCCACCTTTACGCCTTCCTTGGCTTCTATCGCCTGGTGAAGACCGTCGTTGTAGCGGCGTCCCTGCATGAGACGGCCGGTGAATTCATCTACTATGACGATCTCGCCGTCGTTTATAACATAGTCTATATCCTTCTTCATGACGCCGTTTGCCTTGAGAGCCTGGTTCACATGATGAAGAAGGGTGGTGTTGTTTGCATCGTAGAGGTTTATGACGTTGAAGAACTTTTCTGCTTTCTTTACGCCCTTTCTGGTGATGGTGGCTGTCTTTGCCTTTTCGTCTATGATATAGTCATAGTCCTGTGCCAGCTCTTCCTGATCGGTCTTGGTATCCATTTCGGCTACGATATAGGGCTTACATGTCTTGGCAAAACGGTCTGCGTGGGTGTAGAGCTCCGTGGACTTGTCTCCCCTGCCGGAGATGATAAGAGGAGTTCTGGCTTCATCTATGAGGATAGAGTCCACCTCGTCCACGATGGCAAAGTTGAATTCTCTCTGCACCTTCTCCGTCTTGTAGATGACCATGTTGTCACGGAGATAGTCAAAACCGAACTCATTGTTGGTACCGTAGGTGATGTCGCAGTTGTACTGCTCTCTTCTCTCATCGTTGTTGAGATCGTGAAGTATGCAGCCTATGGAAAGCCCCAGATAACGGTATACCTTTCCCATTTCCTCTGACTGGGTCTTGGCAAGGTAGTCGTTTACGGTAACAACATGAACGCCCTTGCTGTCAAGCGCATTTACATAACTGGCGCAGCACGCTACAAGGGTCTTACCTTCACCGGTCCTCATCTCTGCGATACGGCCCTGATGAAGGACGATGGCACCGATTATCTGTACCTCGTAGGGCTTTTTGCCCAGTACTCTCCATGCAGCCTCTCTTACCGTGGCAAGAGCCTCGGGGAGGATATCGTCAAGTGTCTCGCCGTTTTCGAGCCTCTCTCTGAATTCGGGAGTTTTGGCTTTCAGTTCCTTTTCGCTGAGCTTCTGGTATTCCTCATCAAGGGCAAGCACCTTGTTCTTGATAGGCTCTATCTTCTTTAACTCTCTTTTGCTGTAGTTTCCGAACAATCCGTCAAGTATACCCATTTATATACACCTTTTTAACCTTTCGGCAAAATTTACACACACTATCAATTATAATACATAAAGGAGATTTTGTCAATACCAAATAAAACGAAAAACCGTCCTTTTGCAGACGGTCTTTTAAATATAATATATATATCTGCGGTCCGGTGCTGAGCGGCTCTATTTTTTCCTTGCGCTTAAAGCCCGTACATGGCCGCAGCTCATCACCGTATTTATGTTCTCAAAGCCCGATGCTTCCAGTATCTTTACCATTTCCGGGGCAAGGTTATCGCAAGCCTCAAAGACTATGGCTCCTCCTTTGTTCAGGATAGAGCCCCACAGGGCTGATATGACCCTGTAGAACTTGAGACCGTCGCTTCCGCCGTAAAGGGCGGTATCCGGCTCAAAGGTTATCTCCTTCTGCAGATCGTTCATTTCCTCATCCGTCAGATAAGGCGGGTTTGAAACTATAAGGTCTATGCCTGTTTCCTCGCCGTCGTCGTCCACGAAGTTGTCAAGGAGCCGCCCGTTTGAAACATCCCCTCTTATCATGGTCACATCCGCAGAATGTCTGCCTATGTTGTCCACTAGGTAGGGAAAGGCATCTCCGGAATATTCCACCGCAAAGGTCTTTACCTTGTCACGGCGGTTCCCGGCTATGCTGATGGCTATGCAGCCCGTCCCCGCACAAAGATCCGCTACTATCAGCTTTCGGTCACGGTATATCTCATCTATCAGCCTTATAGCCTCATCCACCACAAATTCCGTTTCCGGACGGGGTATGAGCACGCCCTCCCCCACCTTGAAGCTCAGTCCGTAAAACTCCCACTCTCCAAGTATATACTGGAGAGGATAGCCCTCGCTTCGCCTGTGTGCGGCATTTACAGCCATTTGAAGAGCATTTTCGGGGCAGATGCTGTCCGGATGAGTGTACAGTTCTTCCTTGGGGGCTATAAACTGTTCAAAGATACACACACAGTCAAATTTCCTGTCCGGAACATTTTCAAGCAGGGAATATATCCTGTCATATGCACCTTTGAAGGTCATATTATCTGTTATCAAACCGCTGCCCCGCCTTCCGCAGACTCCTTCATTGCCTGTCTTGCAGTGGAAAGCATGAGCTTTATCCTGTTTTCCTGATTGACTCTTGTAGCACCCGGGTCATAGTCGATGGGCACTATGTTTGACTGGGGGAACTCCTCTCTCAGTCTTCTTACCATTCCCTTTCCTATGATGTGGTTGGGGAGGCAGCCAAAGGGCTGGGCGCAGACTATGTTGTTTATGCCCATATGTATCATATCCACCATTTCGGCAGTGAGGAGCCAGCCCTCTCCCATTTTGTTGGCGGGGGAAATGTAAGCCTCCACATCCTTTTTGGCGTGCTCAAAGGGCGTAGGACCAAAGAAGCGTGTCCCCTTTACCGCCTTTATGATCTTGTTCTGCATCATCTTGAAAAAGCCCTTTACGCCCAGGGATGCAAAGTATTTTTTGTACTTTACATGATACAGCTCCGTTTCCACCACATGGTGATCTCCCATAAATATGAGGAAATCTATAAGTCCGGGGCAGTAGACCTCACACCCCTCGGATTCCAGGAACTTCTGCAGCTCGTTGTTTCCGAGAGGAGAGTATTTGATGAATATCTCCCCTACTATGCCCACTCTTACTATGCTTGGGTCGGGTCTGTACGGTATGGCTTCAAAATCCTTGATTATCTCCGCAGTCGTCCTGTCGAATGTGGCAAAGCTGAAATGCTTGTCCTCCAGCTTTTTCATCCATTTGTCGATAAGTCTGTCGCAGTCGCCCTTGTTGGTCTCATAGGGGCGCACCTGATTAGACAGGAGCATGAGCACATCGGCGTAGCAGACGGCGGTTATCATCTGGGAAAGCATGGGAGCGGATACTGAAAAGCCGGGATTTTTTTCTATGGGAGGAAGCGCCAGGGATATAACGGGTACATATTCCATATTGCACTTTATAAGTGCTTTTCTTATGAGGTGTATGTAGTTCGAGGCCCTGCATCCGCCGCCGGTCTGTACCATGATGAGAGCAGTCTTGTGAGGGTCTGTGTCTTCGCTTTTAAGGGCATCTATCATCTGACCTATGCAGAGCAGAGCCGGGTAGCAGGTGTCGTTGTGGGTATATTTCAGCCCCTCGTTGATTATCCTGCGGCCTGTGGTGGTCAGCAGCTTTGCGTGATAGCCGTTGTTGTTGAATATGATCTCAAGCAGCCTGAAGTGGAGAGGGAGCATATTGGGGAGAAGTATGGTATACTCCTTCTTCATCTCCTCTGTGAACAGAAGCCTGCCGTTTTCATCGTATTGGAGCTGTGCCATTCTATAACCTCTTCTCAGTTTATGTAATTTGCGAAAAGTGAATCATTGTCTGGGGTATATTCTCTTATGGTTTTTATCGTAAGCTCTTTCGTTTTGTCATCGAACCTTTCTGCGAGCCGCTGTGCAAGCTCTCTTGTGGGAGCGTAAAGGATAAGAGAAAAGCCTTCCCTTTCGATAACGGATTCAAAGCCGTCCTTCGTTTTGTTTACGATCCCCGCAGCAAAGGGGCTTTTATCCCCGGAGGAGATCATTGCGGTCATGCAGTTGTAAAGACCCACAGGGTCGTGGGATATGTGTTCAGACAGAAGTCTGACATCATTTTCGCCTTTGACTGTGATATCAAGAGAAATGAGCCTTATGCCCTCCCCTGATTCTTTCAGAAAGAAGCTGAGTTTGTTCCCGTGTGTTTTCAGACCGCAGCATCCGGGATCCTCTGCGTTCAGACCCTCTGCGCTCCTGTAGAAAAGCAGGGCTGTGCGCATTGCTCTGTTTCTGAACACCGTGGGAACATCCCTTGAAAGGACTGACGACTTATAGCCCTTGCTGCTCAGTGCCGCTGTGTCGTCAAAGACCTTTACGGCGCCTGTTTTTTTTAGATCCTCCAGGGCGTCCGTGAACTGAAAGTAGTCCACGCTGACGCTTTCAAGGAAAAATGACAGCTGAGACAACGCAACAGGCCGCCCCAGCTTATCTATAAGATAACAGATGAGTATTTTTATATGAGTTTTGTCACTGAGTACAGGTATCATATCAACACCATCAGAAATTAGGGTAGTCGATCATGTAGGATAAAACAGCTATATTGATGGCTGCCTCTATGGCGGGGACATAGGACGGTACCACGCAGCTGACAGCGCTGTTGTTCTCCCCTGTCACAATATTTTCAAGGGTGGAGCAATCCACTGCATTCACGCTTCTTCCCATATCAGGGCTGGGTCTCAGAGCCACACGCACTACAAGTGGCATACCGCTGGTGATACCTCCCAGTACGCCGCCGTGATTGTTGGTCCTTGTTTTAAGATGACCGTGATCGTCCGCATAGAATTCATCGTTGAACTGGCTGCCAAGCATTTTCGCCGCAGTAAAGCCGGCACCGAACTCGATACCGCACACAAGGGGTATGCCGAAAATGATCCTTGATATCACATTTTCCACGCCGTCAAACATGGGAGAGCCGATGCCTGCGGGCAGGTTCACCACAGCTGCCTCTATCACACCGCCCAGAGAATCTCCTGCATTTGCGGCGGTCTCTATGTCGTTTTGCATCCTGAGCCCCTTTTTGTCGTTAATGACCGGAAAGGGCTTTTTTCTTATCTTTACAAGGTCGTCCCTTGTGATATTTATACCGTCAAAGGGGGTGTCCTTTATGTTGTGCAGCGAATAGATGTGAGCTCCCGTATAAATGCTCCTGCGCTCAAGGATCTGACCGCAGACGGCTCCCGCAAAAATAAGGGGCGCCAGCAGCTTTCTTGAAAGATGTCCGTCATGGCGGACATCGTTGAAGCCCTTGTAACGCATGGTGCCTGTGTAGTCTGCATTTCCGGGTCTTGCAAGGCGGGGGACATTCCTGCCCTCATCGGGGATATGCTCATTGTTTCGTATAAGCGCCATCAGAGGAGCACCGGTAGTCCTTGAACCTCTGACACCCGACAGGATGGAGGGCTGCTCCCCTCCCCGGCTTATGTTAAGGTCATCGCCTATGAGCCTGCGGCTCATAAACTCTCTGAGAGCATCCGTATCCACATATTCACCGGGAGGAAGATCATCCACGGTAACACCTATAGCGGGACCGTCTGCCTCTCCGAAAACCGAAAACTGTATCCTTCCGTTCCAGAAAGATGCCATGCCCTCACCTCTATCCTATGGGTTCTGTTTTTGCTCCAAGCTTTGCAAGATCTTCAAAAAAGTTCGGATAGCTCTTCCTTACAGCCTCAGCGCCCTTTATAACAACGGGTGCGCTGCTGTATACAGCGGCTACCGCAGCCGCCATGACTATCCTGTGGTCGTTGCAGGCATCCACCGTGCCGCCCTTAAAGCTGTCAATATGCTCTATTGTGATACTGTCCTCTGAGGTGCTTGCTTTTCCGCCCAGAGATCTTATCATGGCGGCTGTGCTCTCTATCCTGTCGCTTTCCTTGATGCGCAGCCTTTCTGCATTCACTATACGGCTTTTCCCCTCAAAGATGCTTCCCAGCACCGCCAGTGCGGGCACCAGATCGGGAATGTCCGAAACATCGACTGTGAAGCCCTTTCTGCACGGGTCTGAGGCAATATCCGCAAATACCTTGTCACCCTGGGCTGAATCGGGATCGAGACCGTCTATGCTTATGTCGCTGCCGGCAGCATTTGCAGCTATGAAGAAGGCTGCCTGTGAATAGTCACCTTCCGTGCCGGAATCAAAGGGAACATAGCTCTGTCCGCCCTTTACATAAAAGCCTTTTTCGGTCTTTTGTACGCATATGCCTGCCTTTTTCAGGGTATTCAGGGTCAGCTCCGCATAGGGAGCGGACTGTAAGGGGGAGAGCATATGTATCTCACTGTCCCCGTCAAGCAGCGGCAGCGCAAAAAGCAGTCCTGTTATAAACTGAGAGGAGATATCCCCCTCAAGCTCAAATATGCCGTTTTGCAGCTTTCCTGTCATCCTTATGGGCAGACCGCCTCTTTTGTCAAAGAGGATGCCTTTTTTTTCAAATTCCCTGATGTAAGGGGTGATAGGCCTTTCGGGCAGCTTTCCGTGTCCGTCAAAGACAGTATCTATGCCCAGCGCAGCTGCAACAGGTATGATAAAACGCAGTGTGGAGCCGCTTTCGCCGCAGTCGCAGAAAGCGGTCACGGGTATCCTCTTTTCATTGAAGATGCCTTTTACGGTGAAAACATCATCTTTACGGGAAATATCCGCACCGAAGCTCCTCATAGCCTCGCTTGTGACCTCTATATCCTTTGAAAGGCTGATGCCCGATATACGGGAGATCCCGCCCGACAAAGCAGCGGCTATTATATTCCTGTGGGAAACACTTTTGGAGGAGGGTATCCTGACTGTTCCGGAAAGCCTTCCGGGGTATATCTTTATATCCATCTCAGTCCTCGAGCCATGACAGGAATTCATCCACAGGCATTTTTCGGGTGCAGGACACGCCTACATCCTCGCAGATGACGATATCTATATCCCCGCCCCTGCGCTTTTTGTCGTTGAGGACGGCTTCCTTCAGGTCTCCAAGACCCGGTTTCACTTCTATCTTCAGTTCATATCTTGCAAGGCAGTCCGAGAGCCTGCTCCCCAGTTCTTCGCTGCAAAGACCTTTCTTTGCGGCAAGGCTCGTTATAAGCTCCATGCCCTTTGCTACCGCTCTTCCGTGGGATATGCCGGTATAGTTGTAGTACTGTTCTATGGAGTGTCCGAGGGTGTGACCGAAGTTCAGGAGCTCACGCTCTCCTCTGTCGAATTCATCCTTTTCCACCACATCACGCTTTATGGAAACACACTGTGTGATGATATCCTCTATTTCTCCGCTGATGGTATCTATATCCAGTCTGCAAAGCTGTTCAAAAAGCGGCTTTGACTTTATCATGCCGTACTTTACCACTTCCCCCATACCGTCTATGAGGAAATCACGGGGAAGAGTACTCAGAACGTCTGTATCTATCAGTACAAGAGCGGGCTGCTTGAATGCGCCCACAAGGTTTTTTCCCTCCGGGATGTCAACGGCTGTCTTTCCGCCTACCGAAGAATCCACCTGCGCAAGAAGTGAAGTGGGTATCTGTATGAACTCCATCCCTCTCAGGTAAGTGGCTGCGGCATAGCCCGCCATATCTCCCGTAACACCGCCGCCAAGAGCGACGACGGCATCCATGCGTGTGAAATGCTCTCTTGCGAGGAAGGAATAGATCTCGTTTAGTGTGGAGGGGCTTTTTGATGCCTCTCCTGCCCTGAACACGAATGAGGAACAGGAAAAGCCTTCTTTTTCAAGGAGAGACAGTACTCTTTCAAGATAGATGTTCCCTACGTTTTCGTCGGCAATGACTGCAAACCTTTCGGACTTCACGGACTTTTTTACAAGCTGTCCCAGATCCTTCAGTATGCCCTTTCCGATAACGATGTCATATTTTTTGGAGGCATTAACGGGAACTATCTTCATACTCTCACCTTTTATGTCACATCTTTGACCGATAACAAGCGCATATCCGCATAATCAGCCAAATTATATTCTACCATTTCTTTGTTGAATTGTCAATATATTTATATGTCTCTGTTGTTAATTTTTTGACTTTATGGTGTGCCCTGCAAAAAAAGCCGCCTTGCGGCGGCTTTGGTACTCAACCGACTTCCACCTTGCGAACACTGGAGCCGGGAACGGTTTTCTTGACTATATCCGCACCGAGAGAACGGAGCTTCTCTTCGATGTTTTCATATCCTCTTTCGATATGGTAGATGTCATCTATCTCCGTAACACCGCTTGCAGCAAGGCCTGCGATCACCAGAGCCGCTCCGGCACGGAGGTCGGGGGCTGTAACGGGAGCTCCCATCAGCTTTCCTACGCCCTCTATGACTGCTACCTTTCCTTCCACGGAAATATCCGCACCCATGCGCCTGAGCTCATCCACATAACGGAACGCGTTGACGAATATCTCCTCCGTACCG
>ODAI012535301.1_pt1 | contig 14525 bp, 15 predicted proteins | sample 1539321 | NCBI WGS metagenome assembly ODAI01 (sample SAMN02144231, study PRJEB22623) | gut metagenome | biome: sheep rumen | host: Ovis aries | place: New Zealand
GACGCTGGTTTCCAGGTGAAAGAGATCAATATGGACGCCTATATGGAGGCGCGCCGACTGACGCAGGAGTTCATCGACGACTTCCTCGGCCTCTACATCAACCCGGGCAACCGCATCAGCACGTCGCTGCTGGTGGGCTGTGGCCTGCCGGGCGGCATGATGGGCTCGATGATGAGCGACCTCAAGGGTGTGCACGGCGCCATCAACATGGCGCTGAAGAAGAGCGGCAAGCCGGAGGTGAGCTTCGAGGAGCTGACGGTGCAACTCTTCCAGGAGGTGGAACACATCTGGCCCCTGCTGGGCTACCCGCCGCTGGTGACCCCCTTCAGCCAGTATACCAAGAATATAGCCGTCATGAACCTGCTCTCGATGGCGCAGGGCAAGCCGCGCTTCAGCCAGATCGACAAGGACTCGTGGAGCATGATCCTCGGCCGCGCCGGCAAGCTGCCCGGCCCGCTGGCACCCGAAATCGTCGAACTGGCCAAGCAGCAGGGACACGAGTTCTACACCGGCGTGCCGCAGGAGGCCTATCCCGACGCCCTGCCGGAATACATCAAGGAGATGGAAGAGAACGGCTGGGAGCGCGGCGAGGACGACGAGGAGCTCTTCGAACTGGCCATGCACGACCGCCAGTACCGCGACTACAAGAGCGGTGTGGCCAAGGAGCGCTTCCGCAAGGAGGTGGCGCAGCTGCGTGCCGAGCAAGGAGGCAAGGAGTCCGGCGGTAAGGAGAGCGGCGAGGCTGCGCTGAACTATATCTCGCAGAAGTATCCCGGCGCCACCCCCATCGTGGCCGCCGCCACGGGCCGCCTGCTGTGGGAGGTCAACTTCGACGACCGCAGCACCGCCCCCGCCCCCGGCACCGAGGTGAAAGAGGGCTCCGCCCTGGCCCACATCGAGGCTCCCTACGCACTGATGCCGCAGACCGCCCTCAAGGGTGGCCGCCTGCTCGACACCTGCGCCCGCCAAGGCCAAATGGTCAAGAAGGGCGACGTCATCGGGTGGATTGAATGAAAAAAATCAGGAATTAGGAATTAGGGATTTCGCGGTTGCACAAGTCGTTGCCTGGTTCCTAAGTCCAAACAGGAATTGTGCAGAGGAGGTGGTCACAGCGGCCACCTCTTCTGTTTTGATGCCTTTGAGGTCGGCAATCTTCTGCGCCACCAGGGGGATATAGCTGCTCTCGTTGCGCTGGCCGCGATGGGGCACGGGCGAGAGGTAGGGCGCGTCGGTCTCCAGCAGGAGGTGCTCCAAGGGTATCTCCTTCACAATCTCGGCCAAACCGGCGTTTTTGAAGGTCACCACGCCGCCGATGCCGAGGTGGAAGCCCATCTCGACCGCGCGCTGCGCCTCCTGCAGGCTGCCGCCGAAGCAGTGCATCACACCGCGCCAGCGCGGGCGGTTCAGCTCGCGCAGCAGGGCGAAGACCTCGTTGTGGGCCTTGCGTATGTGGAGGCAGACGGGCAGGTCGAGCTCCAACGCCCACAGCAGCTGGCGCCGCAGGGCTTCGCGCTGCTCGGCTTCGTAGGTGCGGTCCCAGTAGAGGTCCATGCCGATTTCGCCCACGGCGATATAGGAATTTTGAATTTTGAATTTTGAATTTTGAATAAATAGGAGGTCGTGGACCAGCTGCAGCTCGTGCTCGAAATCCTCCTTGACGGAGGTGGGGTGCAGGCCTGCCATCTGGAAGGTGCAGTCGGGATAGGCGGCGGCGAAGGCTTGCTGGCGTGGGCGGCTGTGGCTGTCGATGTCGGGCAGCAGCAGGGTGGCCACGCCGGCCTGCAGGGCACGCTGCACGGCCTCGTCGCGGTCGACGTCGAAGGCCTCGTCGTAGAGGTGGGTATGGGTGTCTACAAAAGTCATCGCTGCTGAATGATATCGGTCAGGAGGTTGTAGAGTTTGAGCAGTTGGGGCTGTGAGGCGAGGAGGCGTCGCTGGGCGTCGAGGGTCTTCTCGTCGTGGCGTGCGGCGGGGCCTGTCTGCTGCGGCCAGAGGGGGCCGTGGTTGATTTTCTTCACAGTGCCCTCGGCCAGGGGTTGCAGCATGCCGAAGTCGAGGCCGTGCTGCTGCATGAGGTCTTGGGCGAGGGCGTTGATGGCGTTGCCGAAGTTGCTGACCATCACCGCCGCCAGGTGCGCCCAGCGGCGCTGCTCGAAGTCGAGGCGGTGGATGTGGGCGGTGACGGGGCTGAAGAGGTCGGCGATGGCCTGCTCGCTCTGTGGGCTGTCGGCCTCGATGCAGAGGGGCAGGCGCGAGTAGTCCATGGCGAAGTCGCGCACGAAGGTCTGCGGCGACCACACCACGCCGTGGCGCGGCGAAATGTGCCGCAGCACCTCCATCGGTGTGCTGCCCGAGGTGTGGAGCACCAGCGCGTCGGGCAGGCGCAGGTCGAGAGCGAGGTCGTAGAGGGCGTCGTCGTTGACAGCCAGGATATAGGCGTCGGCCGAGGGTTTGAGCCGGTCGGCGCGGTCGATAGGCTGCGCCCCCACACGCGAGGCGAGGAGGGAGGCATGGTCGTATTCGCGCGAAAGCACCTGACGGATGGTTACGCCGGTGCTGTGCAATGCCAGGGCGAGGTGGGTGGCCACGTTGCCCGAGCCGATGAAGGTGACGTCTTTAATACTCGTCTTCTTCAAAGAAAAAGTCCTCCTTGGTGGGGTAGTCGGGCCAAATGTCTTCGATGCTGTCGTAGGGGTCGCCCTCGTCCTCGATTTCCATCAGGTTCTCGATGACTTCCATCGGAGCACCCGTACGCTGCGCATAGTCAATCAGTTCGTCTTTGGTGGCGGGCCAGGGGGCGTCTTCTAGTTTCGATGCTAATTCAAGTGTCCAATACATATTCCGGTTTTGAAAAAATTTTTGCAAAAGTACATCTTTTTCCGATACTGGCAAAGAGAATTTGCAACTAGTTGTTATACAAGTCTTCTGCCTGTCCTTTCGAGACCACGGCATGGCGTCCGAGGACGAAGAGGTAGTCGGAAAGGCGGTTGAGGTAGCGGTGGATGACCTCGTCGACCTTCGCCTCGCGTGCGAGGGATACCACGCGGCGCTCGGCGCGGCGGCATACGGTGCGGCATACGTGGCACTGGGCGCCGGTCATGTTGCCGCCGGCGATGACGAAGCTGTGCAGCTTGGGCAGCTGGTCGCTGAGGGTGTCGATCTGGCGCTCCAGTATCTCCACCTCCTCCAGGGGCAGCTGGGGCAGGCGGCCGTAGATGTCGGCGTCCTCGGTGGCCAGGAGGGTCTGGAGGGTGAAGAGGTTGCGCTGCACGGCTTTCAGCTCGTCGCGGTAGCCGCCGGGCTCGTCGCGGAACATCTCGGCCAAGAGGCCGATGTGCGAGTTTAGCTCGTCGACGGTGCCGTAGGCTTCGACGCGGCGGTCGTCCTTGCTGACGCGGCTGCCACCCACGAGCGAGGTGGTGCCGCCGTCGCCTGTCTTGGTGTAGATCATACGCGCTCGACGCTTTTCACTTCGGGCAGCACACGCTTGATGGCCTGCTCGATGCCTTGTTTGAGGGTCATCATGGCGTGGGGGCAGGAGCCGCAGTGGCCCTGCAGGCGCACCATGACGACGCCTTCGTTGGTCATGTCGACATATTCCACATCGCCGCCGTCCTGCTGCAGGTAGGGGCGGATCTGCTGGAGGGCATTCTTTACTTTCACCTCGAGGGTGGCTTTCTCTTGGTCGGTCATATCGGGGGTTATTTCAGGTTTTTAATTGCGTCGATGGTGTTTTGCGCCAGGGCGTCGAAGGCGTCGCGCTCGGGGTTCTGGGTCATGTCGGGCGTGTAGAGGGCCACGGGCTTTCCGGCGTCGCCGCTCTCGGCGATGCGCTGCACGAGCGGTATCTCGCCCAGCAGCGGTATGCCCATCTCGGCGGCCAGCCGGCGGCAGCCGCCCTGGCCGAAGATATAGTACTTGTTGCCAGGCAGCTCGGCGGGGGTGAAGTAGGCCATGTTCTCCACAAATCCCAGCACAGGGATATTGATAGCGTCGGCACGGAACATCTGCACACCGCGCACCACATCGGCCAGGGCCACCTGCTGGGGGGTGCTGACGATGATGGCGCCGGTGACGGGGATGGACTGCGCGAGGGTGAGCTGTATGTCGCCCGTTCCGGGAGGCATGTCGACCACCATGTAGTCCACCTCGCCCCACCAGGTGTCGCCCAGCAGCTGCTTGAGGGCGCCGCTGGCCATGGGGCCGCGCCACACGATGGCTTTCTCCGGGTCGACGAAGAAGCCGACGGACATCAGCTTGATGCCGTACTTCTCGACGGGGAGCATATAGGTCTTGTCGCCCACCTTGTGGCCATAGACCTGCTCGCCGCTGACGTCGAACATGATGGGCATCGAGGGGCCGTAGATGTCGGCATCGACAAGGGCCACCTTGGCGCCGCTCTTGGCGAGCGACACTGCCAAATTGGCAGCCACGGTGCTTTTGCCCACACCGCCCTTGCCGGAGGCGACGGCGATGATGTGTTTGACGGAGGCCAGGCCGGGCATCGCGTCCTCGGCTTCGGGCTGGGGCTCGGGGGCGGGGGCGGCTTGGCGGGCGGTGAACCGGACGCTGACCTCGGCGTGACGGTCCACATATTCATGGACAGCCTGCGCGCAGCGGTCGGCCAGCTCGGGGTGGTCGGTGCCGGCGGCGAGGGTGATGGCGACGCGGAGGCCGTCGATGTCGATATGTTCGACGAGGCCCTGCTCGGTGAGGGTGGCGCCGGAGACGGGGTCGTCCACATGGCCGAGGGCCATTTCTATCTGGGTGGTGGTGATCATTGTGCGAATATTTCGGTTAGTTTACGTTCCAATTCAGCCCCCCGCAAATTGCGTGCCAAGATGTTGCCCTCGCGGTCGACGAGGACGGTGGCGGGGATGGAGCTGATGCCATAGAGGCGTCCGGCGGCGGAGTTCCAGCCGCGGAGGTCGCTGACGTGGCAGGGCCAGCGGAGGCCGTCCTTCTGTATGGCGTCGAGCCATTTGTCGCGGCTTTGGTCGAGCGAGACGCTGAAGATTTCGAAGCCCTTGTCGTGGAAGCGCTCGTAGAGGCGCACCACGTGGGGGTTCTCCCTGCGGCAGGGGCCGCACCAGGAGGCCCAGAAGTCGATGAGGACCACCTTGCCGCGCAGGTCGGAGAGGCGCATCGGGGTGCCGTCGGGCGAGGGCTGCTCGATGTCGGGCGCCGGCATGCCGGCCACCAGGGCGGTGCGCACGCGCTGGTCGAGGTGGGCCACGAAGTCGTTGTCGGCATATTGCGGCACCAGGGCGTCGCGTATCTTCTTGTACAGGGGTGCGTACTGGTCGAAGGCCTGCTCGTAGAAGGTGACGAGGAAGGCGCTCATGAGGGTGGAGGAGTTGGCATCGAGGAGGAGCTCGAGGCTGTCGGCCACGCGGTTGCCATCCTGGGCGAGGGCGGCGCGGGTGGTGAGGCCGCTGAAGCGGCGGTAGAGCTCCATGTTGTCCGAACCCTTGGCGGCGGTGAGGTGGAGGTGGTTCAGGGCGGGCATGTAGGTGGCTTCGAGGGTGATGCGCTCCTTGGGCAGGAGGATGAGGTGGAGCAGCGGCGACTGGGCGCGGTCGAGGCTGAGGACGAGGAACTCGGGCCGGGTGGAGTAGCGCTCGAGCTTGATGCGGCCTTTGTCGTCGGGCACGAGGGTGTCGGTGGGCATGAGGCGGCCGCCGTGGGGCTCGTTGAGGAAGATGCGTGTGCCTGACTCGAGGCCGCTGAAGGTGCAGCTGACGGTGGTTTTCTGTGCCGTGGCGCCGAGGGCGAGCAGCAGGCCGAGGGCTATGGCGAGGGTGTGTTTCATGGCGGGGTTTCTAATTAGGTATCATTTTTGGCGTATTGCTTGCATGAGGTCGTTGTCTTCTTTGACCACGAGGGGGTAGAAGGCGTCGGGGCCGAAGAGGTGGTCGCCGATGTAGGCTTTGAGCATGGTGGCGATGAGGCGGCGCTGTGCGTTGAAGCCGCTGCGGCTGTAGGCGATGCCGCGCTCGGTGCCGAGGTCGGCCAGGCGGTGGAGGAGGGTGTCGGGGACGGTGTAGCGGCACAGGAAGTCGGCGGCGTCGGCGTAGCGCGCGAGCAGGGTTGCGGCGTGGCGCTTGACCTCGCTGAAGGCGGTGTGGCTGATGAGGCCGGCCGAGGCGAGGCGGTTGTAGTAGACGAGGGTGGTGTCGCGGCGGTAGGGGATGAGGCGGTCCGGGAAGATGCCGCCTCCGCCGTAGACGATGCGTCCCGAGGCGGTGCGGTAGGGGGTGGAGTCGGTGACGTGGAGCGTGGGGTTGTCGGCGTAGGACTCCTCGATGAGCTGGTTGACGTAGTCGCGGTAGTATTCGTCGGTGCCGTGGCTGTAGGGGCGCTGGATGGAGCGGCCGGAGGGGGTGTAGTAGCGTGCGGTGGTGAGCATGACGGCCGAGCCGTCCTTGAGGCCGAACTCCTGCTGGACGAGGCCCTTGCCGAAGGTGCGGCGGCCGACGACGGTGGCGCGGTCGTTGTCCTGCAGGGCGCCGGCCACGACCTCGGAGGCCGAGGCGGAGCCTTCGTCGATGAGCACCGTGACGCCGCCACGGGTGAAGAGGCCGCCGGGCATGGCATAGCTGTTGCGTCGCGGCTGGTGGGCGCCCTGGGTGTAGACGATGAGGGAGCCGGCCGGGAGCAACTCGCCGGCGATGCCGGTGGCGGCGCCGAGGGAGCCGCCGCCGTTGCCGCGGAGGTCGAACAGGAGGTGGCGCATGCCTTGGGAGCGGAGCTGGCGCAGGGCGGCGCGGAATTCGTCGTGGCTGGTGGCGGCGAAGGAGTTGAGGAGGATGTAGCCGAGGGTGTCGTTGAGCATGCCGGCGTAGGGGAGCGAGCGGTGGTCGACGAGGCCGCGGCGGATGATGAAGCGCTGCGCGGTGTCGGCGCCGCGGGCGCTGGGGCGGCGGATGTCGAGCGCTACCTGCGAACGCCGCGGGCCTCGCAGCCGCGCCACCACGCTGTCGCCCTCCATGCCGACGCCGCTCACGGGAACGTCGTCGACGCGCAGGATGAGGTCGCCCGGCAGCAAGCCCGAGCCCGCGGAGGGGCCGCCGGCGATGACCTGGCCGATATAGGTGGTGTCGCCCTCGCGACGCAGCACCAGGCCCACACCCTCGAAGTTGCCGCGCAGCATCTCGTCGGAATGGGCTGTGGCGGCGGCGGAGAGGTAGGCGCTGTGGGGGTCGAGCTCGGCGAGCATCACCGAGAGGAGGCTTTCGGAGAGCGAGTCGGCGTCGAGCGGGTCTACATATTCGGTCTCCACCAGGTCGAGCACCTCGCTCATCTTGCCCTGCAGCAGGGAATGCTGATAGGGTTCGCCGGAGGAGTGCGAGGCGAACATCAGGCCTATGAGCACACCCAGCACCATGGCGATGAGGATGAGCACGAAGTTGCCTATCTGTGTGGACTTGCGGTCGGGTGTCATGCAGGTAGTAACGCGCGCCATGCGATTATCGTATGCAGGGGGGAGAAATTTTGTTCCGCGGCAAAATTTTTGCATTTTTTACGACAGGCGGCACGCCGCTAAACGGCTGACAGTCAGCGGACGGTAGGCTATAGGTTTTGCTCCCCTTTTTGTTTTCTAGGGGAGGGAATGCAATATTTTGGAAAATTCCGCGTTAAGTGGGTTGGAACGGCGAATTGGGCGAATTAAACGAAGGCTGGCGCGGCAAGGAATTCGGGACTGATTACTCGAAGGCCGGCGCGGACTGGGAGTTCGAGTAATTGACATAGAATCAGTGTGGTATACAAATTCGAGTAATTCAAGTAATTCGCCGTTAAAAATAAATACAGCAGTATATGGCAAAGGTTGAAATGGGCATCTTGGGCGGCTTCAGCGGCCGCGTGGGGACGGTGGTGGGGTACTACCGCCGCGGAGGGTGGTATGTGCGTGCCTACCAGCCGCATATCAAGGACCGGCGGAGCGAGGCACAGCTGGCGCAACGGGGGCGGTTCAAGGCGATGATCCAGTTTGCGTCGCAGGCGACGGGGGTGCTGCGGGTGGGGCTGCGCGAGGCGGCGCGCGCGGCTGGGCTGACGGAGGGGAACCTTTTTCTAAAGGAGAACCATGCGAGGTTTTCTAGGGGTACTAGTCTTACTAGTTCTACTAGTTGTACTAGTCTTACTAGTTCTACTAGTCAAACTAGGGATTCTGGCATTGATTTCGCAGGACTGCGGTTTTCGAAGGGGCGGCTGGCGGGGCTGCGGCTGACGGAAGCGACTGTGGATGAGGGCGGTGCGCTCAGGGTCAAGTGGCAGAGCCTCGGCGGACAGGCTGCCGACCGGATACATATATTTATATATAGCGAGGCGCAGCGGCAGGGGGTCTGCGCCGAGGCCGGCCGCGCGGCGGGCCACACCGCCGTGCTGCTGCCCGACGGCTTCGCCGCCGCCGGACTCCACGTCTGGGCCTTCGCCGCCAGCGCCAGCGGGCGAGTCTCCCCCACGGCCTACTGCGCGGCGACGGAAGCGGCGGCGGGCGTCACGCCGGCTGACGGTTCATCATCTCATACAGATACGCGGGACTCTGCACATACAGTTCTCCCTCCTCATCCTGCAGGGCGTCCATCAACGGAGAGTTGTAGACCTTTTCCATAGCCTGCTCGATACCGCATCCGGTATCTTCCATCACGTACTTCACCAGCTCGCTCAAAACGTGGTTGGTGAGGTAGGTGGCAATTTGGTGGTGGGTGGGGTGTGTCATACGGGTTCGGCATTTGTTTTGTGCAGATAGGCCAGGGAGCGGTCTGTGCCGAAATAGTATTGCTGGTCGAGGTATTTGTCTTGCAGCAGGGCGGCAGCCTGCTCCGGAGAATAGATGCCCTCGCGGTAGTTGGTGAGCTGCAGCACTACGCCGTCGTTGGCAATCGGGCCAATGACAATGTCGTATTGGTGAACAGGATGAGGCTGGTTTCTGTCGCGATTGGCGTCAATAAAAAGGAACCACTCCACGGTGGCTTTCTCCGGGAAGCATTTTACGTTGAGGTTCGACCGCAGGGCCGATTCGTCAAATTCGTAGGTGACCAAGGTTGCGACACCACCGAAGAGTCGCGCCCGCTTTTGTGCCATGCGTATGGCGGTGGTTCTGTCGGAAGTGGCGTAGAACCCCCGCCCGAAGTCTTTGTAAGGCAGGCCTCTGTCGAGGGATATTGTGTCGAAGTCGGTGTTTGACCCATGGTAAAGTTTCATGCGATAGCGCCTCCGTTTTTTTGGCAGACAAGGAGCAGGTCTTCGATGGTTTCGTCCATGGACTGCAGGTGCTCCACGTCGTAGAATTCTATCAAAAATGCCAGTCCCTTATGCTGATGCAGATAGTTGAAGGCGGCCTGCCGCGTCAGGGAGAAACGTTGCCCGAATGCCTGCACGGCGGCGGTGAGGAATGGTATTTCAAAATTGCTCATATCGCATCTGAACCGGATTGTTTTATTTTGCAAAGATACAAAAAAAAGTCGATTTGGACGATTTTTTTTCCCCCAGACTGTAAAAAATTTGTATTATTCTCTGACAAAGAGAATCTTCTACCATTTTTCACGAATATTTGTTGGTGCAAAGACACAAAAAATCCCTCAATGAGGGATTAAAATCATAAAATTCATCCCTCAACGATGGTTTTTTGCCTTATGAAGCGTGTACTGCTTTCACGACATTTCCGCGCGAAGGGCGACCGCTAGGGGACGGGGTCGTAGCCCGAACCGCCCCAAGGGTGGCAGCGGAGGATGCGCTTAAGGGCCAGCCAACCGCCGCGAAAGGGGCCGTACTTGCGGATGGCCTCCTGGGCATATTGCGAGCAGGTGGGGGTGTAGCGGCAGGCGGCCGGGGTCAGGGGGGAGATGCAGGTGCGATAGAAGGCTATGAGGGCAAGCATCAGGGCGGCCAGCAGGCGTTTTATTGTCTCGTAGAGGAACTTCATTGCTGACGGTGCTTGTCGATGTCGGCCGCGAGGGCGTCGAGCAGTTTGTCCATTTTTCGCCTCAGTTGCTCGTGGCCAAGGATCTCGTTGTGCACATAGACCAGGGCAAGCGAGATGTGCGCCCCCTGCTCTTCGAGCCGTTGGGATACGATGTGTTTGCGCATTCTCCAGCATTCGCGCGTGAGGCGTTTAACGCGGTTGCGGTCCACGGCGTGCCGGAATTTGCGCTTGGGCGCCACAATGAGCACTTGGCAGCGTGGCTGCGGCAGGTGCCCGCGGGTGCCACCGGCTTCGCCATCGGGCACAAAACGCCACTGGACACTGTACGGGAACGCCATGAGGCGGTGGCCGTCGGAGTAGAGCGCTTCGATCAGGCGCCGGCTACAGAGCCGTTCCGATTTGGGGAAGGCGAAGTTCATTTTTTCTTGGCCTCGGCCTCCTGCTGGGCGCGTTCGGCGGCGCGGGCAGCGCGGCGGGCGGCGGCGGCGGCCTTTTTCTCCTCCATGCGCTGCTTGTAGATTTCCTTGTTGGCAATCACAGGCTTGGCCTTTTTATGTGTCGTTGTGGAGGTTGACTTGGCGGTGTGGCGCACCGGCTCTCCCTTCGAGGCAATGACGTGCTCCTGGACCTTGCCCATCATGTAGTTCTCGATAGCCATGGCCATGGAGGGGGCCGACTTGGTGGGAGCGGCGATGGAGAGTTTGATGCCCTGTTCCTTGAGTGCCGCATGGGTCGAGGTGCCGAAGGCGGCGATCATCACGTCGCGCTCCTTCACATCGGGGAAGCTCTTCACCAGACTGCGCACCCCGATGGGCGAGAAGAGGGCCACCACGTCGTAGTCCTCCAACTTGAACTTGGTCAGGTCCTTGGGCTGCGAGGTGTACATGGGGGCTTTGGTGTATTTGAGTTTGGCCTTGTCGAGGGCTTTGGTGTATTCGGTGTGCTTCTCGTCGGAGCAGGGGAAGAGGAACTTCTCATCGCGGTGTTTTCCAAGGATTTCCACCAGGTCGGAGAAGTACTGATTGCCGAAGAAGACCTTGCGTTTGCGGTACTGTATGTAGTTCTGCAGATAGAGGGCGATGGCTTCGGTAGAGCAGAAGTATTTCATATCCTCGCTCACCGTCTCGCGCAAATCCTTCAACATGCGGAAGAAGTGGTCGATAGAGTTCTTGCTGTTGAATATCACAGCGGTGTACTCGCTGATGTGGATGCGTGTTTTGCGGAATTCGGATGCAGGGATCCCCACCACTTCGAAAAACTTGAAAAAAGTGATGTCGACCCCATACTTATTAATCAAATTTCGGTAGGGAGACTTCTCCAAATCGGCAGGCGCCGGCTGCGAAATCAGGATTTTTTTGATTTTCATGCTCTATGTGTGATTTTACTCAACTATCTGGTCTACATTATCATAAATGCCCTTACGGCCACCACTGCGGGTACCATTTCGACGATGCAAAGATAGTAAAAAAGATAGAAATCAGCACTAGATGGGTGTGTTAAAATTATTTTCACACCCCTCCACATGCGCATTATGAAACCCGCGGCGAGCAGCGCGCCAAGCACAATCAGCACGGCCTGTTCGCCCTGGGGGAGGTAGAACAGAAAGTACATACCCACTGTCAGCATCGAGGCTTCGACGAGATGGTATACATAGTTACTCGTGATGTACTGTGCCACCGCCTGCCTGCGCTCGAACACGTTGCCCAGCCAGCGCATCAGGCCGTTGCGCAGCACATACAGCCCTCCCGCCGCCGCGGCCACAACCGGGTATATCCACCACGGCACCTGCGGCGCCAGCAGCCGCACCCCGGCCAACGACACGGCCATCATCAACAGGAGCCCCATCGACACCATCACCACTCCGCGGTTCAGGTTGCACTCGCGAACCAAACGGTCCAGCGCACGCCCGTCGATGGTTGATTTCAGGAGCGGCAGCAGCTTGATTTTTCGTATTTTATAGTAAAGGCACAACAATGCACTCAACGCCACCAGGGCCACAAACACCCACGCGGGCTGCCACGAAGCGGGGCGCTCGGAGGCGGCGGGGTGCTCCCGCTGCAAGGCATGGTGGCGGAACATCGAAGGGCGCTCTGCCGGAGCGACAATCTCGCGAGGCGGCAGCAACGAGTCGAGCGTGAGCCCCAAAGCTGGCTCGGCACCCTCGGGCTGCGCAGGTGCTACAGTATCCCACTGCCAAAAGGGCAAGGCACTCAAATCCAGTGTATCGACACTCTGTTCTGGCATAGGCTATTGGTCCAAAAGTATGATTTTACAACGGCTCACCCGCTCCGTGCCCCGTCCTGTAGCGAAGTAGATGCCCCGCGGAAGGTGGCGCACATCCCATCGGTGGGGCAGGTGGGGTATCAGGCCCATCTGCGCCACCGGGCGCCCCAAGGCGTCGACCACCTCCACCGCCATCGCCTCGGCGGCTTGGAGGGTGACCACCGCGCTTGCGGGGTTGGGATAGGCTTCCAGGAGCCGTATCGGTGACGCTTCGGCCACTCCCAGCACACTGTCCACACACTCCCAGCCGGCGGCCGCATCCCAGTAGGCCAGCGGCAGACTGATGTCGTCGATCCAGGCGCAGTCGCTGCCACGGCTGGTGGAATGGTCTTTCTGGTAACGCCAGCGCAGGGTGTGGCGCCCGGCGTCGAGGCGGTGCTTGTACTGGCGCCAGCCCAAGTCGCCCCACAGCACTGGCTGCCGCCGCTCGCCGTCAACAGAGAAGATCAGCAGGTCGTGCTGCGGCTCGGTCGACACCTTGACCCAGTAGCTGACAGTGTCGTCGTGCGGAAGGAACACCTCCAGCACGAGGTCGGTGGTCTGCCCGTGCCCTATGGCGCCGGTGCGTGCACTGCAACGGCCGCTGTGGCTTACGGCGGTGTCTATCGTCCATGGCACCCGGCAGGCAGTGTCCCAGGGGTGGGATGCGAATCCCTCCTCGAACCCCTCCGTCCGATTGCCGGCCGCCAGCCAATGGTGCACTTCGCTATGCCACTCTCCGCGATGCAGCGTGGCGGCCACCTGCAAGCTGCACAGGGGCACAGGGGTGGTGAAAGTGAGGCAGGTGCTATCGGAGGTGTTGCCGAGCACACTGAGGCGCAGCGAGTCGTAGCGCCCCTCCACCTCGGCACAAAGGCTATAGGTGGTGGAGGGCAGGAGGCGTCGGACCTCGGTGCCGTCGGTATGCAGCAGGCGCAGCGTCAAGGTGGGACGCTCGTCGGGCATGAGACAACGCACCGTGACGGCGCAGCCGATGGTGTCCACCGCAGCGGCCAACGTGGCCTGCAGCAGCGGGCGGCCAATGGATGCCACCGCAACGGGAAGCAAGACCTCCCGACTCGCACCCGGCATAAGGCTGTCGACCCACGCGGTCTGCTCCGCGATGAGTATGCCGGCGAGGCTGTCGACACGCGACTGCGAAAGGGTTACGCACACGCTGTCCAACCGTTGCGAGCCTGTGTTTTCCACACTGCAGCGCACCGCGCTGTCCGATGCCACGATGCTGCGCAGGGCGATGCCGCGCGGCAGGGTGGCATTCACCGGCAGGGTGTCGGCCGATGGCAGCATGTTGCGCCCCGATGCCGTCAGGAGCAACGACCGGGTCTGTAGCGGTTGGCGCAGGGGCATGTACCCCAGTCCGAGGCTGTCGAGCACCACCGCGCCGAGCAGCAGCGTGTCCTGCACGGCGGTGACGGTGGCCAGCGGGGTGCCGCTGAGATGCAGCGCGCACTGGCCGTTGCGCAGTTCGCCCGCCACCGCGGCGGCAGCCCGCCCGGGGACGCCCAGCAGGGGGCGCAGCGTGGGGTCGCCCAGCAGGCAGTAGGTTTCCCAGTAGAACGAGCTGTAGAGCGAGCCATAGGCCGTGACGGCCAGGTTGCCGGCGGCCAGCAGCTCGCCCAGCGTCTCCACTTCGGGGGCACGCCCCAGCCAGCGGTCGAAGGCACCCTCGAGGCCGGCCTCATACTGCGGCTCGAGGCTCAAGGGCGTTTTCGGCCCCACGGCCCAGTAGTAGTCCTCGGCCCAAAGCGTGCTGTTGGTGGCGCCGATAACGCCCACGGCACCACCCTGCGGCATGCGCAGCAGCTGCTCGCCAAAGGCGTCGCCGCGGAAGTCGTTGCTTTTGCAGCAGTTGTTGACGTAGACCAGCGGCATGTGGGGGGCGAGGGTGTCGAGGGTGGCAGCGGTGACGGCCGGCGAGGTCCACCCGTCGGCGGTGCAATGGGCCGTGTAGTTGAGCAGGCCTATCCCCTGCCCTATCTCGGAGGCGATGGCGGCGGCCTCGGACTGCGAGGCGGGGTTGTAGTGGCAGAGGGTGTCTATGGCAGGGTGCATCAGGGTGATTTCGCGCTTGAGGTAGTTGACCTGTCCGTTGGTGGTGGTGGGGGCGGGGACGGTCTGCTCGTGGCCCGCCACCAGCAGCACACGGCGCAGGGCGGCCGTGTCGATTGAATAGCCCTGCGCGTAGGCCAGGGTTTTGCGCACCACGACGCCCAACGCGGCGGTGTCGCCCACAGGCCAGCGCCCGACGAAGGCCGACGGCAGCAGGGCACTGCCGAAGCGCACATAGGGGAGGTCGGTGGGGTGGTGGTCCATC
>ODAI012489525.1_pt1 | contig 14522 bp, 12 predicted proteins | sample 1539321 | NCBI WGS metagenome assembly ODAI01 (sample SAMN02144231, study PRJEB22623) | gut metagenome | biome: sheep rumen | host: Ovis aries | place: New Zealand
AACACCATTGATGTGATGATCTACGGAGCTTCTCCGGCTAATGCGACTTTTGTTCCCGGAGTGCTGTGGCATGAGAAAGGGATCACGTCGTATTCTCTTTCGTCCAACAGCCAGAGCGCGATTGCGATCAGATATCTTATTGATGAGACATATAAGTATCAGCATCCGCAGCTTCTGATAATAGAGCCCAGGATGTTCGCTTCGGATATAGAAGCCAATCTGTCGGACAAAGCACATATAAGGGAAGTGACGGATAATCTCAAATACTCACTCTTGCGCAAACGCCTGATCGATGCGCTTTTGTCGGATGATGACAATAAGATCGAATACTACGCGGATATCATCAAGTACCATTCCAATATCGGACTGTTACTCGACCCGAATGAATATAAGCACTTCGATTACAGCTATCCGAGCAGCAGCAAGGGCTTTGCATACGAAGAGAGGGTCGGTTATTACAAAAGAGATGAGTCTGTGGATATGGACAGGGTGATCCCGATATCTGCCGAAGGAGAGGCGGTCCTTAGGGATTTGCTTGATTATGCCAAGCAGAAGCAGCTTAACGTTCTCTTTGTATCAACTCCCCGCGTGATCGAGCAGGAATATGAAGGCAATATGAACTATATCGAGGGTATCGTAAGAGAGTACGGATACGATTTCCTGAATCTCAACAAGCACCTTGAGGATATGGATTTTTGGTACGGCTGGTATTTCTATGACGGTGTTCACGTGAACATCCTGGGGGCATATAACAGCACGATCTTTCTCGGAGATTATATTGAGAAAAATTTTGATATAGTCACAGACCATGAGGGACTTGACAAGGCTTCATGGGACGGAGCATATGATGAGTTCATGTTAAGGTATGAACCGCTCTATGCACACGTTGATTGGAAGAAGAACTATTCCGGGATTCCGGAAGATGAGTTACAGTAAGATCACTATATAGGAAATCGAAAGGAGATCATCCGCTATATGAAACGCGAAGAGATATTTGAAAGACTTAATACGATATTCAGAGATGTGTTTGATGATGAAGACATCGTTGTTACGGAGACGACCAATTCTGATGACATAGAAGACTGGGATTCACTGGAACACATCAATCTCGTGTCTGCAGTCGAGAAGGAATTTAATATCAAGTTCAACATCGCTCAGGTCACCGGAATGCAGAATGTGGGTGAGATGGTGGACATCATCATTGACAAGATAGGCTGACGAAGCCCGTTTGACTTAAGAGGATTCATATGCAGATCACTTCTTTTGCATATCTGTGTTTTTTGATAATAAGCCTGATCGTGTATTATGTCATACCGAAGAAGGCTCAGTGGCTTGTACTTCTTATATCAAGTCTTGTATTCTTTTTGTACGGACCTGACAGGTGGCTCATAGTATATCCTGTCGGTGCCGCCTTTATGACATATCTGTCAGGGATCATGATGGATAAGTATGATCCGGAGGAAGGAGCGGGTATACGGCGGGTGTGGATGGTCGCGGGCGTATCCGGAGTTCTTGCACTGCTCATAGTACTTAAATATCTTAATTTTCCTATCAATACGATCAACGGGATATCGATGATCATATCCGGCAATGCTGAGGTATTAAAGCCTTTTACATTCCTCGTTCCTGTCGGTATATCTTTCTATACACTGTCTCTCCTTGATCACATACGTAATGTATATCTTAAGGAGGAGAAGGCTGAACATGATTTCTTTAAGCTCCTTACTTTTACAACATTCTTTCCCTGTATATTGAGCGGACCAATTAACAGATACAAAGACTTTGCACCTCAGCTTAAGACGCCTCATAAGTTTGATTATGAAAGAGTCACGTTCGGTGCACAGAGGATATTGTGGGGTTTTCTTAAGGTCCTTGTATTGTCTTCGAGACTGGCGACATTGACGGATACGATATACGGTGATACGGATACTTATAACGGCTTATACATCGTTATAGCGGCGCTTGCATTTACATTCAGACTGTATATGAATTTCTCGGGTTCGATAGATATCATAATGGGATGCGCGGAGTGCTTCGACATCACATTGCCTGAGAATTTCAGACAGCCTTTCTTTGCAACATCCATCCAGGAATTCTGGCGCAGATGGCACATGACCTTAGGTGAATGGGTCAAGGGCTTTGTATTCTATCCGGTATTGAGGAGCAGAACATTTTCGACTTTGTCAGAGAAACTTAGAGCTAAATACGACAAGAAAAAGGCCAAGCGAAGAGTCAATACTCTTGCACTTTTGATCCTGTGGTTCACGGTCGGCCTCTGGCATGGAGGTGCGTGGAATTTCATAATCGGATCGGGTCTTATGCATTGGTTGTTTATCGTCATTGAGGAGAGATTCCCGGCGAAGAGATATGAGGGTGTAAAGGGCAGGATCATCACCTTCCTTCGCTGCGTAAGGACATATCTTCTTGTATCTGCCGCATTCATCTTCTTTGCGGCGACGGATCTTGTGACAGGCATCAGAACATACGGAAATATGTTCAAGGCATTTAACCCGCAGATATTTGCAAACGGTTCGCTTATGACACTCGGTCTTTCCAAGGTCGATCTGCTCGTTATTTTCATGTCGTTTATCATGGTCGCCGTGGTATCGGGCCTTAGGGAAAAATGTGATGTCAGACAGAAGATCGCGGGTTATAATATATTCATCCGCTGGGCGATATATCTGGGACTGTTATTCTTCGTTGTGATATTCGGAAACTACGGACCGGGATACAGTGCCGCTGAATTTATTTATCAGGGATTCTGACAGGATCGCAAACTGATAGCTCATAAGAATTATACCGATCGGGAGCGGATCTGCCGGACAGTGCTTTGAGGACAGGATAATGAACGAATATAAGTTAAGCGATATAACAACAGGGATGGAAGAGAGTTTTGATGTCACCATGACGGATAAGATGATGGAAGCATTCAGAGAGATCACGGGAGATACCAATCCGCTGCATACGGATCCTAAGTTTGCCGCGGAGTCCGGCAATAAGGACAGAGTCTGCTACGGACTCTTAACATCCTCTTTCCTTTCGACCTTGGCAGGGGTATATCTTCCGGGGCGTTTCAGCCTGATAAGGAGTGTGGAAGTTAAGTTTGTTAAGCCCGTCTATCCGGGAGATAAGCTCACCGTCAAGGGAACTGTCACGGAAGTCAATATAGACTTCTCATTCTTTGATATGAAAGTCGAGATAAGAAATGCAGAAGGCGAGAAAGTCTTAAGAGGTAAGATGCAGGTCGGTGTTACGGATATGGCATGAGGAAATGTGATGAGCGATGTATGGATAATGACCGGCGGTTCTTCGGATATAGCCGCAGCGGTACTTGATGAACTGGATAAGAGAACGGATGAAAAGATAACGATATTTGCTCAGTATTTAAGTCATGAGATCGATACAGACAGGGCGAATCTTGATATCCGTCCCATAAGAGCGGATTTAAGTGATGCGGCGGATGTGGATTCATTTGTCGATAGCATAAGAGAAAGCGGACTTACGCCCACGCATATCTTTCACCTGGCAGCAGTTCCTTATGACTATGTCAAGATCAAGGCATGGGACGAGGAAAGCGTAGGTAAGCAGATGAGAGTCAGTCTCTATTCTTTTGCTTCTATATGCAGAGCTTTTGTTCCTGTGATGGCCAAGGAAAAAAGGGGGGATATTGTTGTTATGTTAACCAGTGCGATATCCGGTATCCCAATGCCTGTGAAGACAGACAGCAATGACTCTGACATCAGGATCCTCTCGGGTGATGATCCGGCGAAGTTCATGTGTGAATATGCTGCGGTCAAATCTGCGCTTTTAGGTTACTCCAAGAGCCTTGCATCGGAGTATTCATCCAAGGGCATCAATGTATATACGGTCTCTCCCGATATGATAGAGACCAAGTTCTTAAGAAATATCGATCCTAAGATAATCGAGATGGATGCGGCATCGTTAAAAGGCGGTGCACACAGAACTGCGGCAGATGTGGCTGCGGATATCCTTAATGTATTAGGATGAGAGGATAAAGATATGACAGATAAATAAAGAGTATGATCGGACGATCATACTCTTTTGTTTTGTCTTGTTTTGCCTGCGAATTCATACCACTGCTGGAAGATGAAGAAGGGCCATACCATCTTGCTGTAATTGCCTCCGGTCGCAGGTCCGGCATCTCCTTTTTGCAGATAATCGTTTACAAATCCCGAAACGAAATCCGCATCGAATATTCCCTGCTTTATGAGATAGTCCCTGTTTGAATATTCACAGAGGGCTTCTTTAAGCGGCCCTCTTAACCACAGATCCATAGGTACTCCGAAACCCTTCTTGGGCCTGTCCAGCATCTCCTTGGGGATGTAGTCATAGGCCAGATCCTTAAGTATGTGTTTCTTATCGCCGTTATGATATTTGTATTCATGAGGTATCCTGTAAGAATACTCCATGATGCGCGTGTCCATTATGGGGCATCTGTTCTCTAAAGAATACTTCATGGATGCTCTGTCCATCTTGACGAGTATGTCATCTGCCAGATATGTATCCATATCTAAGAGCATCCTTTTGATCTGCCAGTTATCAGTCGGATACGAGCTCTCGATGGGATATTTGATCGGAAGCAGGGTATCGGAAGCGGAATTCTCCTTTGACAGGAATCGTGATGCTGCCAGTATATATCCGTCGCCGGCGATCTGAGTCTTGGTCTCGGGATCTCTGTTTCCGGCAATGACTCTTACTCTGAAGGGCATCTTGTCAATGAGCTTTCCGCCGGGTACGGGTATGCTTCCAAGCGCATGCGCTATGGCTCCCGGGATATCGAGCATCTGTGCCTGTCTGACATTATCATATATATTATATCCGCAGAAGAATTCATCTCCACCGTCGCCTGAGAGAGCTACGGTGACATCCCTTTTTGCAACCTCGGATACTAACATCGAAGGTATCTGCGAACTGTCAGCCATGGGTTCGTCGTAGTATCTTGCGATCGACTCCACCATGTCATACATCTGCGATTCGCTTATATACACTTCGGTATGATCGGTGCCTAAGTGAGCCGCGATCTCCTTGGCATAGACCGCTTCATTGTATTCCTTGACATCAAAACCTATGCAGAAGGTCTTGACCGGCTTGTCAGACTGAGACTGCGCTATGGCTGTAACGAGCGAGGAATCATAACCGCCCGATAAGAACGTGCCTATCGGAACATCTGCGATCATGCGGTCTGCAACTGCTTTGTTTAACAGGTCCTTAAGCTCTGACTTGGCAGTCTCATAGTCCGGTACGGGATCTGCAGACATACGCTTATAGACTTCCTTAATGTCCCAGTATTTCCACTTGCGCACTTTGCCGGCTTTAAATTCCAGCGCCCCGCCGGGTTCCAGCTTATATACATCCTTATAGATGGATTCGGGTCCGTGGATATACTGCTGGAACATGAACCTCGGGATCACATCGGTATTGATCTTAAGATCGAGGGCAGGACAGACCATCAGAGGCTTAAGCTCGGAAGCAAAATACAGATCGTCTCCGTCCAGCGCATAGTAGAGTGGTTTCTTGCCTATCCTGTCTCTGAGTAGATATACGGCATCCGTTTCTCTGTCATATATGGCGATGGCAAACATCCCGTGAATGCGGCTTACCATATCTATTCCCCACTTAAGGTATGCGGCTAAGATCACCTCGGTATCGCAGGTGGATACATAAGGGTAATCCTTAAGCTCTTCCTTGAGTGCGGGATGATTGTATATCTCTCCGTTAAATACCACACTGACACGACCGTCACAAGAATGCATAGGCTGGTGTCCTTTGGGAGACAAGTCTATTATCGACAGACGCCTTTGCGCGAATCCTATGGTATATCCGTTCTTGCCTGCATACAGTTCCACACCGGAATCATCCGGGCCCCTGTGATACATGGTATCGTTCATCGCACGAAGTTCATCTTCGGTTATTCTTTTTTCTGATATAAATCCGCATATTCCGCACATGTCATATGCTCCTTTTTAGGTTTTCGTAAAAAACGGGCGACTGACCTTTTTAAAGGCCGGTTATCTTTGAACAGTCGGGGCGAACACATAAGGTATTACTTAGCCTTAGCGATCAGTTCATTTATATATTCCTTCCACTGTGATGCAACTGACTCGGCGTTTGCTATATCCGCTATCTTACGTGCTTCATTGCCGAGTCTTACTGCAAGTTCTCTGTCTTCTATGAGCCTGTTGATCCCGTCGACCAGTGCATCCTCGTTTTTGATCGGGATCAGAAGTCCGTTCTCGCCGTCTCTCATCACGGTAGCGGGTCCTCCGCAGGGACAGTCGGTCGCAACTGTCGGCATCCCGAGTGCCATGGCTTCTAACAGTGAGTTGGGCAGTCCTTCCCAATCCGATGTAAATGCGTAGACCATTCCTTTGGGCAGTTCTGTTTCGAGTGAGTCACTCGCTCCCATTAAGAATATATAGTCGTGCGCATTATTCTCTTCTATTATCTTCTCAAGTATCTCCTTTGTTCCGTCGAATGAATCTCCGCCGTAGAGTCTTAAGACGTAGTCGGGGTGCTTTTCGTGAACTCTTATAAAGGCCTTGAGTAAAAGAGGATGATTTTTGAAGTCCACAAGACGCGCATGGTGAACTACGGCCTTCTCACGGTCGCTGTCATCAACAAAGGGAGTGCCTATATATTTGGGATTGATGGGACTGAGGATGATCCTTGAATTCTCCTGAAGATAAGGACGGAAGAATTCTCTCTGTCCCGTTGTCTGGAATACACAACCCGCAGCCTTAGGGAAGAGCCATCGTATCTGTACCTTATCCGAGAGAGCATCATAATGTCCTACGGGATCAGTACGTATCGATATGAGAACCGGTATGTCTGAATCACCTGCGGCCATAAGGGCCCTGTAGTTGGCTCTCTGCGCGAATGCTATCAAAATGTCCGGTTTGTATTCTCTGACGAATTCCTTAAGATATTTGATCCTTAAAAAGAACTTGGTCACCCGGCTTTTATTCTCATCCGTATCACGAAGTCCCACGTGAACTCTTGTTACACGGGGATCTAAGGCAAACTCGTCTTCATCCTGCCATTCGGTGGCCACATATACTTCTTCACCTTCTGCCGCAAGTTCATTTGCAAGGGATGAGACGACTCTCTCGGCTCCGCCCTGAGCTAAGCAGTTTAAATGGAATGCTATCTTGCTCATCAGTATGTCACTCCTTACTCACATCATAGATAAATATAACTTATGGACTATGTGAATGCAAGAGAATAACAACTTGAACAAGGCAGCGTTTTCCTATAAAATTATAGGTTAGGATAAGAGGGATCGATATGGTCATAATACGCAGCAGAAAACACGGAATAGATTTCATAAAGGTCTGGTTTGCAGCCAAGCCGATCGCGGACAAAGGTGTCATCGAATATCATCAGTCACTTTTTAAGCGCAAGAACAGTGAAGAATTCGACACGCTCATATCAGACATAACCGGTACACCCGATGAGATCAAGGGCAAGTTTAATAAGGGCTGCCGTTACAAGGTCAACAGGGCACAGAGAGAGGATGTCAGCGTCCGAATGCTTGACGGATCAGACATAACGGATGAAGAGATAGATAAGTTCCTTGAGTTTTTTAAGGATTTCTGGGAGACCAAGGGAAGTGAGCTTGCGGGGATCGACAGATTGAGGGATGAACTTAAGCGCTACAGAGACTCAGACGCTCTCTCTTTTTCGATCGCAACGGTCAAGGGACAGGATGCCGTATATCATACCCATATAAGAGATGACGAGAAGGCCAGACTTCTGCATTCGGCATCGTTATACAGGCTCATGTCGGATGAGGAGAGCGACAGTCGTAACCTCATAGGAATGGCCAACCGATACATGCATTATGCTGATATGCTTCATTTCAAGGAAATGGGGCTTAAACTCTATGACTGGGGCGGCGCGGGCAAGGCCGATGATGTTGCCAATATCACGGAATTCAAGGAGAGTTTCGGCGGTTATGCCCAGACAAGCTATGATCATACGGTGTACAGGGGGTTCAAGGCCGGATTGTTCGATCTTCTGGTCAGAGCCATGGATGATGTGTTGTTAAACAGAGCATGAACATACTGATAATTCGGACTGAAGGCCCTAAGATTCCCATAGATACATACAATGTTCCCGAGATCGAATTGGCCAAGGCATTTGTCAGAGCGGGACATCAGGCTGATGTTGTGCTGTACGGCGGGATGGATGATGACAGGACGCAGCTTGTACCTGTCAATGATACCGGGGTCGTGATCTATGATGAGAAGCTCTTAGGAGATGACGCCTATGTCAGAGAAGGCGATATCGATACAGAGGATCCGGACAGGTTTATTTCCGTATATTATCTGAGTTCGCTTAAGGCAATGGGAGGATGCATATTCTTCTCACTTGGAAGCATGGTATCGGGTTATGATCGCCTGATGGTCAGAGGCTATGACAGGTTCACATCCTGGCTGTATTATTCGGACAGGAAATGGCGTGACAAGGCTGTCATATATCAGGAAGCCTATGAATATGGGGTGAACAGAGGCTACGGCAGGAAATGCATATTCTTTGACAAAACGATCCTTAAGATAAGGAATGCGCCAAATACGTTATGCTTCGCCGTAAGTGATAAGGCGGCTGAGTTTCTTAAGTCGAAGGGCTTTGAGAATGTCCATACAGTGGGATACGGTCTTGATACGGACACTCTGGATGAGACGATCGAAGCCGATGAAGCCGGAGCAGGATCGGGAAGTGCAGGTACGGAGTTTGGCAGAGCGCTTAAGAAAGCAGGGGCTGACAGAGCGGGAGAGTTCTTTACGTTTTTGTTCGCGGGAAGACTTGGCACCGAAAGCAACGTGAAGTTCGCACTCGATCTGGCAGACAGGATGTTAACTGCTCATGAAGATGTCAGATTTGTCTTCATTGGCGACGGAGACAGGATATATAAGAGCGAATGCCTGTCGAGGATGCGTAAGTGGATGGACAGAGGCAGGATCACATATGCTTCATCTGTCAGGATGTCTGAGATCCCTTTCGTATACAGAATGACGGATTGCGTCATACATCCGGATATATACGATCCGGCAGGCAGGATGATATATGAGGCGGTGTATTTTGGAGTGCCTGTGATCACAGGTAATACAGCCGGAGCGGACATACTCATCAGAAATGAGATTAACGGCATCGTGCCCGAAGATATGACACTGGTGTCATGGACGAATGCCGCCGAGAAGATATATTCCGATGTCAATCTTCGCAACAGACTCAAGGTCGCGTTGTTAGATGACAGAGACAGACTCAAATGGGACAATGTGGCGGCAAGAATGCTTAAGGCCATGCCCGGAAAGGACAGAAAACAGAAATGAACATACTATTTACCATAGCGGGGAGAGCCGGTTCAAAGGGGATCAAGAATAAGAACATAAGGGATTTTAACGGCAGGCCTCTGCCTTATTATTCACTCTCTGCCATAGATCTCTATCTTAAGAAGATAGGAGCACTGCCTGTTGACGGAGAGATAAGAAAGGGCTCTGACAGGTATGATGTCGCCCTGTCCACGGACAGTGAGGAACTCATCGACCTCATTAAGAAGAATCCTTTTATGAAGGTCGAAATCATCAGAAGGACAGAAGAGTTAAGCGGTGATACCGTTGCCAAGAAGGATGTCATCTGGGATATGCTCACGCGCATGGAAGAGAGAAAAGGCTGCCTCTATGACATGGTGGTTGACTTGGATCTTACATCGCCTTTGCGTACTGTTGAGGATGTGAGCAATCTGATCGAGACTTCGGCCAAGACCGGTGCGGACATAACCTATTCCGTGACTCCGTGCAGACGTAATCCGTATTTTAACCAGGTAATAAGGAGCGACAAGGGTTTCTGCAAAGCCATAGACACTGAGTTTACGGCGAGGCAGCAGGCTCCGGAAGTATATGACATGAACGCTTCACTGTATGCATACAGACCCGGTCATCTCAAGGCCGGCGGCGGATTTAACGAAGGGTATTTTGAGGCCATAATCATGTATGATACGGCCGTTCTCGATCTTGATCATGAGAATGATTTCGAACTGATGGAACTCATCGCAGATTATCTGTATAAGAAGAAGCCCGAGTTTGGGGAAATATACAGAAACATACCGGAGAAGAGATAATGACTGACGATAACAAGATAATGACAGACGGGATAATATTTGATGTTGATGGGACCGTATGGGATTCCACCCCCATCGTAGAACAGGCATGGAACAGAGCGCTTCAGGAATCGGGGTATTCCGTCAGAGTAACGGCAGACAGGCTTAAAGGTCTGTTCGGACTGCCGATGGATGATATAATAGCTGACCTCCTTCCGGAGGCATCACCTGAGGAGCGGACAAAGTTCGCCCCGTTAAGCTACAAATACGAGCATGAATATTTAAGTGAAAACGGCGGAGTTGTATACGAGGGTTTCGGCGAGATGCTGCGTAAGCTCTATGATGCCGGATTCGATCTGTATGTAGTCAGCAACTGTCAGGCCGGATATATCGAACTGATGCTTGAGAAGACCGGCTTTGGCCGATATATCAAGGATCATGTGTGTTTCGGAGACAACGGTCTGTTTAAGGCAGAGAATATCAACCTCATATGTGAGCGCAACGAGATTAAGAAACCCATATATGTCGGAGATACGCAGATGGATGCCGATGCCTGCATCAAGGCCGGAGTTCCCATCGTATTTGCTTCTTACGGATTCGGCAGGGTGGCAGATCCTGACTATGTGATCGACAAACCGGCAGATCTTGTCGGATTGTTCGTGTAAGAACGGAGAATGATATGAAGATCTGTGTGGCGGGACTCGGTTCCATTTCCAAGCGACATATTAAGAACTTAAAGAGTCTGTATCCGGATGCGGATATAGACATACTTCGTCACGTAAAAAACGTGGCGACAGACTATGATCCTGCTTCGGGAGTGAGTGCGGACTTAGTAGCGAACACAGGGGGCAGCGTATTCACGGATAGCGAATATGGTCATGAAGTATACTCTGTCGAAGCGCTTAAGGATAAGTATGATGCCGTGTTTATCACGAATCCGACGACACTTCATATGACGACTTTGAAGAAACTGATCGACAGATCGGATGCATTCTTCATTGAGAAACCGTTAAGACCGATCATGCATGCTGACACATCGGGGATATCCGTAAACGAAGATATGAACATCATTGATGAACTTCCCGATGATAAGGTGTTCTACGTTGCATGTCCGATGAGATATACGACTGTCGTCAGATGGCTTAAGGATAATCTCGATCCTTCAAGTGTACTCAGCATACGTGCGATCTCATCGAGTTATCTTCCCGAGTGGAGACCGGGTACGGACTATTCCAAATGCTATTCCGCAAGACGATCTCTCGGAGGAGGAGTCGCTGCGGATCTTATACATGAATGGGATTACATCTCATATATTTTCGGCAGACCCGATAAGATAATGAGCATTGAGAGGAAACTGTCTTCCCTTGATGCGGATGTAGAGGATATCGCAGTCTATATAGGTGAATATCCTGATAAGATCGCAGAGGTTCATTTAGACTATTTCGGCAGAAGTACCAGGCGTGAGCTCGAACTTTTTACGACGGATGATACGATCATCTGCGATTTCATAAACAATAAGATCACTTATCTTAAGTCGGGCAGGGTCATCGAACTTGATGAAGAAAGAGATGATTATCAAACTGCGGAACTTAAGCATTTCTTTGATATTGCAGAAGGCAGGATCGCAAATGATTCTTCTGCACACGAGGCCGAGGCATTACTGGAACTTATTGAGATATGAGAACATGGATCAAACTGATAATCGCATATTTCATCACTTTTGCCGTCTTTAATATCGGTGGCTTTGAATCTTCCGATATCATGATGGGCGCAGTGTTTATCGGTACGTTCATGCTCTTAAGACTCCTTCCTGACGGCCGCAAAACCCCCGATGAGATGCTTCGTGACAGCATATATGCGCATATACGCGAAAGAGCCGGAAGCGGCGCCATAGATGTAAGGAAGCTTGACAAGGCGTCGAGGATCGTGGCTTTTATCTGGACACTCTTATATGTGATCTACCTCAGAGGCAGGATCGACAGGGATCTGTCCAACCCGCTTTTCAGGGCAGTTTATGTGCTCCTGACCGTGGCCGGCCTGTACATCGTACTCTATCTTGTGATCAGACCTGTTCTTGCGTGGGTTATGTCAACCAGACCCTTGTATGCGTTCAGCGTTACTTTCCCAAATGACAAGAAGGATGTTATGTCAACTATAAACAGATTCCCGTTAAAACTTTTTCTTAAATATGCGGGGATCATTTTCTTATGCATGCTGCCGTTGTTCCTGCTCAATGCGCCCGGAACACTGACAGTGGATTCTTTTGACCAGCTTTCTCAGGCAAGAGGTCTTGCTCCTTACAGCGACCATCATCCGTGGGTACACACTCTTATCATCCGTGCGCTCTATAATGCCGGATATGCGCTGAGTGGCAGTGTATACGGTGGCATAGCCTTCTATACCGTTACACAGATGATCGTCGTATCGCTTGCAGTGGCATATTCGATAGTCAGCCTGACAGAACCTGATATAGCTTCTTATGTCAAAAACGAGGCGTCTGACACACAGGCCCCTGCAGATCCTTTAAAAGCGGGGCGGACCGTAAGGATACTCATGTTGCTTGGTTTTGTACTGTATCCGTATAACCTCGCCTATTCGATCACGATGTGGAAGGATGTCCTTTTCTCGGCGGCAGTCCTTACTCTTACCGTAACGATATACAGGATATGGGTGCGAAGGATACTGTCCGTGAGAGATATGATACTTTTTTCCGTAAGCGGACTCGGGATGTGCATGCTTCGTCATAACGGTCTGTATGCATATATACTGACGATGTTTGTCATATTCATTTGTGAAGGGATAAGGCTTAAGAAGGAGAGGAAGCTGTCTAAAGATGACATCAGGATCGGACTCTGTGAAGATCCTAAGAAATGCTATATCACAGTCCTTGCTGCCGCGGTGATCGTCCTTATACTTACAGCTCTTGTAAGAGGGCCCGTTCAAAAGGCGGCCAATGTAGAGTCGGGCGATTTTGCACATAATCTTCCGATACCGCTCCAACAGGTAGCAAGGGGGGTATATGACGGATGTGAGCTTACGGGTGAAGAGATACATAGCCTTGAAAAGATAAATTCCGTGGAATTCCTGCGCACTGAATATACTCCGGGCGGAGCCGACCCTGCCGTACAATGGGGAGCGTTCGGTAACCTTGATGAGAACAAGGCAGAGTTTTTTGCCGTGTGGTTAAAGCTTATGATCAAGCATCCCGGTGAATACATATTGGCTTTTATTGACCAGACCCGGGGTTATTATACGACTATGGCTCCGGAGCAGACGGAGTATTACGGAATACTGCCAAATGAGGACGGACTCGAGCCGCAGCCGGTACTCGGTGCATCGGTAAGGATCAAGATAAATGAGATCTGCGGGAAGCTGCATCTGATGTTCCCGGTATACGGGATACTGTACAGCATGGGTGCATGTTTCATGTTACTGATCCCCGGAGTATCGATAGTGATCCTAAGCGGTCGTAAGGAGAAGCTTTATGCATATCTTCCTTTTATATCGCTTATGCTCACATTGATGGTGGCGGTGCCGCTGTGTGCGGATCTTCGTTATGCCTATCCTTTGATGTTGGCGATGCCTGCCCTCATACGTATCACGCTCGCTGACTGAACAGATCCCGGACGAAAATGAGGAAAAGAGAATGAATAAATACAAGAAAAAGATATTCAATATGATAGAGATCGGAAATAAGGACGACAAGATAAGCCGCACATTCGATATTGTGATAGTGCTGGCGATCGTGCTCAATCTGTTCGCGATTTTAGCCGACACATTTGACGAGATGCAGCCTTGCCACGGACTGCTTGATGTGATCGAGCTTGTGACTATCATCATATTTACGATCGAGTATATCTTAAGGTTGTGGACATCCGAGTATCTATATCCTGACAAAGGGTATTCGAAACTTAAGAGTGCGGTATTCTTCATCTTCTCGTTCTACGGTATCATAGATCTGTTAAGCTTCCTGCCGTACTATCTGCCCTTGTTATTCCCTACGGGCGCGGTCGTGTTCAGACTGTTGCGTGTATTCAGGATACTGCGACTTTTCAGGATCAATGCCCAGTATGATGCGTTCAACGTGATCACGAACGTTCTTAATGATAAGAAGACACAGTTGGTCTCAAGTACCTGTCTGGTGCTGATACTCATGGTCGCATCGAGCCTGGGAATGTACAGTCTTGAACATGAAGCGCAACCTGATGTATTTAAGAATGCGTTCTCTGGTATGTGGTGGAGTGTTTCAGCTCTGCTCACGGTCGGATACGGCGATATCTATCCCATAACCGTGGCAGGCAAGATCCTGGGTATAATCTCGGCATTCTTAGGAGTTGGAATGGTGGCCATCCCCACAGGTATCATAAGCGCCGGATTCGTTGAGCAGTATACCAGGATGAAG
>ODAI014734701.1_pt1 | contig 14522 bp, 11 predicted proteins | sample 1539321 | NCBI WGS metagenome assembly ODAI01 (sample SAMN02144231, study PRJEB22623) | gut metagenome | biome: sheep rumen | host: Ovis aries | place: New Zealand
ACCTCTGAGTGAGAGGCTCCATAGCGGACTTTCAAACTGTCAAGTGCGTGAAAGACCGTACTTTTCACTCTCCCAAGCATCTCTTCACTTACAGGGGCGGGTTCCATATGACCGGTCTCCACAAAACGAGGTCCATCGGTCGTGAATTTATGCGTTATCGCCAGGAAAGTATGTGTACCCTCATAAGATATGCACTCTACGCTGTATTCCTGGCCTTCCACAAACTCTTCCACAAGAGCAGCTTTTTCAAACCCCTGATTCATTGCGCGTGAAATTGCCTGCGTCAAACCATCTGGCGATTCCAATTTGGTAATTCCACGGCTCCCAGAACGATCCAATGGTTTTACAATGATAGGATAATGCAAAATGTATCCTTTCAAATCATCTACACATTTAACCTTGATACTTTTGGGTGACGGGTCCCCATGTTTTTCAAAACAAACTCGCATTGCAGACTTATTCGTTGATTTATACGTGCATTCCATCGAATTGCCAATGAGATGCAGTTCAGAAGCGACATAATTCACTGTGATCACAGCTAAATCCGAGGCAATTGTACAGATTCCATCAATCTCAATTATACGGCACTGTTCAAAAATATCTTCTTTTTCCACAATACTAATAGGATAATAATAATCAGCAATGCGTTCACCTATGTCTCCACATTTCCATGCGAAGACATGTGTCTCACATCCCATCTCTTTTGCTCGTCGAATTAGTGGTTCCTGCAAATAGGAAGCACCAATAATTGCCAACTTTTTCAAACCCATCTCATCCTTTACACTTAGCCAACAAACTACCCAAAGAAATCTTTAACACCAGAAATAACCCCAGACGCCTCAGTTTCTCTATTATTGTAGCGTTGCCCATATATGTCGCAAATACAGCACAGTATCGTCGTCGCGCCTTCAATATCCATTTTAATAAAAGTTACGCTGTCTTGAATCTCACAGACAATCTTAGAATTATCTTTCTGAGGAATATAACTTCAACTGGGAACCTCTTGCACGCAAAGATACGCTACACCATCATATTCCGAACCAATTTTTTATTACAACCATTCTGTACATATTATTTCCAACAATTTAAAATTATTTAGCGCAAGAATAATCACTTCAGCATCAACCAAAATGTTTCTTTCCAAACCTTAAATTCTTCGTTCTTTCGATATATAATTAACAAATTAACAATGCAAAAGCCGATTGTGCACACGAGTCCCTTCATAATCATGCCCAAAACCCCATCAACGTATAACAACCTACACACGCCCAAAAGAATACTGCAGGAAATGAAATTACTAACAAAATATTTAAAAGAAAGAGTAAACACGCTTTTTCCCTTTTTGCAAAAATAGCTAGAAAACAAAACTTTATTCTCCCACGGGAACTCAATAAGTCCCTCGCTAACTATTGAAGCAACAATTGCCCCCACTGCTCCCACCTTCGGGATTAAGATAACATCTAGAATTAAATCGCATAATATCGAAACATATGGTTTAAACTTATCGCTATCCCACATCCCCATAGCATTTTTAAAGGCTATCGTAGTTCTGCGGACTATAGTAACATAAAAATATACGCAAAACAGCACTACCACAGAAAACTCATACAGATATGCATCGCCCATCCATATTTTTATGAAGTCCTGATATAAAGACAAAAGACAAACCGTTCCCCAGCCTGCAATCATTGAATTCAGCCAATACAAACTCTTATATCTTACATAATTACTTTCAACGCTTTCAGAAATAACGGCATTTGCAATACTAGAAGTAACTGAAGAAAAAATATTTATTACAAACCAGGTTATAGTAGATAGTATTAAAAAATAGTTTCCATAAATTCCAACAGCTGACAGCCCAAAGAAAGCCGATATTATAATGTTATCAATTCCATTCATCAATCTTGAGTCTAGTTGATGTCCTACCATGGAAAGAATTTTTGCCTTAATCTCTGCTTTTTCTTTTTGATTAAGTATCCCGGATGGACAAACACAGGGAAACTTCCTCTTTTCATATAGAAATCTTAGTAGCCCCACCTCAATTGCTTTAAAAAGTTGAGCAATTATATAAACAAAATAACTTTTATAATAAATCAAGCCTATTAACTGTATGCCCCACATAAGCACCTCAGTCATAAGTCTTATTTTATGATTATAATCATCCCTTTGATACGCTGTGGCAAGAAACACCATTTCCGGGAACAAAAAATACGATAATGCAACAGATATAAGATACATCAAGAACAACGCATAAATGTTTGTATTAGCAGGGACGTCAGACGATATCAGGCACTTTAAGAATGGTGTTACGCATAAGCCTACAATGATTATAACTCCACCAATCAAATAATATGCTCTTTTTATATATAAAGTATATGCATTTATTCTGCAAAAATCATCCTTTGCGACCGGGTCATACAAAAAAACCACCATCGTCGCACCAATGCCCAATTCAGCTGTACCAATTGCTTCTAATATCGATTGGTAAAAACTATTCAGTCCTAGAAAATCTGCCCCTAAATATCGTAGCATTATATTCCGAAGCAAAAATGATGCCATTGTGCTAATGGAAATAATTATAAATCCATATATTGTATTTCTGGCAGTATTTTTAATCCGCCCTGTCTGTAATTCCAAATTCATTGGCAACTTATTTAATTACCTTTTCTTCTTATTCTACACATACCTCGTCTAAAGAAAGGATATTTTAAATTCTTATCAAACCAAAAAAGTACATATCCTTTTGACGGCTCGACACAATAATCCGGAAGGTTTTTGGTCACATAATTAAAAACCTCATCATACTCCTCGTCATAGTGATATGATGCATTTGCAATAAAAACATTGTTTTCTTCCATCAATCGCTTCGCACCTTTAATTGCGTTAAGTCCAAATCCCTCAAGATCCATTTTGATAAAGATTTTTTCATTCCTGTAATCAGGAAACAAATCATCTAATGCAGAATACGTATCATCCGTCTTATCAGAAATAAACTTATTAATAATCTCTACCTTATCAGAATAAGAGCCAAATGTAGCATTAAGTGCACTATACCATCTACAATCAGCTTCAATTAAATGTACTTTTTTACACTTGTCAATGTGTTCAAGAGTAAAGTTTCCTTCAGCAGATCCTGCATCAATAAGAATCACATCTTTGTTTGAAAAAAAAGAATCGTCCTTATCAATATACAAATGAGGAGAGGCTTCATCTTGTTCTATGAGCAAATCGCGGATGTTCCACATTGCCTGCTTCTTTGATACACCAGCCTTTAAATATAGTTTTTTCCCAAAAACGTCAGCAAAAAATAAGTGCTTCTCGTTATCAAAAGACACCGTTGCATTATCTTGTTTTAAGCACCTGTAAGGTACAAAACATATACCGTTCTCTTTTAAATACAGAAGTTCTGATGTGAATTTTTCGCTAAATCCACTTTTCTCAGAAGCTTTAACTAACTTCTTTTTCATTTTTGGTTTAAGATAGCATTCACAATACACAGAATATATAATTTCCATGATTTTATCTAATATTTTCATCTGTACATAATCCCTTCACTGATTACTTATATCTGCCCAAATCAACTTTTTCAAAGTGATCCAGTTTTCCATCAGACCACAAATAGGCGACATAAATACCATTATTCATCGATCCAATGAGCGAATCACATTTAGACAAAAGATACATATTTGTCAGATAATCCTGTAGCTTAATTCTTGGTCCTTCTTCTCGATTTGTGTAAGCTGCATTTCCGCCCTTATAATTATCTACTCGTTTGGTGTTAGTAAAAATAGCGTTCGGTATTTCTTTGACCATATACGCAATGGAAGCTTGTTCTTCAGCATTTATAAACGCTGTTACACTATCAGTGTTTGTATACCATTTTTTTTTACATTCATTGTATTTTTTTACACCATCTTCTTTTGACATTTGTATTGCATGCCCTGCAACATGTTTTTGGAGGTCCGTTTCTCTTACGCCAATGCCAATCACTTTACTTTCAAATTTTATTTTTTTAATTCTTTCATATTCACGGTCGACATGTTTTTGCATTCCTTGAGTAAATGGGACAAGCTTTGCCATTTCTCTTTGCCATTCAACAACCGTTGATTCTAACGATGCATCGTGAAAATTCTCACTTCCGCATGATAGAATTACATTTTTAGACTTATATACCTCTTCTAAAGAATATCTTCTATTATGAATCTGATCCCAGGGCTGCTCAAAAAACCACCCCCATATATCCTCCCCCATTCCAGATTCATTAAAATCATTATACATATTCTGATAATGCTTTAAATCTATTACTGGTATCCAACCATTCTCATATGCATATTTCATGTACCCCAAAATATATACGTACAGCGCCAAATATCCTGTTCCAGGTGGGTAAAACCTTATCACATAGAATGTTCGATCAGGATATAACTCTCCAAACGAGCATTTCTTCTCCGGCATGCGGATTCGTTTATATTTTTCATAAAAAAACAGCAAAATCTTTACTACAGAATAGGGAAAAAGTCTACTTGACGCCCTTCTTAAATAGAATATTAATTCTGATTCTCTTTGTTTCATCACCTTATCTCCAAGTAAATTGCTCATTAATATTATAAATCCAATTCGTTTTGAATCTTAACAATCATTGTTGGATTTATTCTAAATATGAGTCCTTTTAATTTTAATTTAAGTATATCGGAACGAGATAATTCTTTTCTCTTTTCATAATCAATCTTTACACCAATGGTTTTCGAATAATCTCTCATCCTCGGCACCCACTTGCCTCTATTTATAGCACCCGGAGCATCAAGGCGTTTCCAGATTGTTTTTTTTAAATCGAGAACAACTACATTTTTCCCCACTTCGTCAAACGATCTTTTTCTCTCGAATTCCCAAGCGGAGCATTTCACTTCTGTAGCTTTTTCTAAAAAATCCCTCCTAAAAATAGCTGGAGCACACGAAAGTCTATATGGAGATCCAAATACTATTTCATTAAAGGTATCATCATATTCCTTTTCTTGCTTCGTACCACCAAGCCCTTCGGCTTCGATATATACTATCCCCACTTCCCCATTTTGCTTCATATAATTAAGAGTGTTTTCAACTACTCCTTGATTCACCTCTTTAACGGGCCATTGATCTTCAAGCATAAAAAAAACAAATTGCGAAGATATTTGTTTCATAGCCCCGCAAATTCGTTCCGCCCAATCTGTAGAATTTATATAGATTACGTCATCAAAGAGTCCCTCTTTCGGTTTTCTCGACTCTGTAACAAGGATCGTATCATATGGGCAATCTTTCCAAAACTTTCTCAAACTAAGAGAGCAAGCCTCCCAAGTATCTTCGTAATTATCACAAGAAACAACTACAACTGTCATATCTTTATTATTCATGGCAACCTCGTTTTTTATACATAATTTAACTCTTTAACAAACTGTCATATAAAATGTTTTGTTTTGAACTCCCCTTATTGCGTCTCCAATCTAAAGACTAAAATGTCGTGAAACCAAAAATAATTATTGGTCATCGGAAGATCGTTTGTACGACTGTATTTTGTAATAAACTCTTCCTTGAAATCGTCGAATTGACCGCTTCCATTTAAATACTCAAAATAGTTTTCAGCATCGCCTCTCATGCAAGCAGGTTTGCAAGCATAATGTATGTCGTTTCCTACTTGCTGAGACAAATAGTTTTGAAGGACGTACTCATAACTGTATGCACTATTATACTCCAATCCGGTTAGTCCATCCGAGAGATAAAAATCACCCCTGTTTTCCGGAGCTCCATAATCATGAAGATCGCCAACAAAATAAACTTCCGTATCTTCTCCATAGCCCTCTATCGACTCTAATCTGCCCATAATCCTATTTGCGGCTAATACTCCGGTTCTAAAATAGGACTCACCTTCTTGATATGCGACATTCGCCACAAGGCTTTCAAACATGATTGTAAACACACACATAATCACCAATGTATATTGTGCTATTAGTCTGACCCTCTTTGGAAGCTCATCTATATCAATAATTGCATCCGCTATGGATAACAAAAGTATCCACGGTACTATATGCGCATACTGAGTCAGTACATGCGCCATGGCAACATAATTCAAAATGTCCATGGCAAAAAAAAGTACCACTCCGTGGAGCACCAATAAAGGCGCTCTGGTTTTCAGTAACCCCAGTTTCTGTAAACGTTTTATCACCATAAAGAGAATAATTATCCAAGAAACAAAGAATAAGATCCATAAAATGGTATTGTGATCAAAAACAGAATAATACGTCCATGTTTTATTAAAATGATTTGTAACAAATGGCGGAAGCAGTTCCAGAATCATTTTCTTGAAACTATCCCAAGCCCACTCTGCGTGAGTATATCCAGGAAACACTTCATTTCCACTTTTAACTGCATTATATACTCTTCCTTGTGCAGAGGATCCAGCATACCACAAAAGAACCACGCTTAAGAGTACATCCAAGCAAGTGGCTAAAAGCAAAATACATACGTATTTTAAATCATTTTTTATAAATATTCGTACATCTATTTTGTCTTGCTCTATCAAATACTTAATCTGTTTGATTATAAATACACATGCTGCCCACTGTAAATAACTTGAATACGTAGCAGCAGAAATAAATAAACATATGATTGCTACTATGTTTGACCATAAAACGTTTTTTCCGGAAAACCACGGACCGGCGGAAGCAAAGAATAACGCAATTACAAACGACACACCCCCCGCTCCGTAAAAATTAGCGGATATTAGCGCCGGACAAACAGTCATAATTCCGGCAATAAACACCATAAATAAATCATTCTTGATTTCCAAATAATCACACACAAAAAACGCTGCTAGACCACATAGAACCAAGCCAAAAACACCGGCGTACAACGGAACTTGTACCCATCCCTGAAGATACAACCACTCGCTAGTAAATGGCGTCATTCTTGTTGCACCACCAATGATACTATCAAAAGGATCTATATTCCAAGATGTAACCGAAGCATCATGTATATAAATTGGGTTCAAATATACGTATCCATATGCTAAAAATCCAAATATTAAAGATGCTATTGTAGTAATTCTTAAATGCTTTGGGCATTTTTTAATTATATCGTCTATTGTTATCATCTACACTCCTTTATATGCCAATTCTTTTCAAGCTATCCACAATTTTTTCACTAGCGTGCCCATCCCCATATGGATTTACTGCATGTGCCATTTTCTCATATAATATCACATCATCTAAAAGTAGTTTTGCCCATGTATAAATATCCTGTTCATCAACACCTACTACTTTAACAGTCCCTGCTTCGACCGCTTCGGGGCGTTCTGTTTCAGTCCTAAGCACAAGGACCGGCTTGCCAAAATGAGGTGCTTCCTCCTGAAGTCCACCAGAATCAGTCATTATCATAAAACTACGCGCAAGCAGATTGTGCATATCCAGAACATCAACTGGATTAATCAACTTCACGTTAGAAATGTTACCCAATTCGTCAAAAACAACATCTTTAACTGCCGGATTCAAATGAACCGGATATACAAAAATTACATCCGGATACTCCTCTGCTATTTTTTTTACAGCACTGCATATATTTCTCAACGGCTGCCCAAGGTTTTCTCTTCTATGAGCAGTAAGAATAATAATCCTATTCGAGCAAAAATCCAATCCATTCAAAACTTCCTCTGAAAACTTGTAATCAGTTTTTACTGTATATTGGAAAGCATCTATGACAGTATTACCTGTAACAAAAACATTAGTATTAATTCCCTCATTTGACAAATTCTTCTTATTATTCTCTGTCGGGGCAAAAAACATAGTACTTATTCTGTCAGTCAAAAGCCTATTCATTTCTTCCGGAAATGGGGAATAAATATTCCCTGTACGAAGGCCGGCCTCAACATGTCCTACAGGAATCTGTTGAAAAAATGCAGCCAAAGCAGCTGCGTAAGATGTAGTAGTATCTCCATGAACTAAGACAACATCCGGTTTTTCCTGTTGCAACACAGGTTCCATTTTCTCGAGTATTGATGTTGTGATAGTTGTAAGAGTCTGCCTATCCTTCATTATTTCCAGATTATAATCTTCCAGTACATCAAAAGCATCCATAACCTGCTTTAGCATTTCTCTATGTTGTCCAGTAAGACATACCACACATTCGATATTCTTTTCTTCCTTTAGTTTTAAAACCAGAGGACACATTTTGATTGCCTCTGGTCTTGTGCCAAATACCACTAATACTTTCATTTTTCCTGCTCTTTTTATAAATATATTCACTCAGAAAGCTTGACGTATATCTTATTCCCCTTTTTTACCACACTACCATCTGCCGGAAACATCGGCATATTCGCAAAGACGTCTTTTTCCGCATCGACAAATCCATCTTCTTGGTCTATAAACCTTTCAAAATTCAAAGATGAATTATAAACTCCCTTCATATACCTAATTAAAATCGCAGAATAGCAAATAGCGTTGCTACTATTAGCTTGTGGACCAACCCACGCAAGTAGTTCATCCGAAGGCCAAACCGTGCTATATGCGTGAAAATAAGAATTATTCTGCAACTCGCCAAAAAGTATTACTGTTTCATTACCCAAAAAACCTTCAGACGATTCAATTCGATCCACCAGCCTAGTACTAATAGACTGGGCTTCTTCGGCCATCATAGTATAATGCACATTTACAACATTTGCTAAAACACACCCGCTAAATATAAAGCAACATAACACAACTGATAAAAAGGCATTTATGTGTTCAAGGAACATCCACTTTGACTTTCCATAAAACAGTTCCATATCTCTTATACCTGCAAGCAACGGAATACAATACGTGAAAATCATTAAATAATGAACGTTTCCGCTTGATACAATACAAATTAAGTTTATTGCTGCAGGAAGCAGAGCCAACACTATGCCTAACAGAAATCCATTAACGACTTTATCAACTATTTGTTTTCGTATACAAAAACAATAATAAACAAATAATATAATTGTTACTATTACGATTATTCTTTGCATATACACCATTTTCAATGGCATAAAAATATTTGTCCCAAAGTAATAGTTGTACAAATCGCCATATGCCCTAGGTATTGCTTCTATCATATGCATGCATCCAGATACATCGTTTAAATTTTCTTTTCCCATATAAGGTTCAATTTGAAATGGTTTTATAATCTTTATTAAGCTAAAACCTATAAAATATAGCAAGGCACCTAAGCAAACGGTGCAAAAACACCCTATACTCTTAATCCAATTTTCTCTTCCGGACTTTCCCTCCAGTATATCTTTTATAATACAGAAAAGCATTACTGCAGGGACAACGCTCATATACGCGCCATACATCGCGGCGGACAAGAAAAAAAAGCACGCTGAAACAATCAAACGTATCAATAACGTGAACCTTGTTGAATAAAAAAAATAAAGTGAAAGACTCGCAAACATTAGGGCAAGGGTCATTGCATTCCCGCCACCGGTATACTGTTGAAGCGAAATAATTGACGTATTTGTAACACAAACACCTGCCACCATAATAATATTTATAGTCTTATTAATACAAAAAACATCAGTTAAACAATATACTGAGACAATCATAAATATTGTTGACAAGATTCCACATAGCCAAGCCAAATTATGCCCGCCATCTAAATAATTCGTTATAGAAATAAGATACCTATCCGAAACAGCAAGTTCAAAGCCACTGGAGGATCTTTGCAATCCAACGGCATCAAACAACAAATTATTATTTGTCCATGCATGCATATATGATACAGACATAAACAAGAACGTAGACAAAGAAACCTCTTTTAATTTTTTTACATCTATGCATATCCGCTCTTGTTTTACCGAATATTGTATGGAAAAATATATAGCCCAAACAACAAGCACAATAATCATTATTTGAATAAATATTTTCACAAAACACCTCCGGAAGCACGTTTGTTTATCTTTCTCCGTTTCTTTTATTTCATATTTATACATTTAAAGAACGTGCATCATTATATACTCTATTTCCCGATAATACTTTAAACAAAACTGGAACATTTTTTTCAAAGAACACTCCCGTAACCATACCTATCATCACCACAATCACCCAAGTTATTAACTGATATAGCAACGAATTGTATACTAATCTAGACACATACATTTCAATAAAACTATCCAACCAATAATGCACGGCGAAAATCCAAAAAGAATACTTAAACCCCGTCATTTTTCCTATCTTTTCTAACGGAAGATTGAGTAATGCTATCAAAAGGAACAGTGCCCTCAGTCCATATAACCACACTTTAACCCCCATCCCAATTGGCTTGTCACAATATATAAAATACATTCCTAGATATGTAAGTAGAAAGAGAGTTGTCAACACTATTTTCTTTAGCTTTTGTTCTCCAACAAAAACCAATTTGCTCATCAAGTTAGGAAAATAGAATCCAACAGCGCCCGCCCATACATAAAGCATGTATATAAATCTCGAATGCAAAACATTATTACCTTTATAAATCAAATAAGCCACAGACACGGTAAAAAGAATTACCATCCCACCCTTATGCTTATACAAAATATATAAAATAGGAGATAAAGCAGCCCAAAACATAAGCATAAAAATATACCAAAAGTGGGGAGAAGAATTCCACATCACAATATTGTCCCATATGTTGATATACAGTAAGCTAACACCTCTTCTTCCACCCTGCCAATTTGCAAAAAATGTATTAATAAAATTCCACAACAAATAAGGAATCAACAGAGCTTGTATTCTTCTTAGCAGTTTATATTTCAAATCTAAAAACTCTTTCACGGTGCTCCAAAACAAAAAACCCGAAATCAAAGAAAACGTAGGAACCACGCAATCTCCAAGATTTTTTATAGCCATGAAGGTCATATTATATTTAGCATCTCCAACAAACTGTATATGATATAAAACCATTAGTAGCGTTAATATCCATTTAGCATTGTCTAAATTCTTGTATCTCATTTACTATTTCTTTCTTATTGAACATTTCTCATTTTTCATTCATACGTTCCTTAGGAACGGCATAAAACACTGTTTCTCCATGATATGTCGTATAATGTCTCATGTAATAGCAATAATCATCTTTTGTAATGCTCTTTATATATAATGGCAATTCCCAAAGATCCCAAGGATTATGATACAAGCATACTGCCAAAACAGGTCTATCTTTACTTATATGTTGTGTAGCACCAATGAGCGCTTTCTTTTCCATACCTTCAATATCCATTTTTATAAATGATATCGCTTCGGTCATAGGAATATCTTCGTCTATAGATACTGTTTTAACAGTTGTCGTCCCGTTTTCGGATTGGTTTGTAAATCCACTTGAACTTAATCCCAAACCACAAAATACTAATTCCTCCGCTTTGTCAGACACACCAACATTTCTAAACACAGTATTTGTACCAGCAAGGTTCTTTTTTGCTTCACTTATATTCTTTTCATCAGCCTCATATAGATAAATTTTCTCTACCCCTCCGGCATACGAAATTAAATCCATGCTAGAATCGCCAATGTAGCCTCCACAATCAACAAACACTTCGTTATCACGTAGCAATTCAAATGGTTCTAAATACTGCTTATTCTCACTTACCGAAAAAGCATCTATCAACAAAGTACTATTTCTCGTGTATCTCCACTCACATATGTCCGTAAACACACGCTGTGAAGACTCATCCGACAATATCCCAAATACCTCTTCATATTTTAAGCAGTTATCATATAAATCCTTTAACAAAACAGAAAAATGCTTATTATACCCATCTACATTGCATAATGACCATTCATACCAAGTGGAATAAATTGAATCTTTTCTTCTGAGTTTTATCTTTATTTTTTCAAAAATAAATTTTGTTCTATTCTGGTATATTAACCTAGAACACTTAAGATAATCATCTTTATAAGATTCAGCATCCATCCCAGAAATCTTGTTTAATTGATTCTTATACCCCCCCCTCAGATTTTTCTATAGCTAATAACAATTCATCAAATGTCATTTACGAGTAACCCTCCATATTTTCTTAAGGATTTCATCATCAACTCTAAAATCAAATTTTCTTGCAAACATTCTCTCTGAATTCATAAGATAATCATAATCTTCGTTCCTCCATACATACGGAGAGCCTCGATGCCAATCTATTTCTCTTGCTATTCCGTGATAATCTCCGGGCTCTTTTGTCTCAGAATATAGTTCATAATTACCGATAGCAATTGTTCTGTAAAACGTCTGCAAAACACACTCGTCAGAGGAAATCGTCCATTTTACTCTTCTCAACACCTCTTTTTGCTTCAAACAAAACTCTTGAGCTAAATCGTGAGTAATACTGTACCAATTTGCTCCACAATACAATGCTCTGTTAATATTGTTGCGGCGCTGGAAATCCAGAATTTTCGTTTCAATCCAACAAAGTATTCTTTTTGCAAAACCATTGCGGCATCTTGAAAGCAACGGTGCTAGCAGATGATAATATCTAGCTGTATCCTTTGTGCAATAATCATCACTCTCAAAATGGATAAACTGTTTTCCTATATTCCTTTCAAAGAAGGACATAATCTCTTCATGCGATTTAATCGGAAAATCATGTCCGGATATCAGATGATAATAATCGTGATAACCTTTTACTGCTTCGTTTAACAAAAAAATCTGGCATTTTGTCTGAGAAATATCTGCCCAGTAAACTGAAAAAGCACTATATACATGAAGACTAGCTCTTTGCGTTTCAAAAGACATCTCCTTCAAATTGCTCTTTTTATCTATATGGAGGAAAATATCATTTTCTTTATAATCCAATGCCTCTAGAAGAAACCTTAGCTGTTGCTCATTATCATGAGCCATAATTAAGTATGCAAACTTCATGGTTCTACCTCACCAACCGCCTTTTCAAGGTATTTCCATGATTCCGCTCTCAATCTCATTAGTATTTCATTGCTTCCGTACTCAACATCAGCATCCTGATCCACAGATGAAACATTATATTTTGTCAGAATCCTGTCACTGGCATCTAACAACTTTACAAATTCCATCAAACGCGAATCGAGATCTTCGATATTTTCATGAGTATCTAGCAGCCAAAAGTTTTTCTTAAAAACATAAGCAAAAACCATACCATGAAACGACTCAACGTAACACCTCTTTGCATATTTCATGAGATTCAAAAAAACATAAGGTCCTGTATGTTCATACAATATAAAATTATATTTACTCGGATTCCTTGATATCCATTTCCTTGGATCAATTACATAAACAGGCAACCCTAATCTCTCAGAAGCATCTGCAACTATTTGTGACGTAGAATCTTCTCGATATGCCCACGAATAGTAAAAAATATAATTCTCCTGAATTAATGGATCTCCAACCATCTTATTCCACTCAGTTTCATCAAGAATCAACGTAGGATCTAGAACTTTCGGAATCACACGACCAGTAACTTCTTCAAGACATTTTTTGCCAACTTCCTCTCTTACTGAAAGTGAAGAAAACTCGTTAAGACACCTCTTTATTTCTTCAAAATTGTTGCTTAGATTAAGGTGTCTTCCTCCTAGGCTTGGAGCATAAGCTACTTTTTTTGCATTCGACCATCCAAGAAAAAAAGATTCACTAAAGTCCCCCATCTGAACATTCCAAACCTGATCACTCCCAGTTACAACTACATCATATTCATTTGATAATTTGTGTAAGTCCTCTTCAAAAAACTCTTTTCCTTTGATGCCAATGTAATCTTCTCTAAAAGATTCATAGTCAGCAGATGCTCTTGCAAGTTCAATACATTTTTTTGAGTATAATAGTTTTTTTATTCCGTGGTAATTCGGAACGTCATACATTGCATGAGATTTCTTAGAAGAAAAGTTTATTACTTCAACATCTCCATATTTTTTCAGTGCCTTTTTCAGTGCATAAGTCTGAAGTAGCGACCCACAATTGTCTGAAGCTGATAATGTTATTATACCAATCTTCATTAGCTACCCCCTTCTAGATGCAACTATTTTAGATGCCGGCAACTTGACTCTACCCCAATACTGCGGAAGCCAATTTGTTCTATTTGCCTCATCTTCAACGATTTCAAAAAAAATCGTTTCAGTTGATTCATCAAATCCCCTATGAATTCCCATATCGTTCAATTCGAACAAAGTAATGCGCAATGTATAACTTCCTTCAGCCAAATTTGAAATATCATATTCAAGTTCATAATCATTTCTCTCGCCTTTTTTTATGCAAAAAGAATCAGAAGACTCGGACATTCCAACATTTGTTCCTTCTACGGTTCTAATCTCAAGTCTAACCCGCACATTATCTATGTCCTTTAGCCCCTCGACATTAAAGCTGAACTTCATTTTCTCTAAAGACGAATACTTTGCTATTTTTTTATCTATAAAATCAAAGCTATGAAGATAAAGCTCCGTTCCTCGTTCAGGTACTGATCTTTTTTGCCCAGTAAAGCAATAGTGAGTTACTAATTCACCTGATGCGCCACCCATATATACATCAATTGCTTTCTCAACATCTCCATCAAAAAC
>ODAI013643660.1_pt1 | contig 14521 bp, 6 predicted proteins | sample 1539321 | NCBI WGS metagenome assembly ODAI01 (sample SAMN02144231, study PRJEB22623) | gut metagenome | biome: sheep rumen | host: Ovis aries | place: New Zealand
CGGAGCCCGTAGGCACTCCCCTCCCTTGTAGGGGAGGGGCAGGGGGTGGGGTCACTGACATCATTTGGGAAAAACCATAGGAAGCAAGGGAGTGGCAGGGGGGGGGGTCACTGACTTCCCGCAAAGGACACTATATTGCCCCTGCAGCGTCCGCTCCTTCCATCACACAGAGTGTTCTTTCAAACGAAAGACACCTCATCCGGCGAGGGTGCGGAAGGCCTGGGGCAGATAGCTGACGATGTCACTGGCCATGAGACTCTCCTGCCCCAGCTCGTCGGCAGCCAGGTCGCCAGCCAAGCCGTGCAGGTACACGCCGAGCATGCATGCGTCGCGCTGCTGATAGCCCCGGGCCAGCAGTCCTAAGAGTATGCCGGTGAGCACGTCGCCGCTGCCTGCGGTGGCCATGCCGGCGTTGCCGGTGCTGTTGAACACGATGTGCCCGTCGGGCATGCACACGGCGGTGTGGTGCCCCTTCAGTATGACGTAGCCCTGCAGTCGCTCGGCCAGCTGGCGCGCCTTCATCAGCCGCTCGTAGCTGTCGGTGCACTGCCCCTCCAGCCGCTCCAGCTCCTTGGGGTGCGGGGTGAGGATGATGCCCTTGGGCAGCTGCTGCAGCCAGGCGTGCTTCGTGGCCAGTATGTTCAGCGCATCGGCATCGGCCACGGCGGGGCACTGTGCACGGCGCAGCTGCGCTATCATGGCAATGGCCGTCTGCTCGGTGGTGCCTATGCCGGGGCCCACGGCCACGGCCTGGAAGCCCTCGGTGGGCACGGCCTCGCTGAAGATGGTCTCCTCGCGGTCGGTGTGTATGACGGCCTCGGGAATGTCCATCTGCAGGATGGGCACGTTGCGGCGCGGCGTGTGCACCGTCAGCTTGCCGGCTCCGCTGCGCATGCAGGCACGTGCTGCCAGCAGGGCTGCGCCGGCCATGCCGTAGCTGCCGGCCACCAGCAGTGCGTGGCCCATGGTGCCCTTGTGGTCGAAGGCATTGCGGGGCCGCAGCAGGGCTGCGGCATCGGCGCCCTCCATCAGGGTGTATTGCGACTCTATGCGCTCGGTGCCCTCGGCGCTGAGCCCTATGTCGAGCACCTGCACACGGCCTACGAACTGCTGGCTCTCGGCGAAGAGGAAGCTCAGCTTCTGCTGCTGCAGGGTGAGGGTCATCGTGGCCCGCACGATGTTGGCCCGCACGTTGTACGAGTTGTCCTCGGTCATCAGTCCCGACGGCACGTCGATGCTCACCACCTGTGCCGGCGAGGCGTTGATGTACTTCACCAGCGAGGCGAAGCCTCCGGCCAGCGGCTTGCTGAGGCCCGAGCCGAAGAGACCGTCGACGACGAGCATGCCCGCTTCGAGGCGGGGCGGGTCGAACTCCTGCGTCACCTCCGTCAGCAGCGGGCGTCCTTTCTTCGTCACCAGTCGCTGGCGGTTCTCGGCACACTCGGCCGAGAGCTTTCCGCTGATGTTGAACAGGTAGGTCTGCACCTGATAGTTCCTGTCGCTGAGCATGCGAGCCACGGCCAGTGCGTCGCCGCCGTTGTTGCCCGGTCCGGCAAACACCACCACGGGCACGCTGTTGTCCCACCGCTCGACGATGGCTTCGGTCAGCGCATGCGCAGCCCGCTCCATGAGGTCGATTGACTTGATGGGCTCATGTTCTATCGTATAATTGTCAAGCTCACGTATCTGAGCAGCTGTAAAGATCTTCATAGCGGTGCAAAAATACGAAGATTTTATAATTCTGACAAAATTTTTTCCTCTTTTTTTTCGCCATATAGCGGGCAGAAGCATTAAATGATGTTAAACGCGGAGCGTTCCGGCCTTTGGAATGAACCTTGCTCCTGGCCGGAAAAGGAAAAAGCGCCGCCAAAACCAAAAGCAACGGCGTAATTTTTGTTTTTGGCGGCAGGAAAAAGGATTTCCCCGATGGCAACTTCATAGAAAGATTCTACCTTTTTTTCTTGTTGGTTTCGTGGTTTTTCACTACCTTTGCAAGCGATATTGACAAGGTGGAACCAAGCGGAATCGGCTCAATCAGGGCAGATTGCCCCTGGTGCCAGTTTGGCAAAAGAAGAAGTTGCCTCCATATTATCATTACAAAATGATGGAAACAATACAAATAAAAGACAAGACCTTCCGCGTATCAATTGCGGAGGAGAAAATTAAGAAACGGGTGAAGGCGGTGGCCGAGCAGATCAGCCGCGACATGGCGGGCAAGAACCCGCTGCTGCTGGGCGTGCTCAACGGTGCGTTCATCTTCGCTGCCGACCTGATGCGCGAGATGAGCATCCCCTGCGAAATATCGTTTGTGAAGCTGGCCAGCTACCAGGGCACCACGTCGACAGGCAAGGTGAAGGAGGTGATGGGCATCAACGAGGACCTCACCGGGCGCCATGTCATCATTGTGGAAGACATCGTGGACACGGGTCTGACGATGAAGCGCATGATTGAGCAGCTGGGCACCCGCAATCCTGCCAGCGTCAGCGTTTGCGCCCTGCTGGTGAAGCCCGAGAAGCTGAAGGTAGACCTCGACGTGAAGTACTGCGCCATGCAGATTCCCAACGACTTCATCGTGGGCTATGGTCTGGACTACGACCAGCAAGGCCGCGGACTGCGCGACATCTACACCGTTGTGGAGTGACGGTGGAGGCATTGATGACAATCAATTTTTAGCATTATGAGAATCGTAAAACTGCCCCATCAGCCCAGCGACCAGACCGATGCACGGCCTGGTGACCTGCTGCCCGACGTGTGGTACAAGGGAAAGGAAGCACAAGTATTAACCAACGAGATAGAACAACGAGTAAAAATGAAGAACATTGTGATATTCGGCGCTCCCGGCTCAGGCAAGGGAACGCAGAGCGACAAGCTCATCGAGCACTACGGGCTGGAGCACATCAGCACCGGCGACGTGCTTCGCGCAGAAATCAAGAAAGGCTCGGAACTGGGAAAGACCGCCCAGCAGTACATCGACCAGGGGCAGCTCATCCCCGACGAGCTGATGGTGAGCATTCTCGCGTCGGTCTACGACTCCTTCGGCCGTTCCCACAAGGGTGTCATCTTCGACGGCTTCCCCCGCACCATCCCGCAGGCCGAGGCCCTGAAGGCCATGCTCAGCGAGCGCGGCGACAAGGTGGCTGCCATGCTGGAGCTCGACGTGCCCGAGGACGAGCTGATGAAGCGCCTCCTGCTGCGTGGCCAGCAGAGCGGACGCGCCGACGACAACGAGGAGACCATCAAAAAGCGCCTCGTGGTCTACCATTCGCAGACGCAGCCCCTCATCGAATGGTACAAGCAGGAGGGCCTGCACCACCACATTGACGGCCTGGGCGACCTCGACCGCATCTTCCAGGACATCTGCCAGGTGGTAGACAGCCTGTAGGAGCAAAACCAATGGCACAGAAACGATTCTTGCGGGCTGAGTGCGATGCTGCGCCCGTAAGGGCCGAAGGACTTTGGCCATTACGCTGCGGCGGAAATTTATGCAACATCATGAAAACGAACTACACCAAACCAACCACAGCAGTATTCCCCGTAACTGGAGAGAACCATTTGCTGGCGGCAAGTGCCGACGGGGTGAATGCAACCATCTCAGGCTATGAAGCTGCCGAGAGCAATGGCAGCGACGGTTTCACACAAGACGACTAAAGGAGGCAGAACCATGGAGAGAAGAATTTTTAAGGCAGGCCTCCCGTGGGGCCTTTGCCTGGTGTCGCTCAGCGTGGCTTTGACTGGCTGCTCCTCTGACAGCGACGAGACGGAGACCATCGGCAACGGAAGAAAGCTGCGACAGCTGACCATCAGCGAGGTGCCCCTCACCAGGGCTGTGCTCACCGACAACACCACTGCGCTGGGAGCAGCATGGAGTGCTGGCGACGAGGCCACGCTGCTGAACGTGAGCGCGATATCCCGCGAAATATTGTATGGCACTTTCGAGGCCAAGTCATCGGCAGCCGCCTCATTGTTCACAGGCAGCATCGCTTGCGGCGTGCACGACAAGCTGGCACTCATCTATCCCAAGGCAGAGCCGACGTTGGCAGAGGGTGCCTTCACCATCAGCCTGAGCCGACAGAAGGGCACGCTCGACGATGTGGCCAAGCACTACCATTATATATATGGTGTGGGCGAGGTGACCTCGGCGACCGAGACTACGGCCACGGCCGTCATCTCTGAGATGCAGTCGCTGCTCGCCGTCTGCAAGTTCACGTTCAAGGACAAGGACAGCGGCGATGCCATTCCCGTGCAGACGCTGACCGTCAACTATAACGATGCGAGCGTAGGCTACCCGACGACCGGCACAGTGACGCCAAGCGCCGATGCCTCTGCCGTGGCGGTAGTTCCGTCTAACAATCAGCAAGAGTGGCAGCCGCTCACCATCAGCTTCGACAGCGAGACTGCCAGCGGCGTTTACGTAGCCCTCTTCCCTATCAGCAACGACTATTTCCACTTTACCGTAACGAACAACAACGGCACTTACACCGGCACGGCCCGTGCCACGCTGAAGGCCGCCAAGTACTATCCCGTCACGCTGACACTGACTAAACAGTAATAACTATAAATCCCGTAAGTAATCATGAAAGCAAAACAATCACTCCGACTGCTCATCTTGACCTTCATGCTCATGGGAGCGGCAACGCACACGCAGGCCCAGGAATACATCACCGAAGTGACGACCATCGGTGCCGAGTTTGGCAAGGGCGGAAGCGTCATCAATGACTACCGCAACAAGGGGTGGACAGTCCTTGGCAACGACCTGAACTGTAATGCCGGCGGCTGGGACATCTACATCGCCTACAAGACCAGCAGCACGGCCCATCCTGAGACGGGCTACATCACCGACATCTGCGCGTCGGACAAGGATGTGAGCTCCTTCACCTTCGAAGGGCGCACCTACTACAAGGCTCCGACCAACAGTGGGTTCAACGGCGACCTGAACCGTGGTGCCGGAGGTGCCTGGATCTTTATCTATTACACGCGCGACCGTGGCCAGCTCGGCACTTACGGTGCCGACAGGCGCGTCATGACTAAGCTGTCGGTCAGCAACCAGCACGAGGACGGCGACTCGTGGACGGCAGCCATCTCGTGGCGCAACTCCGACAAGTACAGCGGCATCTGCGACGTAAACAAAGACGCCGGCGGCGACTACATCTACATTCACCAGCACTTCACCACGCAGACGCTGAAGTGGACCGAGGAGCCCGTGTTTGCCACCGGCATCACCTACAACGGCGAATATCAGTACCTGATAACCAAGGATCCGTGGAGTAAGAACTACGGCAAGCTGCAATACAGGCTGGACGGCGGCAGCTGGTCGTCAGCCAGGCCGACAGCCAAGGGTGTGGGCAACTACACGGTGGAGGCCCGCCTTGAGGGCGTCTCAGCCAACGACATCAACTTTGCCAACAACAGCAGCATCATCAGCAAGACCGTCACCATCAACCCGCCCATCGCCAGGGCCATCAACCTGACCGGCGTGTTCAACCAGGGCGACAAGCGGGTGAACCTGACGTGGGAAGCTCCCGCCATTGCGGGCAACTACACCGACTACAAGTGGGTGGTCTATCGCGACGGCACGAAGATTGCCGAGCTGTCGTCCAAGGTGCGTGCCTACGCCGACAGAGGCTACAGCAACGAGTCGATGCCCGTCTACGACGTCTACTACGTGCCGAACTTCTGGGACGTGACGACGCAGCGCAATGACACAAAAGCCACCGTCACGGTGAGCACCACGCGCTCGGTGCCTGTCCGCGACCTGAAGGTTGAGCAGCAGGCCGACCGCATCGTCTTCACCTGGACGTCGGACGCCTACGCCGCAGGCTTCGGCAACGAGTTCCGCATCTACGTCGATGACGAGGAAGACCCCATCTACACGCTGACGCCCACTGACATGCAGGGCACCCTGCAATGGGAGCACCGCACCACCGACCAGCACACCAACCGGCAGAACAAGGTAGACGGCGAGACGGGCGTGCCCTACACCGAGGAGCCCCTGAACGCCTGCGCCCCGCACACCTACCGCATAGAGGGCGTCATTGGCGACGTGGTGCTCAACACCTATAGCGTCAACCCGAAAGCCATCGGCGAGGGCACCAAGTTCTACAGTCTCGATGCCTCGAAGGGCGTCTACGAAGGGTCGGTGAAGCTGTCGTGGCACGTCGACCAGCAAGGCTCGCCTCTGGCCAAGACCTACGTCGTGGAGCGCCGCCGCGCCGAGCAGGAGGGCGAGTCGTGGGAAGTGCTGACCCGCCTGTCGAGCAACGAAGACTATCTGTTTTACACCGACGAGACGGCGCTGCCCGGCGTCTACTACGACTACCGCATCACCGTCGAGGACAAATGTTCTGACGGCACCATCATCAACAACGAAGTGACCAACATCGGCTTTGCCAAGAGCTCAGGCACCATGACGGGCCGCATAGCCTACGGCTCGACAGGCACCGCCGTGCGGGGCGTCGACGTGGTGATGGCCATGACCAGCAGCGACGGCAGCCCTGCGGAGCAGTTCCACTCCGTCTACTTTGCCGACACCAACGGTGCCGTGACGTGGCAATACCCCGCTGACGACTATGCCGCAGGGAAGTTCGCCGAGGGCAACTTCTCGCTGCAGATGTGGCTCTATCCGGAAGCGTTCAGCGAAAGCCTCATTGCCGACTTCGGAGGCGGCATCGGCTTGGGCATGACAACCAGCGGAGAGCCCACCTTCTGCGACGGCACCACCACCCACACCTTCGCCGGCATCACCCTACACACAGAGACCTACAACCACATGGTGCTGACCCGCAGCGGCACGACGCTCACCTGCTACGTGCTGAACGTCAGTGCGAACAGCAGCGAGCCTGACGTGCAGAAAGCCACGCTGACACTTTCCAGCTCTCGCCTCGCTCTTTCCGCCACTCACTTCCACCTTGGCCACTTCAAGGGCGCCGTCGATGAGTTCCGCCTGTGGACGAAGTGCCTCAGCGAGGAAACCATCCTGGAGAACTACGACCACCTGCTCGTCGGCGACGAGCAACAGCTGGAGACCTACTGGACCTTCGACGAGGGTCTGCGCACGCAGTTCTTCGACTACTCGCGCGACGGCAGCAACTATCGCAAGCACCACGGACAGATGGGCAGCAACGCCCAGACATCGACGCTCACCCCCGGTGCACTGCGGCTGAAGGCCAAGACCGACGCCGACGGCAACTACATCATCCAGGGCATACCGTTCAGCGGCGAGGGCACCACCTACTCCGTCACCCCCCTCTATGGCATTCACGAGTTTAATCCCACCAAGAAGCTGCTCTTCATCGGAAGCAACGCACTCGTACATACTGCTGACTTCGAGGACGTGTCGGCCTTCCCCATGAGCGGCTACGTCTACTACGCCGGCACCAACATCCCGGCAGAGGGCATACAGTTCTATGTCGACGGAGAGCTCGTCACCGCCAACGGCGAGGTCAAGACTACCGACAGCCAGGGCTACTACCAATTCTCCGTGCCCATAGGACACCACTACGTGCAGGCCAAGATGGGCGGACACAAGATGGTGGCCAACGGGCGCTTCCCAACCGTGGGCACCTTCAACTTCGACCGCGCCATGACTTACGACTTTGCCGACTCCACACTCGTCAACTTCGTAGGACGTATTGCCGGTGGACAGCGTAATGACACCCTCGCCGTGGGCTTTGCCGAGTCGAAGAACAACATCGGTATAGCCACCATCCGACTAGGGCTCCTCAACGAGTCGTTCTCGCTCAACACCATCGACAACCATGCACAGCGCACATGGCAGAGCGACACCGCCAGCATTGCCAGCCGGGCCTGGACGGGCACCGACTACGACGCGAAGTACGTCTACATACGCACAGACTCGCTGACGGGCGAGTTCTCCGCACTGCTGCCCCCGCTGAAATACATCACCAAGAGCATACGCATAGACAGCAACCCCGACATCGAGTTCTACACGCTGCCCGAGATTGACATGACCAACGCCCTGAAGCAGGTGAGCGACTCGCTGAAGCAGGCCACGGAGTTGGGCGACTCGGTGTTCCAATTCTATACGTACAACACGAAGATGGTGCAGACCTACTTCAGCAAACCCGTCGTAGAGCTGTCGCAGCCCGGCAGCGACCCCGGCGTGTTCGGCATCAATGAATACAAGGGCGAGGATGCACTTGGCAAGTTCACCGTCGAAAACCTGTGGACCAAGCAAGACGACGGCTCAGTGAAGTACACCTACGGCTTCCCCATCTACAACATGGGCGACAGCTACCGCATGACATTCTTCGGCTATGAGCGCTATCTGAACAATGACAGCGGCCAGCCCGTGGAGCACATCATCCCCCTGAACGGCCAGGTGCTTACTATCGCCAACGAGATGAGCGCCGACCAGAAAGTGGTATATGCTGCCGACGGCACGAACCCCGAATACCAGCCGGGGCAAGTGTACGACCTGAAAACCAATCAGATTGTGCTCGACAGCCTGGGACGTTTCACCATGAAGTGGAACACCGGTGCTCCCAACGTGGTGACTCCCTTCACGCGACACCTCGGCGTGACGCTGCAGCGCAACGGGCAGACCTACGTCCCCGCCACGCTTGATGCCGTCGTGGTGGGAAGTCTGCCCATGGGCAACAACTTCGTGACCAATGGTCCCGACAAGGTGCTCATGGTGCTGCGCGACCCACCAGGGGGCAAGTCGAAGACGGTGTGGAAGCGTGGCACTACGACCACCAAGGTGGAGACATCGGCTAACGGTGGCTATGGCGACGAGAAATTCACCTACTCCACCAGTGTCGGTGCCAAGACAGAGACATATGCCGGACTGGGCATCATGACGCTGACCCTGCAGAACGAGACCACCTTCGACACCAACGACGGCATACACTACAAGTGGAGCAAGGAGTCGTCGAGCGAATCGAGCTGGTCCATGACCGCCACCCAGGACATCTCGACCAGCACCACGAAAGACTACTGCGGCTCGCGGGGCGACGTGTTCATAGGCGTCTCCACCAACCTGCTCATGGGCCAGTGCCGCAAGGTGGGCTTCTTCCGCGAGAACGAGAGTGCGCCCTTCGAGCTGACGGAGAACGTGGCTGTGAGCCTTGGCGACAGCGTGAAGACCAACTTCATGTACTCCACCTACGAGCTGGAAGAGGTGATGATGCCGAAATGGAAGGAGACGCGCAACAACTACCTGACGCAGCACTTCAATACCGAGGCAGAGGCACGCGCCTTTGTCAACAACACCAATGAGGTGCTCTATGCTACCTGGCTGAAGGAGGACGACGAGGACTACGGTAAAAAGGGCACCTACATACCCGTGGTTCCGGCAGCCTGGGAACAGCTGGAGGCGTATGTGGCCGACGACATGGTGCAGTGGTGCAACGACCAGATTGAAAGCTGGACAGAAGTGCTGGAGAACAACGAGCGCGACAAGGTAGAGTCGATGGCCGACCACGACAACTGGCGCCGCAACATCTCCTTCGACGGCGGCTCGAACTATACCTACACCAGCAAAGCCGACACCGTGAAGACTACCAAGGTGAGCTATTCGCACAACCTGGGCTACATGCTGAAGCTGGGCTACAGCAGCAAGACCAGCGCCTTCGTGACCTTCAAGAGCACGTTCTCACTGGACACCGAAAACGGGTGGTCGCACTCCGAGTCGGACGCTGACAAGGAGAGCAGCTATGCCGAGTTCGACTACATCTTCGAAGACGGAAACAAGGGCACCGACTTCTCCGTCGACATCTACAAGTCGAAGGCCGGCTGGAGCGACATCTTCAGCCTCTTCGGCGGACAGTCGTACAATCCCTACCAGGGCGAGGAGCGGACCAAGTACTTCGAGAAAGGCCAGCACATCCTCAGCAACGGCACGGTGCGCATGGAGCAGCCCGACATACAGATCAGCGTCGACGGCACGATTGCCGCTAAGGAAGCCACCCTCACCGACGTGCCTTCAGGACAGACGGGTCAGTTCACGCTGCACCTCTCGAACAACTCCACGACGACGCAGGGCTTTGACTTCAGCTATAACATCATGGTTCAGGAGATGGCCGACACGCTGGGACTGGAGATTCTCATGGACGGCGTACCTGCCAACGGGCGCAGCGTGTTCGTGCCTGCCGGCGAGACGGTAAAGAAGATCATCACCGTGCGCCAGACGGACCAGAGCATCCTCGACTACGAGGGTGTGGAGATATGGTTCCTCTCGCAGTACCAACCCATCAAGATCAACGACAAGTGCCGCCTCAACGTGCATTTCCGTCCGTCGTCGTCGGGCATCAACCTGGTCATCACCGACCCTGTGCTCAACATCGAGACGCTTAACCGCAACAAAGGCAACCTTGAGCTGACGGTGAAGAACTTCGACCGCCAGTTCAAGGGCATGAAGAAGGTGGGCGTGGAATACCGCTTCGAGGGAGCCACACAGTGGACGCAGCCCTCGGCGCTGACATTCCTCGTCAACCCCGCCGACTCAACGAAGGAGGGCGACCATGTGCTGCCCGCCACGGGCGACCTGCGCCTGACCTACAACATGGCCGATGACAACATGTCCCCGCAGGGCACCTACACCTTCCGAGCCTACACCACCACGATGTACGACACCGAGCCCATCAACGTCTACAGCAGCGAGGTGACGGTGGTGAAGGACAACCAGCGCCCGCGCAACCTCACCACGCCGCTGCCCGCCAACGGCATCCTGCGCTATGGCGACGACCTGGTGGTGGAGTTCAACGAGGACATCGTCCCCGGCTACGTCAGCGACAAGAACATCATTGTCACGGCCAAGCTCAACGACCAGCCCGTGCAGCACGATGTGGCAAAGCTGCTGGCGCCTTTCGGCGACGACCAGGTCACCGTGAACCCCATCTTCCTCAACGGCGACTTCTCGGTCGACTTCTGGATGAAATGGCAGATGAGCGGCAGCATCCTGCGCTTGGGCTCAGGGAGCTTTGCCATCAGCGTCGATGACGACGGGCACATCGTCATCGGCATCGGCGATGCACAGATTGTCAGCACTGGCACCGTGCCAAAGGACGAGTGGACCTTCTTCGTCATGAGCTACAAGTCGGCCGACAGGAAGCTCTCGGCACTCGCACAGCATGGCACCACCAGCCTGCCGCTCTTCACCGACTACTCCGTGGCCGAGCAGGTGGTGCAGCAGGTGCACTACTACGACGACAACCACCTCTACTTAGGCAACATGGACGGAGCCATCCACGACCTGAGCCTCTTCAACATCTACCGCGACGTGAACGATGCCGCTGCCACGAAGAACCAGGAGAAGGACTACTACGTCTACGGACTGGTGAACTACTGGCCCATGAAGGAGGGCCACGGCACGGTGGCCACCGACGCGCGCCACACGCACGACTTCAGGGTGAACGCCTCGTGGCTGCTCGACAACACGAACTACTCCCTGCGCTTAGACGACGGCGATGGTGTGACGGCCGACATCAGCCGCATCAACACCACCCCTGCCGACAGCTACGCCGTAGAGATGTGGGCCAGCCCGGGATACATGACGCATGGCGGCGAGGGCACCATCTTCGAGACTGGCAGCAAGGCGTCGAACCAGCTGGGGCTCTATGTCACTCCACAGCGTGACTGGATTCTGCGCTATGGCGGCAAGGAGCAGATGGTGGTGAACCACGAGGACTTCAGCAACCAGCCCAGCTGGAACCATGTGGCACTCAATGTGGTGCGCGGGCAGGCGGCCAGCTTCTACTTCAACGGCCAGCGAACGGCAGTCATTGCCGAGCGCGACGTGCCCCAGCTCGAAGGAGCCGCTATCCGCCTGGGCTGCAACATCGGCCTGTTCAGCGTCATCGACGAGGTGCGCATCTGGCATGCCTCGCTCTCAGAGAGCCGTCTGCTGAACAATATGTACAACTGCATCGACACGGCGGAAGTCTACTCGCGAGGACTCGTGGCATACTATCCCTTCGAGAAGCCCGGCACCGAGAACGGCGTCAGCACCAGGGTGCCCACGCTCGAAGACATGGCGCCGCGCAGCCTCACGGCACTGCCGCCCACAGCGGTCACGCCTCTGGGCGAGAACAGGCTCATCAAGAGTGCACCGCCGTTGAAGAATGCCCCCACCGAGCACCGCATCATTGCCAAGCCCGTGGCCTCGGAGCGCAAGGTCGTCGTCAGGCTCGAAGAGGGCAACGGCGCCACGGCACGCAACCTGGAGGGCACGACGCTCAACATCACCGTCGACAAGATTCACGACATGCACGGCAACGAGTCGATGCCCATCCGCTGGACCACCTACGTGCAGCTGAACACGCTGAAGTGGCTGAAAGACTCTGTGAACATCAATAAGCCCTACGGCGACGACTACACCTTCGACGTGAACATCGAGAACCGCAGCGGCAACATCGAGTACTATACATTATATAATATGCCGCAGTGGCTCACACTCGTCGACAGCGAGCGCACCGACGACATTGCGCCGCAGAAGACGAAGACGCTGCGCTTCCACGTCAGCCCCCTGGTGGCCGTAGGCAACTACGACGTGACCATCGGCCTGCAGGGCAACAATGAGATCCTCGAACCTCTGCGCATAGTGATGAAGGTGCAGGGCCAGAAGCCGGCATGGGCCGTCGACCCCACTGACTACGAGAACACCATGAGCGTGGTGGGCCAAATCTACATCAACGGCATACTGATGAGCAACAGCGAGAGCATGCTGGCAGCCTTCATCGGCGACGAGTGCCGGGGCATAGCTCAGCCCAAGCCCATACGCGGAGCGGCATACGTGGCACTGAGCGTCTACGGAACGGCGCAGAAGAACGTGAACGGTGTGGCCACCGACCTGGACAAGGGGCAGCCCGTCACCTTCCGCATCTGGGACGCTACAACGGGCATGACCTACACCAACGTGAACGTCATCGTGCCCGACAGCGCTGCCACCGACGCACTCATCTTCGACCCCACGACAAACTACGGCAACTTCGATGCACCGCTCGTCTTCACCAAGAGCAATCTCATCGAGCAGCAGCTCAACATTCGTCCCGGGTGGAACTGGATAGCATTGGGTGTAGAGCCGGGCAAGCCGAAGGTGTCGGTGGTGTTCAAGGACGTGGTGACATGGAACGCACAGCTGAAGGACAAGAGCAGCGGCGTGGCCTACAGCAGTGGCAACTACTGGGCCGGCACACTGAAGGAGGTGCATGCTAACACCATGTACAAGCTGCAGCTCACCCGCCTGGACAGCAGCAGTGACCTGCCCGAGGGCCTCGCCGTCAACGGTGAGCAGGTGAAGCTTGCCGAGATGCCGGTCACCATTGGCAAGGGCTGGAACTGGATAGCCTATACGCCCCTGACGACGATGACCTTGGGCCAGGCTTTGGCCAGTGCCAACCCGAAGGTGGGCGACCAGGTGAAGTCGCAGACAGGCTTCGCCTACTTCGGCTCCAACGGCTGGGAGGGCAACCTCGAGGCCCTGGAGAGCGGCCATGGCTACCTCTACCACAGCGTCGACACGGCGATGCAGAAGCAGTTCGTCTATCCCACGGGGGCAGCGGCTATGGCGCGCGGGCCCCGCTCAGGGGCATCGTCTGCCGCGAGGCGTGCTGCCTCGGCCTTCACGCCAGTGGAGCCTACCGACTACCCCGACAACATGGCCGTCGTCCTGCAGCTCACCGACGGTGGCACACCCGTCACCGACGCTGAGGTGGCTGCCTTCATTGACGGAGAATGCCGTGGTACGGCCTTTGCAGCCGACGAGGGCGACCTCTACTACCTGCTCGTGGCAGGCGAGGGCAGCGGACAGCCCATGGAGCTGCGGGCCAGCATCAACGGGGCTATCCTCACGCTGTGCACCACGCTCACCTACACCAGCGATGCAAGCATAGGCACGCCGTGGGAACCGCTCGTCATCGACATCAACGGCCCGTCGGGGGTCACCACCGTCGGGGTGCAGATGGCCGACGGAGTGTGGTACACCTTGCAGGGCATGCGCTATGGCACCACCCGCCCCACCACACCAGGCGTCTACCTCTATAACGGCCAGAAAGTGGTCGTCAGACGCCGAGCCGCTTCGCCTGGTGAATAGCGAAGCGCAGCGCGAATATCTGTGAACCAAACACGAGTTTCTCACGAATCATTTATGAGAAATTCGTGTTTGTTTTATGAGAATTCGTGCTTAAATGCTGGTTTTTAGGGATAAAATGTGTACCTTTGCAGCCACAAGTAGAGACGCCACACGTATGACGTCTCTGCACAAACGCCATAATTACTATAGTTATATAGCCGATAAGACGAACAGACATGGCAGAATCTAATTTTGTTGACTATGTGAAGATTCTCTGCCGCTCGGGCAAGGGCGGCCGGGGCAGCATGCACCTGCGCCACGTGAAGTATAACCCCAACGGCGGACCCGACGGCGGCGACGGCGGACGTGGCGGCGACATCATCCTGCGCGGCAACCACAACTACTGGACGCTGCTGCACCTGAAGTTCATGCGACACATCAAGGCGGAGCACGGCGGTAACGGCGGACGCGACAAGTGTCACGGCACCGACG
>ODAI011567928.1_pt1 | contig 14519 bp, 1 predicted proteins | sample 1539321 | NCBI WGS metagenome assembly ODAI01 (sample SAMN02144231, study PRJEB22623) | gut metagenome | biome: sheep rumen | host: Ovis aries | place: New Zealand
AGCTCGGCGCGGGTGTCGTCGTCGATCTGGTCAAGACCCAGCTCGGCGGCCTTGGCGTGCAGCACGCCGTGCTGCACCAGGTTCTCCAGGATGTCCTGCTTGATCTGGTCGGCATAGTCGTCGATGCTCAGGCCGTACTGGGCATAGGCGCTCGCAGCGGCCTCGTACTCCGTCTGGGCGTCCTCGAGCCACACGATGCCGCCCTCGCCGTACTCGGCCACGATCTGGGCTTCGTAGTAGGGCTTGTACAGCTCCACCTCGGCCTCCAGCTCCTGAACCCGGGCGTTGGCCGCGTCCAGCTGGGCCTGCAGGTCGTCGGACTCCGCCAGCGCCGCCGTGGCCAGGACCATCAGCATGGCCAGGACCATGCACAGCAGTTTCTTCATATTCATTTGCGTTGCCTCCATTTCGTTCTCCGCCATGTCGCGGAACATCGACATGAATTATAGCACACGGGCCGGCGTTTCTCAATGAAACCGGGGAAATGTTTATAGTTCATTTACATTTGATCGTCGGACCACGCGACAGTTTCGCCCGTCCGCAGGCCAGGAGGCGCCGTCCGCCAAAAGGAAAAAACTCCTTCCGGATTCCGGAAGGAGTTCATGGCGACGCGGAAGGGGCTCGAACCCTCGACCTCCAGCGTGACAGGCTGGCATTCTAACCAACTGAACTACCGCGCCATGTGAGTGGGCCTTCAGGGACTTGAACCCCGGACCGATCGGTTATGAGCCGACTGCTCTGACCAACTGAGCTAAAGGCCCGCGGCGCCCGACGCCCGATGCTGAAGATGAGAAAAGGATGACCCTGCCGGGATTCGAACCCGAGTTACCGCCGTGAAAGGGCGGTGTCTTAGGCCACTTGACCACAGGGCCACATTTACCATCAGCGCCCTTCGCCAACCAAAGATTGGTCGGGGTGAAGGGATTTGAACCCCCGACGTCCTGCTCCCAAAGCAGGCGCGCTACCAGGCTGCGCTACACCCCGAAGGTTTCTTCGCCGCCTTGGTTTCCCGCAGCCGACAAATGATATTATACACAAGGAGAGGGAAGATGTCAATAGGTTTTTTAAATTTTTTCTTCGTAAATTTTAAAATTTTCTGTGGATTTGCAGCGCGGTGTTTTGTAAGCGATTGCCCTGACACGCTGCAGAAAAGTATTGTAAAAAACTTCTATATAATGTATAATTGAAAGGTAGAAATCATTTGCTTATTTCTCTGAGATGAAACGCAGAGGAGGCAAGAAATACCATAGTTCGCAAGCAGCGATCCAAAGAATATAGGCACAGTAAAAAACGAATCGCTTGATCATATGCGGGTGAAAAATGAAATAAACAGGCGTTTTCAAGGAGGGGCTTTTTATGATGGATGAGAAATGGGTTTTATCATCTATACAGAATCAATGGATGGATGCGCGGGGAATAAAAAGAAGCATGGCGGTCTGCCTGCTCCTGGTTTCGCTTGTCTTTTTATTTTCCGTTTCCGCTTTTTCAGAAGAAGACGTGGCCGCGACAGTCAGGGTGAATACGACCACGAATTGTGCTTTCCAGGCGGGAGAAGCCCAGGCTGTCAGCTTTACCCCCGGCTATGACGGCCGATTTTCCTTTGCGCTTTCGGGCCTGAGCACAGAAGGAACCACGGACTGGGCGATCATTGACCCCTCCACCGGGAGCATCGTGGCCTCCGGCCAAAGCGATGGCGCCGCTTCCTGCACCGTGAACGGTGATTTGGAAGCTGGAAAAGCGTATCATCTCCAGCTGATTTCCCCCGCGGACCAAACTATCGGCATCCGGCCTGCCATGGTGCCCTGGTACATGGAGGACGGTGTTCTCTATGTGCAGGATCAAACGGAAGCAAACAGGAGCACAACCAGCGTCAGCTGGTATTCCCGCCGCGAAGAAATTACCGATGTGGTGATTGGCGGCAATGTGACAAGCCTGACAAGCAACTTCATGAACAGCTCCAATTCCACACCCAAGCGCTATCCCAATTTGCGCAGCGTGGTGATCGGCAACAACGTGACCACGATCGGCGCCTCGGCCTTCCGCTACAGCCCCGCACTGGAATCGATCCAGATCGGCGATAAAGTGACCACCATCAACGGGTACGCCTTTTCTTCGTGCCCCGCGCTGCAATCCGTTGAAATTCCCGCCAGCGTGAAAAGTATTACCAACACGGCGTTCAGAAACGATACAAATCTGGAAAGCGTGGTATTCGACGAAGAAAACCTGATGACCACATTGAGCACCGGTCTTTTTCAAAGCCTGACCAAGCTGCGGGAAGTGGTGCTTCCCCGGGATTTGACGGCGATCCCGTCTTCCACGTTCTACGGGTGCACCGGCCTGGAAAGCATCGAGATCCCCGCCACGGTAAAATCCATTGATTCCAGCGCTTTCCAGAATTGCTCCAAGCTGACGGAGATCGAATTGCCCCGCCATCTGGAAAAGATCGATACCTCCGCCTTCAACGGCTGTACTGGCCTGACGGAAATCAATTTGCCGGATACCCTGAAAACCATCAACGGCTCCGCCTTCAACAATACCGGCATCACCAGCGTGACCGTGCCCGCCTCCGTGACCACCATGGGCACCAGCGTGTTTTCCAACTGCAAGTCCCTGGAATACGCCAATCTGGAAAATGCCACCGGCCTGACCGCGCTGCCCAACAGTACCTTCAGCGCCTGTAATAAACTGGAAACCGTGCTGCTGCCGGACAGTCTGACCTCCATTGGCGATTATGCCTTCAATGCCTGTCAAGCCATGGAAGAAATCACGATTCCCGACGGCGTGACTGCGATCGGAAACTACGCCTTCAACACCTGCCAGAAGCTGTCGGTGATCAACGGCGGCCCCGAGGGCGTGCTGAACCTGCCTGACAGCGTGACCGCCATCGGCTCCAACGCTTTCAATAACTGCGATCAGCTCAAAGAGGTGACCGTACCGGATATCGTGACCAGCCTGGGCGCTTCCGCCTTCGCTTACTGCGACAGCCTGGAATCCGCTGTCATCGGCGAAGGGATCGACAAGCTGCCCAACAACCTGTTTCAGAACGATACGAAGTTAAAGCACATCGAAATCAAAAGCGACAAGATTACCGAAATACCGGATTACTTTGTTTACAACTGCACCCAGCTGCAGGATTTCCCCCTGTGGGAAGGCCTGACCCGCATCGGGACGTACGCATTTTATTACAGCGGCATCACCGAGCAGGAATTCCCCGCGTCCCTGACCAGCATCAGCTCCTATGCATACTACAACTGCACGAAGCTGAAGGAGATTGAATTCAGCCCGGATGGCACCGAGCCGCTGACCATCGGCACCGGCGCCTTTAACGGTTGCACCGGATTGACTGAGGTCGATTTTCCTGCCAATATTCGTGAAATCGGTACGAATGCTTTTTATAATAACTACAATTTGACCGACGTTACCTTTACGGAGAATCCCGATCAGGAGCTGACCATCGGTTCTTACGCTTTCTACAATAATTATAGGATCAAGAAGCTGGACTTTCCCGGGAACCTGACAAGCATTGGCAATAACGCCTTTCAAAGCTGCAGCGGGCTGACCAGCGTTACCTTCCCGGAGGACGGGAAGCTGACAAGCATTGGCAATAGCGCCTTTTACAGCTGCAGCGGGCTGACCAGCGTTACCTTCCCGGAGGACGGGAACCTGACAAGCATTGGCAATAGCGCCTTTTACAGCTGCAGCGGGCTGACCAGCGTCACCTTTCCAGAGAATGGAAAACTGACCCAAATCGGCAACAGTGCTTTTTACAGCTGCTCTCAGCTGAAAGAAATCGATCTGCCGGATGGGGTGGAATCCATTGGCAGCTCCGCCTTTTATAACTGCAGCTCCATTACGGAATTGGATATGCCCGACACCGTCACGTCGCTGGGCTCCTCCGCCTTCAGCTCTTGCACCAAGCTGCAGGACGTACACCTCTCCGAAGGTTTGACCGACATTCCCTCTTCCGCTTTTTCTTCCTGCAGCAATCTGCGCCGGGTGGATTATCCCGACAACGTGCAATCCATCGGCGCAAGCGCTTTCCAGAACTGTATCGAACTGCCCAGTGTGGAATTGCCCGACAGTGTAAAAACCATCGGGGCCAGCGCGTATTCCGGCTGCACCAAGGTGGATACCATCACCATTCCCGCCAACTGCGAAACCATCGGGGCCAACGCGTTCAACAACTGCAAAAACCTGAACAGCCTGGTGTGGGACGCCAAGGACTGCGAAATCGCCTCCTTTGCCAGCAACGCCTCCTATACCCTGACCATCGGCAAAAACGTCGACAATATTTCCCAAACCTCCATGAACAACCTGCTCAAAAGCGGCGATGGAAAAAGTATACCGGGCGCCAAAGACATCGTGTTTGAGGGCGGCAATTACCTGACGCTGCCTTCCCTGGCGGGCAGCGATTTGCCCAGGCCCCTTCGCAACCTGGACGCCGGGAAATATTACGCGGACGAGCAAGGCGCGCTGTACCTGATCCGGGACGACGGCACAGCCCAATTGGCGTACGTGCCGGACGGCCTTGCTTCCTATACGGTCCCGGCCTCCCTGCCCGGCGAAGGGGGCGGCGCCGTGCCGGTCACATCCGTGAAAAATAACGCCCTGTACCGCGCCCAGTCGCTTACGGCGCTGACCATCGAAGCGCCGGAGCAGATGACGGAAATCGAATCCCATGCCTTCGCCCATGCCCGGAACCTGGAAAGCGTAAACGGTGAAACCAGAAGAAGCGCCGCCCAGGCGCTGTTTACCCAGGCCCAGATCGGCGTGGATATTTTCGATGAAACCAAACTGACCGAGGACGACCCGAAGCCTACCCACGACGGAGCCATCACATACAACGGCCAATTGGACAGCGGCGACGCGGCGGCCGGCTGGCCCACCGACGGCACCCTGGCCGTGTTTATTGAGCAGACCGGGGCAACCAGGCGTCAGGCGGGCAGCGATGAACCCAGAGCCAATGTGGGCGGCCTGACCCGGGATCCGGAAACGGGCGCGTACCTGGCCTATACCGGCGAAGCCATCACCACCACGATTTCCATCACCAATCCCTCGGACGACGATCTGGCTGTGGGTCAGGGCGACAAGATCCGCGTGTATTTCCAGGTGGAGGACGGCGGGTCCATGGGCTATCCGCTGGGCGAAAACACCATCATCCTGACAAAGAACAATGTGCCCACCGGAAAAACGGTTCAGATCAACGTATTTGAAACCGATGTAAACGGCGTGTTCTGCTTTGAAGTCGACCGTCCCCTGAACGGCGGTACCGCGACCATCGATATTCCCAACATTTTCACTTCTCCCAACACCCCCGGCGGCAATATGAAGGTATGGGCGGAATACTTTACCGCCGAGCAGGCCGCTGCCACGGCGGGGCAGGCCCGCACCCCTTCGGATAAATACCATCTGCTCAATTGGTCTACCCTTCGGGATGAATATGATCTGACAAAGATACGGAACAATACCCCGACCATCAGCGTGGGAAACAACGGCCAGCCTTATCTGTCCGGCACCCATCGCTATGATTTGAATTTGTCTCGGAAGGCGAACACGGTTTCCACTGAAGGCATTGCCAAGGATAAAATGGTCAGCACGGATTTTGTGGACGTGCTGACATTGGAAGACGGACTCCGCTTTAACCCCCAGGTGCTGCAGGAAATCATGAACGGCACCCTGGGCACTTCCGTCAGCGGCAACTATAAATACTTCTATTCCAATGCCCTGGGCGCAAATGCCTTTGGTTTTTACAGCAACAACGCGAGCCTGAACAACTATGTAACGCCGAAAATCGAATACCTGAACGAAAAGCAGATCAAGTTCACCTGGACGGTGCGCAATGATAAGCTGGAAAGCGTGGGAAAGGAAGATTTTGCCTCCTTTATGGCGCGCTTCTATATCTACGAAAAGGTGCTGGAATTGGAGGAAGGCACGCAGCCCGGGCAGGTGTTCACCGTCAAAAACGATGTGGATGTGGTGGAACACTACAGCTATTCGGAGGACGCGGCGGACGACGCCCACGCTTCCGCCTCTGTGACGGCGGGCGGGGTCAGCCTGTCCATGACCAAGGCGGGCGCCGATGGCATCCGGGGCGAATATAACCCCTACACGGTCACGATCCGCAACAACGGCATCGTCGCCGCCACCACGCAGGATTTGAAACCCCTGGCGGATACCATTGACGACAGCTATAACCGCCATTACATGAAGGCCAATGATATTTATCGGCTGCTCACCGATCCTGAATTTGGCGGGGCAGCCACCTTGACCATCGGCAGCGCTCATCTTTACGGTCAGGACGGAACGCTTCCCAATACCTGGAAAGCCGTGTGGATGACGGACGGCAGTCAAGGCTATACCGACCAGGAAAACACCAGCTACAACCCCAACTATTCTTCTTCCTACAACGGCACCACCAATTCCGATCCCTATGATACCATCCGTTCGGCCAAATTCGTGCTGACCTCCAACGGGAACGGCACGGCGTCCTGGGCGCTGTATAAGAGCGGCGACGCCACCCAAGCGCCGGATGCCGCCGGTACAGTGGCATCCGGAAGCGATATTCAATCTGTTTTCGATCAGTTCGGCTTCTTTGTCACCCGGGAGACCACCTACCGGGTGGACTGGAATTTGGAAAAGCTGGATAATTTTACCATTGAACCCGGCGAAACCAAAACCCTGGTGATCCCCACCACCCTCAAGGATGTGTTCCAGACCGTTACGGGAGACACGGTGGAGTGGCTCAACGACAGGCAGCGCATTTACAACAGGATCTACGCAAGGAATGCGCTCAATCAGGAAACAAGCTCCCAGCGCAGTCTCTATGTCAACAACGACGCCAGCATTTATAAAGGATACGAACCCGTCGAATCCCATCCCTTCCAGCAGGATTATACGGATATTTCCATTTTGGATACGGTGGAATACCATACGACGGTCAGCCACAGCGGCTCCGGCCAATACCCCCTGATGCCCGTGACGGATCATATGACCGGCATGCAGTACCTGCTGGCGCCCGTCAGCGGAAACGAGGGGAAGGACTGGACCCAGGGGCTGGAAATCTATCTTTGCAAGGAAGGCACGGAAGACGAGGAAGCCTACTACGCCCTGAACCAGGCCGGAGTATATGACCAGGTATGGACGGGCTCCGCGCTGGCCGATCATGTGGAGGTGCGGTCCTCTTCAGAAAAAAACTGGGATACCTATCTGTTCTGGTATCTGCCCGATTACGGCGGCAGCTACAGCAAGGTGCTCCGGTATAAAGCCAAGACCCTGTATAACGATTACCATCCCGGCACGGCCGTCACCTCCCTCTTCAACGAGACCTGGCTGGGCGACCACCAGAGCCACCGCCTCTACGACTGGACTGCGTATACCGGGGAGTATGCCGTAAAGCCCTATTTGACCGGCTGGGAAAAGAAGATCGTGGACTGGGTCGGGGATACCTCCGAGGGCTATGATTACTGCCCCGTGACCAAGGGCAGGCAGGTGATATACCGCTTAAAGCTGTGGAACGATTATGACGACCAGTTTGTTTTGAACGGCACCCAGATCTATGATATCCTGCCGGAAGTGTATGGCTTTGAATGGACCCGGGACGGGGAAAACAGAAACATCCGGCTCGATTACCGCGGCTTTGAAACCAATGATCCCCAGGATGAAAAATGGAAGGTGGTCCCTGAGGCCGGCAAGGAATATACCCGGCGGCTGAAATGGGACGACGATTTTGAAATGACCTGCAATGACCCGGGCGGTATCGGGTATATTTACGTTACCCTGAATTTCCCCGACGACATAAGCTGGGACAGCTATGTGATGAAATTCAATAAGCAGCGGCTGGACAACACCCTGTTTGTGAATGTTTACGGCAACGCCTGGTACAACGACGCCGTGGAGCACGACCTGATGGATGATATTGTGGTCCGGCTGCAAAAGGGCGTTTACGCCACCGGCGGCGAAATCAACGACCAATACAAAACCAGCGTATACCGCGGCGGCGGAGAATCCCGCACCACCTTTGAAAACGACAACGTGCTGCGCGGCAAGGTGTATTACTATGTCACGCTGCATAACGGCGGCAAAACCAACCTGTACCTGAACGATATTCAGGATGTGCTGCCGCCCGGCTTCACCCTTTGCTCGGTGAGCCTTGCTTCCTCCAGCTACGCAACCGTCAGCGGCGCTGAATACGTTTCTTCCTATTCCGTTTTGAATTACACCACCGGCGAAACGGCCGCCTCGTCCGGCTCATCGGAGGAAAAGAACCAGCAGACGGTTACCCTCACCTTCAAGCCCGCCGTGAGCAATTTGGGCAGAACGCCTTCTTCCAGCGAATTGACCAACCCCAGCGTGATGCAGTACAATGACCAGCTGAAGAAATATTATCTCAAGCCCAACCAGGCCGCTGTGTTCCGGATTGATTGCTATACCAATCAATATGAGGACACGCCGGACGTAGCCCTGAACGCCGTTGCCATGCCCATCTGGAACGACTATCATCTGGATGTTTCCGTTGGGGATGCCGCCAGCACCAGCGTGAACCGTTCCGAAACCGCGAACGCGCAAAAAAACGACGGCGGCTGCGATATGATCGACCGGGGCACCGCTGACGGCCGCGGCTTTGATACCCAGGGGCAAAGCGGCAGCTCCCAATGGCTCTATTCCGAGGTGGAACTGCACCGCGGCGCCATTCAGCCGGGTATTCTCAAGAGCGTGGAGGCTTCCTTTACCACCGATGCGGAAGGAAAAGAAACGCGTACCGATCACCCCGTGACCGTAAATCCCCTGGATCGGATTCTTTGGCGCGTCACAGCCCGGAACGACGGAGCGGATTCCATCCTGGATTACGCGCTGTCTGACGAATTGCCGGCGCCCTATTGCTTCAGCGGTGACGTGACCTTTATTCAATCCTACAACAATCTGGGCTCCAATTCCCAGCAGGTGCGCCTGTTTGGAATCGAGGACAGAAAAACGGCCGATCATACCGCCTCCCCTACCATGACCTTCGTCACCTATTCCGCCAGCGGCAGCGTGGTTGGTTCCTATCCATATACCCTGGGCGGCGCTCCGGTGGAAATGGAGATCCCTGCCTGGACGGTGGGCATTGCTCAGCAGGAGCGCCCCAAAATCCAGGTGTCGATCCACAAAGAGGGCGACAATGAAGTCATGCGCATCCATTTCCCCAGCGATTCCATGTGCCTGCCGGACAGCGGAAAGGTGGAGCTGCTGGTATCCACGGAAAACCTGACGGCCACCATGCAGAACACCGTGTTCTACAACACCTGCTTCCTGACGCCCCTCCAGCAAACCTGGGGCGGAGCGCCCAGCGAAGGCAACGAAACGAATTTTGATACCGGCTTTGGCGGATACACCCATTCCGTGCGCAACAGCGCCCAAATCACCACCAGCTACGGCGGCTTTACCACCGCCATCAAGGAAATTCAGGAAATTGGGAATGCCTCCAACCATACCGATTCTGAAAAAGTGATCAACTATATCACCCTGGAGGATAAATCCAAGCTGTTTACCTATACCCTGAATGTTACCAATGAATCCTCCCGTGCGGTGGAAAGGATCGTATTGATCGATAACCTGCCTGAATTGAACGACCATACCACCTTCCTGGACAGCAACCCCCGCAACAGCCCCTTCACGGTGGAAATGTGCGCCTCGCCCGATTTCAGGCTGTGGGTGAACAAGGTCGACGGAACCTCGGTGACTGTGCCTTCCAATTTGTATACCATACAGGTAGGCTATCATACCAGCTTTGGCAATCAGGACTGGAGCGGGGAGGATATGCCCCAGTGGACAGATTGGAATGCCTTCTGCGCTCAGCACAGCGGGGATCTGGAAGAGGCTGTCCGGAGCATTCGTTCCATCCGCATGATCTTTGAGGAACAGAATATCGGTTCCAATTACTTCGGGGCATACTTTTCTCCCCGGGCAAATATGTCCTTAACCTTTAATGCCCGCATTTCTCCCGATGACCCCAACGCGCAGCCGGGGCTGATCGCGTGGAACAATTTCGGCTATCACTATCGTTTCGCTGGCCTTTCCACGGAATTGGAAGCGGCGCCCCTGGTGGTGGGCATCCGGATCCCGGATTATCCCAGTGTTCAAAAAACTTTGATCAATCGCCGTTCCGGCAGCTATCTGGCGGAAGAGGATGAAACCTTCCGGTATGTGCTGTACGAAGGCGCGAACCTCAGCGGCATCACCGCGAATTCTGCCGAAGACGAAATCATTTCCCTGCTGGAAAGCAGGAGCTGCGCGTACACCATCGGCGAAGTGACGGTGCCCCGGGGACAAAACGCTTCTCAGGTATCCCTCAGCTTTAACCGGCAGACGGGTCATTTTCCCCAGGCGGGAGGCGGCTGGGAGGAAAAAGAATGGTCCATGAAAAACGGCAAGACCTATACCCTCGTTGAAATCAATGCTCCGGATGGGCGATTTGCCTCCTCCAGGCTGGGGGGGACGCAGGGGAATGTGTACAGCTTTACCTACAAAGCCAATGAGGATGCTCTGCAAATTGCCAGCGTCAACATCCATGACGACTGGAGCCTGGCGCTGAAAAAAACGGATCAGTTTGATCACGCGGTCGGCAAGGCTGTGTTTGCGATCTATACCCAGCAAAAAAACGAGGCCATGCTCTACAGCCGTACAGAACAGGAACCCGGGGCGAGGGCCGATATCGCGGAGGATACCGGCGAAAGCGCTTACGAAGCCATGACCCTGGAAGAATTGAACCAACGGTGGAGCCTGTCCGTTCCCTTGGAGGAAAAACCTGCTTATCAGGTTTCCTTCCAGGCGGAGGGCGACGACGCGCCTCAGCAGTATTTGCTGATGACCGTGATGGAAACCTTGGGCTACGGCTCCTTCCAGGTGGACGAATTGAGCGGTGAAACTTACCTGTACCAGGAAGTGGCTGCGCCCGAGCATTACGAAATGACGGATGAAGGCGTGCTGCATGCCGTTCACCGGGAAGCCCAAAGCAGCCAGACCATCATCACCGTGACCGCGGAAAACCATTACCTTGCGGAAGGCAGCGCTCCCATCAGCATTCTCAAGCGGATGGAGGGCGGCAGGCCCTTAAAGAGCGGGGAATTCAGTTTTACCCTGGAGCCCTATGATCTGGAGAATAAGCGCGTTATCCCGGCGGATGATCCCGCCTGTCCGCCCATGCCGGAATTGACTGAGGCCGAAAACGGCGAGGATGGATGGGTATCCTTTGGGAATGTTGCCTTGACGGAAGCAGATATCGGGAATAAGTATTATTACGTCATTCGGGAAACCCTGCCCGAAGAAGGGGATCGCCTCCCCCACGTGATCTACGACACCAACGCCTATATCGCGGCCTTGGCCGTAACGGACCAGGAGGAGGGCAAGGTAAGCGGCGATATCACCTATTCTTATTTCAATGAGAAAGGCGAACAGATTACCCTCAAGGAAAACGAGGGCATCACAAACCGCTTTGAAAACGAAGCCTCCGTTTCGCTCCGCCTTTCCAAGGAATTGGAAGGCAGAGAATGGAGAGCGGAGGAAACCTTTACCATCAATCTGCTGGAAACGACGCCGGACAAGAGCGCTGAAGATTTGCTGCAGGAAACCTTCCTATTGGGCGACGCGGAAGGGAACGGAACCATCGTCACCCAGGCGGAACGCACATTGGCGTATACCCAGGATGATATCGGTCAGACCTACGTATACAGGCTATGGGAAACCGTGCCTCAGGACGCCGTGGGCTATAACGGCCAAACCGGCGAAAAATACAGGCTGTCCAACGGGAAGGATTTGACCTATCAGCGGTATCAGGCCCTGCCGGACAGCGCTACCGGAAAGCAGCGCTATCTCAACGTATATTGGAAAAAGCAGGGAATCGTGTATGACGATCAGGATCATATCCTGTCTGTCACCCTTTCCTATGACGAGCAGCAGAACGCCATGAAGGCGGACGCTTATCTGGACGGCGTATTGGTAACGGAACCTGCCGCAGTGGTGACGGTGCGCAACCGGTACGATCTTGATCCTGCCAAGGTAACTTTGTCCGCAGCAAAGGAACTGGTGGGCAGGCCTTGGCTGCGCTCCATTTATGATACCTACAAAGTAGAGTTGGTGGGTGAAAACAGCGATAACCCGCTGCCCAATCCCGCTGTTTTGACCATCGATTCCAACGATGACGCTGTGGAGGGCAATGCGAAAGCCAGAACCCGTGAATTCCCCACGCTGTTCTTTACCCGCAACGCCCTGCGCAACAGCGACGGCACCTATGAAACAAGCAAGGAATTCTATTATAACCTTCAGGAAAAGCTTGATTTGGACGACCCCAAAGCAAAGGTGATTCGGGATGCGGAAGGCAGCCTGACGGAGTACCGGAAGGATAATATTGTTTACGATCTATCCAAGCTGCGGGTGAAAATTACTTTGACAGAAGAGGACAGCGCCCTGTCTGCCACGGTGAAATACTGGGATGATGAAACGGATGCCTGGGCAGATACTCCTCCCTCCGTCACCTTTACCAACCAGTACCGTTTGGAGCCTGTGGGCTTCCAGGTGCCTGTAAGAAAGCTGATCGACCAGCAAAACGCAAAGGAAGGGGACGATTATACCTTCGTTTTGTACAAGATAGAGGATGGCAAGGAAAAAACGGTACAGGTGCTGTCTCTCCTGGACAGCACGATCCAAGACGGAACCGCCCTGTTCCGGATCAATGAGGAATTGGGCACGGAGGAAGGCGCTCCCCTTGCCTTAGGGCAAAGCCGCACGTATACCTATTATCTCAAGGAACAAATCCCCGATGAAGCAATCGGCTACCGGGAGGGCATTCCCCTGAAGAACCGTTACGGTGAAGCCACGCCCGAACAAAAGCAGGATCGCTCCATTCATTGGAATGACCGGGGCGTCACCTATGACGGCGGCGTTACTGCGGTGAATGTAACGGTGCGCTATAACACGCTGACGTATCTGCTGGAAAGCACGGTCAGCCTGATGAGCGGCGGTTCCAGGCTTTCCACCGCTGTATTCGGCAACAGTACCGAAATCCACGCTCAGGGCGGATTTGCGCTTCGCATCGGCAAAGAGATCGATGGCAGAGATTGGAACACGGCGGATGAATTCACCTTTGAACTGACAGGCCTTGACGGAGCGCCGGTTCGCGGAATCAGCGAAGCGGATGCGGAAGAAATGTATGCGTTGAAGGACGCTGTTACGCTGACGCTGAACCAGGAAAATCCGTATGCATTTTTTGACGAGCTGGTTTTCCTGGAGGAAGATTTGGTCCGTGATGGCGAACCGGTGATTGATCAGTACTTCAGCTATCGGGTCCATGAGGTTGTGCCGGACGGGGCCACGGTGGAAACGGAAGGCCATACCGTGCTGACATACGGCAAAGCGACGGAGGAGGAACGCGAAAAGTACGCTGGAAGCTGGGTGTACCGGGGACTTGTGTACGACACCGATCATTTGTTTACCCTTCACGTTTCCCGCGATCCCCAGGAGCCGGATCGTTTGACGGTCGCGTTCATGAACAGCACCTCCCGGTGGATAGTATCCAAAAGATAACTCCCAAAAGAAAAAAGCGTACAAGCCTCGAAAAACTGACATAGCAAAAAATCCCCTCTTGAACACCAGGGCCCTGCTCGCCGTGTCTGGCAAGCAGGGCCGTTTTCAGCGCTGCGTTGACCGGAGAGAAGCACAGCCAGAACGGAAAAGACGCCCAAAGATGAATTTTTATATCTCAATTACCGCAAGGAGAACGGTGAGGAACAAATATCATCTGCTTCTGCCATTCGGCGACAGCTGAATGGCAGCGAAAAAACAGCGGCAGAACAATTTATCCCTTGACAAATAATCCGCCAGATTGTATGATACATCCATAAACCAGCGATGGAGAAGAGTAGCTTTCGATGCCTGCGGCAAAGGGAGCCGCCGATAGTGGGACGGCGGCGCGGAGGGCGGAAGCGAATGGGCTCCGGAGGGCGCTCCGAAAGCGAAGGCCAGTAGGCAGCGACGGGCAACCGCTCCCGTTATCCAGGCGGCGCGTATCAAAGGGTATGCGTGAAGAGCGTGCTTTCCCCTGGGGAAGCAAAGCTGAGTGGCACCGCGGAAATTCCGCCTCAGCGCGCAGGAGAATGCGCGTTGGGGCGTTTTTTCATTCCTTCGCTCCCGTCACGGCCGTCGCGGGCGGAGGAGCAAACCAAAAATAAAGGGAAAATGAAAGGTGGATTTGAAGATGAAAAAGGTTATCGCGCTGGTATTGTCCCTGATCCTGGTATTGTCCCTGTCCTCTGTTTCCCTGGCGGAAGAAAAAACCAATTTCAAAATCGGCATCTGCAACTTTGTGGACGACGCTTCCCTGAACCAGATCATCGCCAACATCCGCGCCCAGCTGGCCGCCATCGAAGCCGAAAAGGGCGTCACCTTTGAAATCGAGGAGCAGAACTGCAACATCGATTTTGACCTGCTGAACCAGATCATCGCCAACTTTATCGCCGACGACGTGGACCTGATGGTGGGCGTGGCCA
>ODAI012737398.1_pt1 | contig 14519 bp, 9 predicted proteins | sample 1539321 | NCBI WGS metagenome assembly ODAI01 (sample SAMN02144231, study PRJEB22623) | gut metagenome | biome: sheep rumen | host: Ovis aries | place: New Zealand
CCCTGGGTGACCCAGGCCACCTCCGGAGCAAAGCCTTCCACGTGCTCCGCTTCCTTCAGCAGCAGGCTTTCCGGGATCAGCATGGGGAAATACACGTTCTGCGCTCCGGTTTCCTTGAAGCGCGCGTCCATCTCCGCCTGAATCCGCTCCCAGATGGCGTAGCCGTAGGGCCGGATGATCATGCAGCCCCGGACCGGCGCATAATCGCACAGCTCCGTCTGCTTGATCACATCCGTGTACCACTGGGAAAAATCCTCGTTTCTGGGGGTAATGTGGGTCACAAATTCCTGTTTCTTCTCTGCCTTGGCCATGTCCGCCTTCTCCTCCCGGTTCTTTAGTTGCTTCGGCCGCGCCGGCGCTCAGCTCAGGGGCAGCGAGAGGGCAAACATGCTCTCCCCCGCGCCCAGCAGCGCCTTTCCGTCCGTCGTGACGCCGTAAAAGCCGTCAATCGTCACACCCTCCGGCGCGGGAATTCCGTAGCCGGAGAATTTCTGGCTCGCCATATCCGCCCGGTAGATGTATTCCCCGGCGACGGCGTAAATATTGCCCTTCTCGATGCACGCGCCGACGCAGCTGTCCGGCAGCGTGAACCGCTTATCCGTATTGCCCTCGATCACCCGGAGCTCCGAAATGATCTGCGCGCTGGAGGTCTGGCTGGTCGGCGCCAGAAGCATCCTTGCCGGGCCCCGCTCCGGAATATCCGCGTCGATCAGCTTCCAGCCATAGGCCAGCATGGTCGCGTTGGTATCCTGCACGCACTTGTAGTCATAGGTCAGAATCTGCTGGGTCGTGAACACCCGGAGCCGGGCGTTTTCGTACAGCACGTCATAGGTCAGCCGTTCGCCCAGCGACACCTCGCCCGTGTTCATCTTGCCCACCTGGAAGGTGTTGAGAATCGTGTTGGCCGCCGTGCCGAACACATCCATGGACAGCGTCCACAGATACTGCCCCTGATCCCCGTAAAAGCCCGCGTTGAGCAGGATCAGCCCGGAAAAGGCTTCCGCCTCGGCGTCCACCTGCGCTCCCCGGAGATCCTTCACGATGAGCTTCGGCGCCGTGTCCTCGCCCACCACCACCGCCGCGTAGCGGTCGCCGACCCGGGCGAACTGCACATTCGCCTCCTGGGCTTCGTTGTAGGTGGCGTTGCCGTCCTGATCCACCAGGTACAGCTGCGTGCCCGCCCAGATGGCCAGATGCGTCCTGCCCACGCTGAAGGTCGCCTGGCTGCCGACGGGGAAGCTCCAGCGAATGGCTCCGGCGCTGTTCAGATGATGAATGGAGGCGCCGTCGTAGTACAGCACCCCGTCCCGGAAGGGGGTCACGTTCTGGCTGGCATAGCAGGGCAGCCGAACCATCCCGATCTCCCGGCCCTTGCCGTAGCCCCGGAGAAAATGCACCCCCAGCAGAATGATCAGCGCCGCCGAAACCAGAATGATCCAGTTCCGGATCTGCCGGCGGCGGTTGTCCTCCTGCGTGGGCAGACCGGCATCGGCGGCAGCGTTCCGGTGGCGGGACCGCTCCAGCGGCTCATTGATGCTTCTTCTCGCCATGGCCCCGCTCCTTTCCTCCGTCCCGTCCGCGCATTACAGCTGACGTTTGGGGCACTGCTCCACCGCGTCCAGAGCGGGCTGCATCCAGTCCTCATTGAACAGCTCGATCACGCCCGTATCGCATTCCCGGGCGATGGCCGGATCCATCGGCAGCTGCGCCAGCAGCGGGATGCCGTGCTCCATGGCCACCCGGGCCGTCTGGCTCTCTCCGAAGGGATAGATCTTCTTTCCGCAGTCCGGGCAGGCGATGTAGCTCATGTTTTCCACGATGCCCAGCACCGGAATGTTCATCATCTTCGCCATGTTCACGGCCTTCTCCACGATCATGCTCACCAGCTCCTGGGGGCTGGTCACGATGATGATCCCGTCCACCGGCAGGCTCTGGAACACGGTCAGCGGCACATCCCCCGTTCCCGGAGGCATGTCCACATACATGCAGTCCACATCGCCCCAGAGCACGTCCGTCCAGAACTGCTTGACCGTTCCGGCGATCAGCGCGCCGCGCCAGATCACCGGGTCCGTGTCGTTTTCCAGCAGCAGGTTCACGCTCATGGTGCGGATGCCGGTCCGGGTCTCCACCGGGAAAATGCCCTCATCGGAGCCCATGGCCTTGTCCCGCACGCCGAACATCTTGGGAATGGAAGGCCCCGTGATGTCCGCGTCCAGGATGGCCGCCTGTCTTCCGTTCCGCTGGGTCAGCACCGCCAGCAGGGAGGTCACCAGGCTTTTGCCCACGCCGCCCTTGCCGCTGACCACGGCAATCACCTTTTTCACATTGCTGGCCGCGTTCTGCGGCTCCAGCAGGCTCTCCGGCTGCTGTCTGCTGGCGCAGTCCACGCCGCAGGAGGAGCAGTCATGCGTACATTCTGACATACAATCACCTCAAATATATTGATCAGTATCCAAAGAGGATCTGAAGCGTTCTGGATCCGGCCACGCCGTCCGCGGTCAGGCCGTTGTCCCGCTGGAACGCCTTCACCGCGTCCATGGTGGCCTCGTCGTAGACCCCGTTGATCCCGTCCAGATAGCCCATCTGCATCAGGCAGTCCTGCACCTGCACGACCTTGTCTCCCCGGTCTCCCAGGCGAATGGAGCCATAGTCCACCTCCGCCGCGCTGGCAGGCACCGCGTCGGAGGAATACAGCCGGCCCAGCGTGTTGCTGCCCGCCACCCCGTCCACCGGGGTCAGGCCGTTCTGAATCTGGAAGGCCCGGACCGCGTCGGAGGTGGTCTGTCCGTAATCCCCGTCGATGGAGCCGTCGTAGTAGCCCAGCTCATAGAGCGTATACTGCAGGCTGCGCACCGCGCTGCCCGTTTCCCCGACCCGCAGCGCGGAATAGGTGATGGCGTTCTTGCTGCCATAGAGCACGCGCTGGGTCGCCGGGCCTGCCTTGCCGTCCACCGTCAGGTTGTTGGTCAGCTGGAAGGCCATGACCGCCGCGGAGGTTCCCTCGCCGAACTTCCCGTCCACGCTGCCCGTATAGTAGCCCAGCTCCTTCAGCCGCTGCTGAAGCCGCCGGACGCCTGCGCCCTCGGAATCCAGCTCCAGGGTTTCATAGCCGGTGGTCACGATGTCCGACGTGTCCCGGCCGCCGTCATGGCTGCCGGAGGAAGCCGGGGTCAGCTTCGCCGCGCCGCCGCCGCTCTTCACCGCCGAGTCGGAGTAGATCCGGTTCAGCGTCGCGTTGCCGGCCTTGCCGTCCGCGGTCAGGCCGTTCTGCTTCTGGAAAGCGATCACCGCCGCCTCCGTGGCGACGCCGAAGGAGCCGTCCACCGATCCGCTCAGGTAGCCCAGGCTGCGCAGCCGGGTCTGCAGCGCGCGAACCTCCGCCCCCTCCGAGCCCAGCTCCAGCGTTTCTCCGCTGCTGGCCGCCACGGTTCCGGATCTGGCAGCCCCGTCCGAGTACAGCGCCTGCAGGGTTCCGGGCCCGGCCACGCCGTCCTCGTAGAGGCCCTTTGTCTTCTTCTGGAAGGCGCGAACCGCGGCCTCCGTGGCTTCGTCATAGGTTCCCGTTACCTTGCCGCCCAGCCATCCCAGCTCAATCAGGCGGCCCTGGAGCGTCCGCACCCGGGCCCCGCTGGCCCCAGCGGACAGGTAATAGTCCTTGCTCAGGTTCGGGGTCGCGGTGGGCCGCGGCGTCGCCGTGACCCTGGGCGTGGGCTTGGCCGTCACCCGGGGCGTCGCCGTGGCATGCGCCTCCTTATAGGAAATCGCGCTTCTGGAATTCAGCTTCGACAGGGTCTGCTGCCCCGCCTTGCCGTCCGCCTTCAGGCCGTTGGCCCGCTGGAACTCCATGACCGCCTTCTCCGTCGCGGGGCCGAAGTCCCCGTCCGCGGATCCGCTGTAGTAGCCCAGCTCCTTCAGCCGCCGCTGCAGCGCGCGGACCGCCTCGCTGCCCTTGAAGCCCACCTGCAGGCTGGGCGGCGTCGGCGTCGGCGTGACGAAGGGCACCTTCGTGGACGGCGGCGTGGTCACCGGCGCCTCCGTGATCACGGCGATCCCCGCGGGGGTCGCCGTCTCTCCCGGCGGCAGGGTTCCCTGTCCGAGGATAATCGTGCCGCCCAGGGTCGGGGTCGGCGTCGGCGTCATCTCCGCCGGCGCGGTCGCTCCGCCCGTCTGCTGGACGGTGCCCCAGTCATTCCAGCCGCCGGCTCCGCCGACGGTCGGGGTGGGCGTCGGTGCGCTGTTCGTCACCGCGATCCCGTTGATACCGAATATGTTCTGCGTTTCCACCACGATCGTGTCCGGCGTGGCCACCACGGTCTCCGTCGGCGCCAGGGTGGGAAAAACCAGCGAGCTTCCCGTGGTCACGGTCGTGTTGTTCACATCGTCCGGGGCGATATAGCAGCCGGTCAGCAGCAGGCACAGGCTCAGCGCCAGCCCCAGCAGCACGCCCTTGACCGCGTGATTCATCTTCATGCAATTTCACCTCCCCGCAGCATCCCTGCCCCCGCCTCAGGGGGCCGAGGTCATGGCCGGCACGGTGGGAAACAGCTCCGTAAAGGTCCGATAATGATCCTCCGTATACCAGACATGACCGTCATCCGAATAGATGATCCGGAAGGCGTTTCTCCGTCCGCCTTCATAGTAGCAGTCCGCCTCGAAATAGTGCCGGCCCTTCACCACCGGCAGCAGCTCCTCGTAGTTGCCGAACCGGTCGCCGCCGATGCTCATGCCCGGCGCCACGTCGCTGACATAGTCGCGCAGGCTGTTCCAGCCCAAGGCCCAGGCCTCCTGCTTGGTGATGAAGTTTTCCGGCAGCTCCCCGTGGGCAAACAGATAATCCGCAATGCTCTGGGGATCGATGATCGGTCCCTCCGGCACCGGGGTCGCCGTCATCGCCGGGGTCGCCGTGGCAGCCGGGGCCGCCTTTTCCGTCTGCCGGGAGGGCTTCCCGGAGGGCGCCGGCGTCTGCGTCGGAGCGGGCGTGGCCGTGTGGTTCTTCTTTTTCTTCTTCCGGGCCAGCGTCATGGTCTGCCGGACCTCGGATCCGCCCCACAGCGTCTGCGCAATGGAGGGGCCCGCCTCCGTCACCAGCAGCAGCACCGCCAGCAGCAGCGCCACCAGCGTCATTCCCTTTTTCCGGAACATCCTTTCTGCCTCTTTTCCCACTTTCCGTTTATTTGTGATAGCGCTCTCCCGCCAGAATCTTCTCCGCCCGGTACAGCTGCTCCAGCAGCATCACCCGGGCCAGCTGATGCGGAAAGGTCATCGGACTCATGGAGAGCTCCTCGTCCGCCCGCTCCAGCACGTTCGCGCCGAGCCCCAGGCTGCCGCCGAGGATAAACACCAGGCGGCCCGCGCCGCGGCTGCGCAGCTCCTCCATGCGCCCGGCCAGGCCCGGAGAATCCAGCCGCCGGCCGGGAATCGTCAGGGCAATCACATGATCCCCCGGACGCAGCCGCTGCAGCAGGGCTTCTCCCTCCCGCGCCTTCAGCCGCTCCTCCAGGGCGGGGGAGCTGGCCGCGGGCTCCGGCAGGTCGTTCACTTCCGCCATTTCATATTTGCCGAAGCGGCTGAGCCGCTTCAGATATTCCTCCGCCATCTGCTGGAAGGGCTTTTCCTTCATCCGGCCCACCGCCAGAATCAGCACGCTCATGCTTCCTCCGCCCCGCGAAGGCTCTGGCGCTCCACCAGCGCCCAGGGCATCTCCTCGCTCTCAACCCGCCGGCCGTCCATCATCTGGATCAGCTTTTCCGCCGCCAGCGCGCCGAAGCGCTCCTTGGGATGGCTCAGCGTGGTCAGAGGCGGCTGGGAGACCTGGCTGAACATGGCGTTGTCAAACCCGATGACGCCGATCTCCTCCGGAATCCGCACGCCCCGCTCCCGAAGCCCCTCCATCGCGAAGAAGGCAAAAACATCGTTGTAGCAGACCAGGCTGTCCGCTCCGCCGGCGGCCAGATGATCCAGGAAGCGGATCACCCGGTCCTCGGCAAACAGGTTCATCCGGTCCTCCGTGCCGAAGTGCAGCACGTTCTCCTCCGCCAGGGGGATCCCCTGCTCCTGCAGCATCTGCCGGAAGCCGCGCTCCCGCTCCTGACCCTGCAGGTCGTCCGCCTTGAACATGGCCGCGGGCCGCCGGTATCCGCGGCGAAGCAGCTCCTGCGCCGCCTGGCGGCCTCCGCCGAAATCGTCCATCGCGACCCGCGGAATCGACGGCAGCTCGCGATAATATCCGTTGAGAAAAACCACGGGAATGTTCCGCTCCGCGAAGCGGCGGTAGCAGTCCGCGTTCGGCGTTTTCTCCCCCGTGCGGCAGCCCTCGGCGATCAGCCCGTCGATCTGCCCCTCCATCATCCGCTCCAGCAGCGCCCGCTCCACGGCGGGATCGTTCCGCGTCGCGCTCAGCGTCATCACGGCGCCGCGCTCGCTGATCACTCGCTCGATGCCGCTGATGATCTCCGGGGAGATATAGTCCGTAATATAGCCCGTCAGCACGCAGATCCGAGGCAGCCCCTGCCGGCGCCGGGGTCCGTGGCGCACATAGGTGCCGCTGCCCCGTCTGCGCTCCACCAGGCCGTCGTCCTCCAGCAGCGCGATGGCCTGCCGGATCGTCTGCCGGCTGACCTGAAAGCGCATGCGCAGAATCTCCTCCGTGCACAGGGTATCTCCGTCCCGGAAGGAACCCTCCACAATTTCGCGCCGCAGCGAATCCGCCACCTGCAGGTACTTGGGTTTCTCTGCCATACGCTTCACGCTCCTTTCCGAGGCAGGTTGTGCCTATTCTATCAGACAAACCCTGTTTTTTCAATATGCGGGCTGAATTGTACGCACAAGTTCTGATACATCCACCGGCATCACCGGATAGACGCGTGTATCCCGCAGCGCCACCAGCCACATTTCCTTCACGCGCTCTCCGGTGATCCGCTCCACCGCGGTCCGGTACCAGTTCATCTGCAGCGCGTGCCTGGGCACAAAGGTTTCCTGCCGGGTATCCCGATCCGTTTTGTAATCCAGCAGCACCCATCCGTCCGCTTCCCGGAAGGCCGCGTCGATGATGCCCTGCACCAGGGTGGGCTGATCCGGGGACAGCCGCAGGGTGAAGGGCCATTCCCGGTATACCCCCTCCGCGGCGATCAGGCGCTGTCCCAGCGGCGAGCGCAGGAAGGCGGCCGTCTGGGCCAGGCGGATGCGTCCCGCCTCCTCCCGGGACATGATTTTTTCCCGGAGCAGGCTGTCCAGCTGGGCCCGCAGCTCTCCCTCCGGATCCGTCTCTCCCCGCAGGCGCTCCAGGTCGATCAGCCGCAGAAACCGGTGCGCCGCGGTGCCGATCTCGGCCGGCGCGGGCTTTTCCTCCTCCAGGAACGCCGGCCGGCGGGGCAGCTCGCCCAGGCGGAAGGTGGAAATCACCGTTTCCGGCTGCCGCTTGGTCTCCACCGTTTCCTCCTCCTCCGGCAGCTGATCCTCCATCGTGCGCACCAGCGTGGTCACGCTGGTCTTCAGCGGGGCCCGTCTGCGCGCCTCCGGCGTCCACAGGCCCTCCGGCGGGGCGTCCGGCGCCTGCGCCAGCACCTCCCGCAGCAGGGCTTCAAAGCGGTCTGCCCGCTTCTCCTCCATTTCTCCGACCCGGCCGGGCGCCCGCAGGGACAGCGTCCAGTCCCCGGCCCGCCGCGTCTCCCCCGCCTCCGGCTGTCCCGTCCGGGCCAGCACGGTGGGCATCAGCATATCCAGCATGGAGCGGGTGCTCCAGATGCGATGCAGCCGGCTGGGAGAGCGCCAGCGCTCCCAGTCCTTTTTTCCCGCCGCCCCCAGCAGAAACAGCCGGTTCTCCGCCCGGGTCATCGCCACATACAGCAGCCGCGTGTCCTCCGCGATCGCGTTGCGGATGCTTCGCGCCTCGAAGGCCCGCCGGCCGTAGGTCTCCCGGCGGAGATGCGCCGGCCGGTCGATCATCGGCAGATACAGCCCCAGGGGCCTGCGGCCCCCCAGCTCCACCCGGAGGGGGCCCTCCGCCCTGCGCACGCGCAAGCTCTTATGCAGGTTCATCAGCAGCACGATCGGGAATTCCAGCCCCTTGGAGCCGTGCATCGTCATGATCCGGGCCACATCCTCCCCGGGGCTCAGGGCGGAGGGAGCGTCCTCGGATTTCCGGTCCGTGATCTGAATCCGGCGTACCTCCGACAGAAAATCGGGCAGGCGCACCGCGCCCCGCGCCGCCAGATCCAGGGCCTTCTGATACAGCGCGTCCAGATTCGCCTGGCGCAGGGCGCCGTCCGGATAGGCGCCCCGGGACGCGTAGAAGCCCGTTTCCCGCATCAGCCGCCAGATGAAGTCCGCCGCCGTCGTCTCCCGCGCCTCCTGCCGCCAGGCGCTCAGCCTTTCCCGTACGGCCCGGCAGCGCTGGTCGATCAGCTTCTCTCCCCGGTCCGCGCAGAAGCGGAAGGCCTCCCAGAAGGCGCCGTCCCGCTTCTCCAGCCGGATGTCCGCCAGCTCCCCGTCCGAAAAGGAGAAGGGCAGATTCTTCAGCGCGCCGTAGAGCTCCACGTCCGTCTGCTCGTTCTCAATGACCGTCAGCAGATCCAGAAAGAACGCGATTTCCGGCAGCCCGAAAAAGGAGCTGGGCCCGTCATAGCAGACCGGCACGTGCAGCCGGCGGAAGCAGTCCACCATCCGGGGCGCGTCATTGCGCGCGCTGCGCAGCAGGATGGCCATGTCCCGGAAATGCGCGCCCTCCCGGACCAGGCCCAGCATGATTTCCGCCGCTTCCCTGCACTGCGCCTCCAGCAGATCCGCCGCCTCCGCCTCCTCCCCGGCTTCCTCCGCTTCCCCGGCCGGCTCAGGCGCCTCCGCTCCCTCTCCGTCCCGGCTGACCAGCCGGACCTCCACGGGCCCGAATTCGCCCTCCCGGTTCGCCCGGAGCGCATCCTCCGGCGCATAGGCCAGCTCCGTAACCTCCTCCGCCATGCACTCGGTGAACACCGCGTTGACGCAGTCGATCACCGCCCGGCAGGAGCGATAGTTGTCCCGGAAGAAAATGCGCCGCGTATCCGCCTCCTCCGCGTCGCTGAAGGCCCGCCGTTTCCGGTCAAAGAGCTCGGGCTCCGCGTGGCGGAAGCGGTAGATGCTCTGCTTGATATCGCCCACCATGAACAGCGTATGCCCCTCCGCCCGGAAGGACTGAATAATCGCGTCCTGGATGGCGCTGATGTCCTGCGTCTCATCCACATAGATCTCGGTATAGCGCTCCAGCAGCTCCCGGCGGATGTTTTCATCCCGGAGCAGCCCGTAGGTCAGCTGCTCCATGTCCGCGAAATCCACCGCTGCCCGTTCCTGCTTGGCCTCCCGGTATTTTTCATCCGTGGCCCGCAGCAGCACCCGCAGCCCCCGCAGCTCCTGCAGGATGCGCGCGTGCAGCGCCGCCTGCTCCGGATCCTCCAGGGCCCGGAGCTCCTTCGCCGCCTTCTCAAACAGGCTCTGGGCGCCCTTCAGCCGCTTCCGGAGCTCCTTCACCGCCTCGTAGACCTCCCGGGACTCCGGCGGGCAGCGGGTCACCCGCAGGCTGGCAAACCGCTCCTTCAGCGCCAGGAGAGATTCCGCCGTCGCCTCCTCCGGGCGCAGCGTCTCCAGCGTCGCCAGATCCTCCTCCAGCACCGGCACGCAGGCCTGCGGCAGCAGCGGATCCGCCAGCAGCGCGCGCTCCCGCTCCGCCAGCTCCTCCGCCTCCGTCAGATCCAGCCGCACCGCCTCCCGAACCTCCTGTGCCCAGGCCTCCCAGGGATGCTCCAGCAGCCCGTCCAGCCGTTCAAAGGGCTCCGGGATGCCCATCAGCGTATCGTGCAGCTTCCGAACCGCCGCCTGGGCTTCCTCCTGCCGCAGCGCCCGGAAAAGAATCCGGACCGCCTCCCGCTCCTCCCCGGAGGCTCCTCCCTCCGGCGAGAAAAGCTCCTCCACCGCGTCGATATAGGCCTGGGCAAACAGCTGATCCGGCAGATCCTCATCGATGGCCCGGACCTCCGGGCTCACGCCCGCCGCGTCAAAATGCTCCCGGATGGTCCGCAGGCAGAAGGTGTGAATCGTGCTGATGGCCGCGCCGTCCAGGGCCTGCAGCGCGTGCCTGGCGCGCTCCGCCGTCCGGCCGTCCGCCGAGCCCGCGGCCCGGATCAGCTCCTCCTCCAGCTTCCGGTACATGTGGTCGGCCGCATCCCGGGTGAAGGTAATGACCAGATACTGATCCAGCGTCTTTTCCGTCGTCGTCAGCTCCTCGACGATTTTCCGGATCATGACGGTGGTCTTGCCGGAGCCCGCCGCGGCGGAAACCAGCAGGTTCTGATTCCGGGCATGAATGGCCCGCAGCTGGTCCTCGTTGAAGGTTGGCATACCGTTCCTCCTCCCTGATGCGAAAAACGGAGCACCCCGCTGTGGGGGTGCTCCCGATGGGGTTCATGGATTTATTTCCGGGCTCTCCGCCGCGGCGCGGCTTCCGCCTTTTCCGCCTTCTCCGCCTTCTCCGCGGTTTCCGTCTTTTCCGCGGACGTCCCGCTGTCCGTCGGCTCCGCGGGGGCGCTTTCCGCCGCGGCCTCCGCCGTTTCGGGGGCAGCCTCGGCGTCGGCGGCCGGGGCCGCTTCCGCGCCGGAGGGCGCCTGCGCTTCTCCGGTCTCGGGGGTGTTGTACAGCCGCTTGAGGGTTTCCGCCATCAGCTCGCTGTCCTGCGCGGTGTTTTCCACCTGCTCGGACGCCTCGGGCGCCGGCGGCTCGTTCCGCTCATTGCCGGTGATCTCGTTGCGCTTGCGGCCTCTGGGCGGCTGGCTGTAGTCCCGGTAATTCGCGCCGTCCAGATGATCCATCGCCTTTCTGGACTGGCTGCGGCTCCGTCCCCGCCGGACCGCGCCGATCAGCAGCAGCACCAGCAGCACGCCCGTAATGCCCGCGAAGATCCACCGGGCCACGCCGGCGACGCTCTCCACCTGATCCAGCCACTCCGGCTCCCGCAGATCCTCCGGTACGGGCTGCGTGACCGGCGCCGGCGGCGTCACCAGCGGCGCCTCCGTGGGCACCGGCGTGGGCTCCGCGAAGGAAATCGGAATCGTATTGCTGGCAAAGCTCAGCGTCTGGCTCAGCTGATCCTTGCAGCTGGCCGTGAACTGGAAGGTGCCGGGCATGCTCACATCCATATCCCGCGCGAAGGAGCGGGTCGCTCCCGCGGGAATGCTGTCAAAGACATACACCGCGGTATTCACCGCGCGCACGGTGATGTTTTCCACATCCACCGCGCTGTCGTTCCGGACGGACACCGTGAAGCGAACCGTTCCCGGAATCCTGTGCACCACGTCCCGATCCGCCGAGGCCTCCACGTTCAGCACGATCTGCTGCGTCGGATCCGTCGCGATGATGTTCACCCGGCCGGTGGCGGTTTCCACCGGCTCGCCGGTTTCATTCACCGCCTGCACCGTGAACTGGAGATCCTGGGTTTCCGTGATGGTCAGTTCCTTTTCCAGGGTCACGGTTTCCCCCTTGGGCACCTTTTCGCCGGAAAAGACCTCGCCCAGAATGGCGTCGGTCACCTTGACGTCGGTAAAGTCCACATTGCCGGAATTTTTCAGCTTCAGCGTCAGCTTGACGGTATCTCCCGGCGCGCCGCCCTTTTTGTCCGCGCTGAGGGACGCGCTGAGCTTCACCTCGCCGTAGCGGATCGTCATCGCCTCCACCTGGGAGGTGTAGGACTTGCCGCCCGCCTTGTAGGTCACCGTGGCCGCGCTGGTAATGTCCCGGCTGCCCATGGTGGCCGTGAAGGTATATCTGGCCTTCCCGCCCGCGGGAATGCCCTCCTCAATGCTGCCGGTGGTTTTCGAAATGGAGCTGTTCTCCTTGATGGTGACGGAGGTAATGTCCACCTCGCCCGTGTTCTCCAGATCGTAGGTTACCGTCACCTCCTGACCCTTCTGGGCGGTCAGGGGCATGATGGTGCGTTTGACGTCGATGGTGGGCTCTCCCGCGGAGTAGATCAGCCGCTTGGAGAAGTTTTTCTGCTTGTTGACCAGCTCGTCCTCATCATTGTAGACGGAATAGCGGATGCTGAAGGTGATCCGCCCGGCATCCAGCTCCGCCTGGGTCACCTTCCACGTGCCGGACCAGCTCTTCGTCACACCGACGGACAGAACGGGTGCACCGAATTCCTCCACCTGCTTGCCGCTGGGATAGTACAGCGTCACGGGGCTGGGAATATCCCCCTCCCCCACGTTGCTGACGGAAATCGAGACCGTAATCGTCTCCGGCGCGGTGAACTTGTTCTTGCTCAGCTCCATGGAGACCTTCAGCGGGTCGTCCGCCGCCTGCGCGGAAATGCAGCACAGCAGCATCAGCGCCAGCCCCAGCACCAGCGCCAGCAACACACGTTTACGATTCATCTTTGCACGAAGCCCGCAGGCTCCTTCCCCCTTTCCTGCTCCGGCCCGGAAACCGGATACGCGAAAAAAGCATGGCATATTTCATCCATGCTATTGTATCGGGAAAGCCGTACCCTGTCAAGATTCCATCCGTTCCAGCATTTCATGGGCCGCCACGTTTCCTTCCCCAACCGCCTTGGTCAGCTGATAGGGCCGTCCGGTGCAGTCGCCCGCGGCATAGCAGCCCGGCACGCTCGTCTCCTGCCTGCGGTTCACGACGATGTGCGCCCCGTCCATCTCCAGCCCGGGCAGCAGCGTGGCGGGCGCCACGGCTCCGCGCAGGCAGAACAGGGCGCTGACCTCGATCTCCCGCCCGTCCGCCAGGGCCAGCGACGTCAGCTTCAGCCCGCCGCGCACCTCCCGGATGGCGGGGATTATCTCCACATTCGGCGCGTCCACCGCGCAGTCCGGATACCCGGCAAACAGATAGACCCTTTCCGCGATCTCCGCCAGGTAGCGCACCTCATGCTCGAAGCGCTTCCCGCCGCAGAACACCGCGATGCGCTTTCCCTTGTACAGGAAACCGTCGCAGGTCGCGCAGTAGCTCACGCCGCGGCCCAGATACTCCTGCTCCCCGGGAAAGCCCTTGCCGGACACCACGCCCGTCGCCAGCAGCAGCGTCTTCGCCTCATAGATTTCATTGTTGGCCAGCACCGTGAAATAGTCCCGGGTCGGCATGATCGAGGTCACCATCTGATCCACGGGCGTGAGGCCCATCGCCTCCGCGTGGGCCCGGAAGCGGGCGTTCAGCTCCTCGCCGGAAACCAGGCCCGCGCCGGGATAGTTGGCAATCTTCTCGCTCTTCTCCACCTTGGCGCTCATAGCCGGGGAGCCGAACCAGATCAGGTTTTTCTCGTGGAGCTTCAGGCACAGCGCCGCGGAAAGCCCTGCCGGGCCGGTGCCGATAATGGCAGCATCATACATGGTTTCGTTTCCTCCGTCTCATTCGTTTCCGTTTTCCGGGCCGCTCTTCCTTCCGATCCGGCGCCAGAGCACCACGGCTCCGACCACGGCAATCCCGAACACATCCGTGCCGACGCCCGGATAGATCAGCATCAGGCCGCCGCAGATCGCCAGCAGGCGCTGGCAGATGGCGGCAATCCGCGCGGTGCCGTGCTTTTCGCCCTCATGAAAGCCGCTCAGACCCAGCGTCACGCCGTACATGCCCACGATCGAGGTCAGGGTGATCAGCGCCACGTCGAACCAGGTCGCGTCGATCAGCAGCATGTTCGGGCTCAGCGCGAAGATAAAGGGAATGATAAATCCGGCAATGGCCAGGCGGGTGGCGTTGACGCCGGTCTTCATGGGACTTCCGCCGGAAATCGCCGAGCCCGCGTAGGCGGCCAGCGCCACCGGCGGCGTGATATCCGCCACGATGCCGTAGTAGAACACGAAGAAATGCGCCGCCAGCATCGGCACGCCCATCTGAATCAGAATCGGCGCGCAGGTGGAGGCCATGATGCAGTAGGTGGCGGTCGTCGGAATGCCCATGCCCAGAATGATGCAGCAGATCATGGTCAGCAGCAGGCCCAGGAAAAGCTTGCCCTGGGAGATGGTGACGATGGCGTTGATGACCGTGGAGGCCAGACCCGTCACCGTCAGACAGCCGCAGATCAGCCCCGCGACGCCGCAGGCCACGGCCACGGAGATGCAGCTCCGCCCGCCGTTTTCCAGCGCCTCGATCACGTGCATCGGCCGGAAAAGCTGCTCCTGAACCCGGGCCGCTTCCTCTCCGGTTTCCGCCTTCCCCTCCGCGGACATGCGCAGCACCTTCCGCATCCGGAGATAGTTGGAAATCACGCCCACCACGATCGTCGCAATGATGGACCAGGCGGCCGAGGACTGCATCGTCATCGTCTGGGAGCAGACCAGGTAGATCAGAATCAGCAGCGGCAGCAGCAGATAGCTCTCCCGGATCAGCTCCCGGAGCTGCGGCAGCTGCTCCCGGTCCAGCCCCTTCAGGCCCAGGCGCTTCGCCTCCAGATGCACGGACAGGAATACGCCCAGGAAATACAGGCAGGCCGGCAGGATCGCGCGCACGATGATGTCCGAATAGGGCACGCCCAGATAGTCCGCCATCAGGAA
>ODAI010901602.1_pt1 | contig 14515 bp, 14 predicted proteins | sample 1539321 | NCBI WGS metagenome assembly ODAI01 (sample SAMN02144231, study PRJEB22623) | gut metagenome | biome: sheep rumen | host: Ovis aries | place: New Zealand
CCGGCGGCATTTCCATCCGCTCCCCCTGTTCCGGCGCGGGTTCCTCCGGAGCCTCCGTCCCGTCTTCCGGTCCGGGCATTGCCCCGTCCGTTTCTGACGGAAGAGAATGGAGTTCCACATACCGGGTCAGGATTTGCATATTCCGGTGACGGATTTCCTGGTAGCTGGCGAGCATGATAATGGACAGCGTCAGGACAAACAGGAGCATCAGGGAGCCCATGATGGCCAGAATGATTTTTCTTCTGGATCGTCTAAACATCTTTCTCCCTCAATTCATATCCCAGGCCGCGAACAGCCTTTATTTCAACGCCGGAACCGACAAAAACCAGTTTCTTGCGTGTAAAGGACATATACACCTCGACATTGTTGTACTCGGCCTCATTCTCAAAGCCCCAGATCTTGACCGCCAGCTGTTCCCTGGTCATGATCTTCCCGTGGTTGTTAAACATGTACTCAAGGATATGCAGTTCCTTTTCACTGAGCCGGACACTTTGTCCCGTCTTTGTGCAGGTCAGCGTGGCCTTTGATGGTTCGAGGATCAGATCGCCGAAATGCAGGCCTTCATCCTGAAAGCCTGTATTCCTGCGGGCCAGTGCCCGCAGCCGGGCCAGCAGTTCCCTGGTCTGAAAGGGCTTGGCCATATAATCATCCGCCCCGCTGTCCAGGCCGGTTACCTTATCATCCAGCTGACTCTTTGCCGTCAGCATCAGGATCGGGGTTTTGACCCCTCTGCCCCTGGCCCGCCTGGCCACCTCAAACCCATCCATTTCCGGCATCATTACATCCAGAACCGCCACGTCGTATACACCGCTCTCCAGCGCCTCAAGCGCTGAAGCGCCGTCTTCCACATGATCCACATCATACTTTTCCTGCTTCAGCAGCGCCACAACCGCTGCCGCCATTCTCTTTTCATCCTCTGCCAGTAAAATTCTCATTTCCATCCCCTTCTCCGATTATTCCCGGTGCCCGTCATTATACCAAAGAGCAACCCGGTTGAGGAAGTCAATCTGCATGGTATTCAGAATATCCCCAGCCATCTGCCCGGAACAGACATAAAGGATCCTTTCTCACCTCACGGAGCGAAAAGAAAGGCTATATGCAGAAAAAATGGAGGACATTCTGCAGATCATCTGTGGCCGGTGCAGTGCCCAGAGCCATCCGCGGGCGGAACATCTCAGATAGTGGAATCGGGCACGCTTTCCAAGCGTTTCGGAGTTCGGCGAGACATGCCGCCTGTGTGCAGCAGACAAGGTTCTGCGGAAGCTCATAATGCATGCGAGGACATGGCAGATGGAACCGTCCCCCTCTCCTGTCATCTTCTTTATGAGCCGCGGCCCGGGGAGAGCCGCAGCATTCCTGATGCCCGTTTTTTCCAAACTGCCTCTGTGCGGCAGGACGGCTTCGCACCGGATAAACAAAATCACCCTTTCTCCTCAATGATGGGAGAAAGGGTGTGATGGTTTATGCCGTTCAGATCTTTCTTTTCAGTAACAGCTGGTTGCAGCCGTCCCGGTATTCGTATTCCACTTCGTCCACCATGGTTTTCACCATGTAGATGCCCAGACCGCCGATTTCGCGTTCCTCGCCGGAAAGCATGATGTCAGGATCTTCCTTTTCCAGCGGGTTGAATGGCACGCCTCCGTCGATGAGCCTAAACGTCGCAGTACCATTCTCCACGCAGCCACGAATCTCAGCCCAGCCCTCTTCCCCGGAAGGATAGGCATAGAGGGTCACGTTCACATACAGTTCTTCGATAGCCATGCGCAGCTGAGTACGTGCCTGAGGCGTACAGCCGTGTGCATCCAGAAGATAACTGACAAAGGACAGAATCAGATCCATCCCCTCCAGCCGGGCAGGTATTCTCAAAAAGCTTTCCTCACCCATGTGTCATTGCTCCTTTGCGGGCCTCCATGCTGGTTTTTTGCCGGACCAGCCTTGCCTGAGGCCTAAATTGTCCTCCCTGCTGCTGCGCGACAGGGCCATTCCTTGCGCGCCTCACTGTTGGTCATTTGCCCGAGTGACTCTGTCATGGCCGGAATTTTGATAATCTGTCGCTGCGCGACATGCCATTTCTTTCACGGAAAATCAGTGCTCAAAAGATGCCAAATACAGCATCCAGGCCTGTGTTTTTCAGTACGTTTCTGAAATTCACACCCACATTGACCAGCTCCATGCTGCCCTTTGCCTGACTCATCTGCTTGAACGTGGCCAGCAGAACACGCAGGCCTGCGGAGGAAACGTAGTCACACTCGGCAAAGTCAAGGATCAGTTTCTTTACACCGTCCAGTTCCTTGGCAAGAAGGGCGGTCAGCTCCGGTGCAGTCATCGTGTTCATCTCACCGGAAAGCTGGACAGTCAGTTCATTTCCGTTCTTTTTCGAGGTCAGTTTCATGAAAATTTTCTCCTAATCTAATTATCAATTATTTTTTCTGTTCGATCTTCATGATATCCGCGAAGCCCATTGCTGCAAAGACATCCATCACCATTTCATTGACGTTGATCACCTTCATGGAGCCCTGCCTGTTCATCTTCTTCTGCGCAAAGAGAAGCACGCGCAGACCGACGGAGGAGATGTAGTAAAGTTTCTCCAGATCAAAGACCAGTTCTGTCACGCCATCCAGATCGTTGTTGACAACCTTGTCCAGATCTGGTGCGGTGGAAATATCCAGCCGGCCTTCCAGGGCAATGACCAGCTGATTATTGTTCCGATTTTGGATGATTTTCATCATTGTGCATCACTCCCTTGCCCCTGAATTGTCAGAACAACCATGGTGATGTCGTCGAACTGGGGAACCCCCGCGGCAAATTCGCCGACATCCTCAAAAATGCGCTCCAGCACCTGCTCGCCCGGAAGATCCCGGGTTTTCTCTACCATAACCATCAGGCGATCGTCCCCGTACAGCTTGTCGTCGCGGTCGTGAGCCTCAACCACGCCGTCGGTGTACAGCAGCAGCCGGTCGCCGGGTTCGAGCTGAATCTCCGCCTTTTTGTACCGGGTTAAATCCATGCCGCCCAGGAACAGCCCGTGAACGTCCTTAATCATCTCACAGGGCTCCTCTGCACGCATATAGACCGGATAATTGTGCCCGGCGTTTGTGAATTGCAGCATCATCGTCCGGGTATCCAGAATGCCGATCCAGGCGGTGGCAAACATGCCCGACTCGTTGTTTTCACACAGGCGAAGGTTGACGGCGTTGAAAATTTCCGAGGTGCTTTCCTTCAACGTCGCGTAGTCCTTGATCATGGTCTTGGCGGTCATCATAAACAGTGCCGCCGGCGTGCCTTTGCCGGATACATCGGCGATGAGGAAGCAGATGCGGTAGTCATCGATGGCGAAGTAGTCATAGAAATCGCCGCCTACTTCCTTGGCGGTATTCATGCTGGCGCGCAGACTCACCTCGGGATGTTCGGGAAACTCCGGCGCGACGGTCGGCAGAGCGTCGGCCTGAATCTTGGAGGCGATGCGCAGATCCGATTCCACCGCCTCCATCTTCGCCCGGGTGTTCAGTGCTTTATGGGTGCTGACGTTGGTGACCAGGAACACCAGGGCCAGGGAAATGGGCAGCGACGTATTCTCGTACGCATCCATCCCCTCATCCAGAAGCAGCAGCTCCAGCATGTAAAGGGCAGGAGCCATGATGCCGAATACAAACAGGCTCGAGGGGATCTCTCCGCCGGCGGGCCGCTTGTTCTTGCCCACGGTGAGATAGTAAATGGCAATGAACAGAGGGGTAAACATGTACAGATAAACGACGCCCTGGAAGAAGGTGTCAAAGAACACCTCCGTATGCACCTCGCCGCCCTGATCCACCCAGAACAGCAGCCGTGTCCAGTGCGTGGTCAGGCAGAGCACCGCAATAATCGCTACGGGCAGCACGTATCCGATAAAGGTCCATTTTTTTGAAGGCTGCAGGCCCAGCCGTTCCAGCATATACTGGTTCAGAAGGGCGGCGAAGAGAACGAATAACAGACAATAGATACTGACGCACAGATAGGTGAGCACGGTCAGTGCCGGATGTTTTTCAATGACAACCCACAGGATTTCAAAAACGCATGTGGCTATCCCCGAGATCAGCATCATGGAAATGCGATCCTTGATCTTCTGCTTGTAAAGGAAAATGTTGTTGACGAACAAAATCGTCATCAGAATCGCAGCGACAAACAGAATCTCCAGAAACAGGCGATCCGCTGCATTCATGACATAAAACTCCTTTCCGCTGGAAACAGTTTTGGCGAGGAAGACACCTCGCTATTCGCTCATGGGAAGCAGACGGCGGTTTTGGCATAAATCTGCGAAAGAAAACTGCCAATCCGGAACAGAATTCTAACAAATCAGACTGGAATGTTCAATAGTGAATTCGGCTGTTGCGGATAAAGCGCGTTTTGACAGGTACCTGTTCAACTGTCAGTGTGTCTCGCGGACAATAAAAAAGCGACCCACCATGCCGCTTTCCCGCCGGGCAGATGTGATCATCCACCATCAGGCGTTGCACCAGCAGACTCCAAAGCATGTCGTCAAACCCGATTATCGTTCCCGGCAATTTCCGGGTTTTCTCAATAAACCGCCCGATCTTTTCTGCCTTGTCATCAGGGGGCTGATCTTTTCCGCAGCCTTTTTCCGTTTACTCTGTCTGGGTGTACTGTTTCATTGCCGCTCTGTCCCTGGATCGAATGACAATCCGTGAACAGTAACGGTCCGTTATAAAGTAAACAGGAGAATGCAAGATCATCTTGCATCTGTCAGGAAGATGAACTATACTTTTCACGGAGGTGGAGACATGCAAAATGCTGAATTCGGTATATTTCTGACTCAGCTCAGAAAAAAAGTCCATCTTTCCCAGACTCAGCTGGGCGCAAAAGTGGGTGTATCCAGCAAAACCATTTCGAACTGGGAAAATGGAAAAGGAAAACCGGGGCTTGATGTCGTCAGCAGGCTTGCCGACGCACTTGAGGTTTCTCTGGATGAACTGCTCCGTTCATCGCCCGAGGCAAAAAAGATCACCAAGATCGTGATTACCGGCGGCCCGTGTGCAGGAAAAACCACGGCCATGAGCTGGATTCAGAACGCCTTTACAAAGCTGGGGTATGTGGTTCTGTTTGTCGATGAAACCGCGACACAGCTCATCAACGGCGGCGCCGCACCATGGCTCAATCATTCCAACCGGAATTATCAGCTGCATCTGATTCAGCTGCAGGGAGCAAAAGAAAACGCATTTACCGAAATTGCCCGGACCATGACCAGCAACAAGATTCTCATTGTCTGTGACAGAGCCGCAATGGATAACTGTGCGTACATGACTGCGGAGGAATTCAGCTGGGTGCTCAAGCAGCTGCAGGTCGGAAAAGTGGAACTGCGGGATCAGTATGACGCGGTGTTCCATCTGGTCACTGCGGCGAAAGGCGCGGAAAAATACTACACCCTTTCAAACAACCAGGCGCGGACGGAAACGGTTGAAGAGGCTGCCGCACTGGATGACAAGCTGATTGCTGCCTGGACGGGACATCCGTACTTCCGGATCATCGACAACACTACCGAATTTGAAGAGAAGATGCTCCGGCTCATTCAGGAAATAACCACCTACCTGGGCGAATCGGACCCGATGAAGGTTCAGCGGAAGTTCCTCATCGAACGCCCCAAAGCCCGTGTGCTTGAGTCCCTGCCCAACTGTGAACGGGTGGACATCATCCAGACGTATCTGAAAACGGATGAGAATACCGAACAGCTGCGCATCCGTCAGCGCGGATCCAACGGCCATTACATCTACTTCAAGAAGCGGAAAAGGAAACTCAGTGACATGAAAGTGGTGGAAGAGGAGGAACGCCTCTCGCAGGAAGAGTATCTTTCCCTGATGGTGCAGGCAGATCCCGCTTACCGCACGATCCATAAGGAACGTTACTGTCTGAGCGTCAACGGACTGTATTACGAGATTGACATCTTCCCGGACCTGCCGGACACCGCCATCATGGAAATCAAGCTCCACAGCCGGGATCAGGAGGTCTCGTTCCCGAAGGGGATTCACGTCATCCGTGAGGTAACGAATGATCCCGCCTATTCCAACCATGAAATGGCCAGAATCAGATAAACCACTGAAAATCCCCTCAGATTCCGTGAAAATGTACGGAATCTGAGGGGATTGCTGTTTTAACGTGTTCAGCCGTTAACGAACGACATGCAGTTCATATTCCCGGGTTCCAAGTCCGATCTTCTCCCCGTGAATCAGCATTTCCTTCCAGTGGACATTGGGATTGCTGTCCGTGAAATGATCATGATGATGATGCCAGTCAGGTTTGGCCAGGTTGTCCCCCAGCTGACTGTTCCGCACCGGTGTTGCCTTCTGGCACAGGTCCACGCAGGCCTGATCCAGTGCCACCGGGTCAAAGGAGGCCAGCATGCCGATATTGGGCAGGATCGGGGCATCATTTTCATCATGGCAGTCACAGTTGGGCGATACATCCATAATCAGGCTGATATGGAAGCAGGGACGGTCATGACAGATCGCCTGGGTATATTCGGCAATCTTGCAGCAAAGACGCTCATTGGCGGATGAATTGATATTCTCAATCGCGTCAAAATTACAGGCACCGATGCAGCGGCCGCAGCCCTTGCATTTATCCGGATCAATCCAGGCTTTATGGTTCTCCCCGTAGGAGATGGCATCGCTGCCGCAGGATTTGGCGCACTTTCTGCATCCGCGGCACCGTTCAGGATCCACGCGGGGCGTTCCTTCGTTGTGCTGAACCATCTTTCCGGCACGGCTGCCGCCGCCCATGCCGATGTTTTTCAGCGCGCCGCCGAATCCGGTTTCCTCGTGGCCCTTGAAATGGGTCAGGGAAATCAGGATATCCGCATCCATCAGGGCACGTCCGATGAGCGCCGTCTTGCAGAACTCCCCATTGGGAACCGGCACCTCTACCTCATCCGTTCCCTTGAGGCCATCCGCAATAATCGTCTGGCAGCCCGTGGTCACGGAATTGAACCCGTTCATCTCCGCACATTTGAGATGGTCAACGGCATTCTTTCTGCTGCCCGGATAGAGCGTATTGCAGTCCGTCAGGAACGGAATCCCGCCCAGTTCCCGAATCACATCCGCGACCGCACGGGCATAATTCGGGCGGAGAAATGCGCAGTTCCCCAGCTCACCAAAGTGCATCTTGATCGCTGCAAACCGGCCTTCAAAATCAATCTTGCCGATTCCCGCCGCCCGGATCAGTTTCTGCAGTTTGGCACACTGACTGACGCCGATCTCCGTCCGGAAATCTGTAAAATATACTTTCGCCTTTTCCATGAGAACCTCCCCTTATTTCAGGCAAATTGTTTGGACTCACTGTATATTATTTCAACTTCCCCGTTACGTCAAGTCTTTTCACAACTTCCGTTTCTTTTTCCTTAAAAACTGTCGGGCCGTACAGAAAGTCTGTCATTTTCAGCGGAGCACCGCTTATCCGGACGGTTCCCGGAGAAAACCAAATCCCGGGAATCCGAAACCATCGCATCGGATTCCCGGGAATCGTCATTTTGTCGAATCTTCCGTTAACTGTCCGCCTCAGATTTATCCGCACCCCACAAAAGGAAACAGCCGGTTTCTGCATCGAGCAGCCGAAAGGGCCATTTTGTTTTCCGCCCATTTCCCCGTCGTTTCCCGCAGGAAACCCGCAAAAAAGGCAGGCACGAAGGTCAGTTCGTGCCTGTCTGTCTCTTTATGATTTTCCCTGTTTCTGCAGACTGACCGCTTACGGATTCCAGTTATAGATCACGTGCCGGATTTCCTGCTCCCAGAAATCCCAGTCATGATCCCCCGGCGTCGTCCGCCAGGTATAGGGAACACCGATTTCATCCAGCTGATGGATAAAGCGCCTGTTTGCCTCCAGCAGAGTATCCTGCTCCCCGCAGGAAAGGTACAGCGCCGGAATGAATTTCCCTTCCTCTTTCAGCTTTCGCGCCAGGAAAATCGGATCCAGATCAGAATCGGCAATCTTGTCGGGCTCCCCGAACATGGCGCGCAGATACGGCGTATTTTTAGTCAGTCCCTCTGCCTCCTTCACGCCCCGTGCCTCATCGAGAATAAGGGCTGAGGAAAACCCAATCACGCGGCCAAAGGTGTCTGCATACTTAAGCCCGTTCCGCAGCGCACCGTATCCGCCCATGGAAAAGCCGCCAATCCAGGTCTTTTCTCTTTCCGTGGAAAGCGGGAACATCGCCCGTGTGGCTCTCACCAGTTCTCTGCCGATCCAGGTGGAATAGCAGTTCATGTAGTCCGGATGATTCAGATAAAAGCCGTTTTCCCCGTCCGGCATGACCACACAGATGCCCTTATCCTCCGCATACCGCTGTACGCAGCTCGAGGTCAGCCAGCTGCCGCTGTTTCCAAAGATGCCGTGGAGCAGATACAGTGTCGGATAAGGCCCTTTGCACCCTTCTATATCGCTGGGCAGAATCACATTAAAGTGAACTTTCCGGGCCATTGTTTTCGATTTGTAATCTACCTGAAGAAGTGCCATATTATTCCTTTCTGTTGTCCGGCCACGGTTTGATCATTTCAGCCTTTTCCTGCGCCTTGAGGCACAGCTCCGCCGCCTTGAACGCGTGCGCCTGCGTCATCGCCTTCTCCGTCCTGTTCAGGCAGTCCAGAATGAGCCCGCCAAAGAACGGGAAACCGGTTTTGCCGGTGGCATCAAAATACTGTTCACCTTTTCCGTTGACCAGGAACACATGGTTGCCGCTCACATTCTCCGCGGCAAGGTTGATGTATTTCCGGATCTCGATGAATCCTTCCGTTCCGAGAATGAAGGTACGGCCATCTCCCCAGGTTCTCAGGCCGTCCGGATTGAACCAGTCCACACGGAAGTAGTTGGTGGTTCCGTTCTTTCCGGTCAGCGTGCAGTCGCCGAAGTCATCCAGTTCCGGATACTCCGGATGCGCGTAATTGGCAATCCGGGCCATCGTCACCTCTGCATCCTCCTCACCGGCAAAATGCAGATACTGTTCAATCTGGTGGCTTCCGATATCACAGAGAATGCCGCCATACTTCTCCTTCTCAAAGAACCATGCCGGACGGTTCCCGGCGCCAAGGCGATGCGGTCCGAAGCCGGTCACGCTGATGACTTTTCCGATTTCGCCGGCATCCACCATGTATCCTGCCAGAATTGCCCCTTCCACGTGAAGCCGCTCGGAATAGTAGACCATGTACTTTTTCCCGGTCCTGGCCACGGTTTCTTTGGCTTTATTCAGCTGTGCGGTGGTGGTAAACGGCGCCTTATCCGTGAAATAGTCCTTTCCGTGCTCCATGACCTTTACGCCGAAAGGACCGCGCTCGGAGGTCACCGCTGCCGCGGCCACCATCATGGTTTCCTTGTCCTGCAGGATCTGATCCTCGCTCTCCGCGGGAATCGCCTGGGGATAGGTCTTAATGAAATGGTCTACCTTTTCCTTGTCCGGATCCCACACATACTTGAGCGTCGCACCGGCCTCCGTCAGCGCATTGCACATGCCGTAAATGTGTCCATGATCCAGCCGGGCCGCGGAGAATACAAACTCCCCGGGCTTAACGACCGCCTTTTTCTCCCCCACCGGTGCGTAATTCATGCCATCTGCCGCGTTCAGTTTCATTTACTCTGCCTCCTAATATGTAAATCCATCTTTTGGTCTTTCGGCACCGTTTCATTTCCGGTGCTCACTCTTTGCCAGACCGACGCTGCGCGTCGGGCCCACAATGAGCCATACCTGGTCTTTCGGCACCGTTTCATTTCCGGTGCTCACTCTTTGCCAAACCGACGCTGCGCGTCGGGCCCATAATTATTTTTTCTCTCCGTAATCACTGCCTACCGTGATATCCGCGTCTCCCAGTTCCATTTCCGCTTTCGCCTTCTCATAGAAATGCGGAACCGCCTTCATGATCCCCTCCACGGTATAGAACGGATCCTCCGGCTTCAGCGGGAGTTCTACCGGTGCTTTTGTGGACCCGGACTTGTACACGGCCGTAATCAGTTCAATGGTTCTGCGCCCGTCCTCCGCCGTGATAGCCACATTCCCGTCCGTTTCAATGGCCGTCAGAACATTTTCAATCTGTCCGTCATGCCCGATGTACGGTACCGGCGGAAGTGCATCCGCAAAATCGCTGATTTCCTTTTCCAGTGCCTCGTTCCTCTCCGGGAATCCATTGGATTTGGACAGGGACGCATAGACGGAAAATGGCGCTGCAATCTTGGCCTTTTCACACTGGAACGTCAGTGTCTGCTCCTCGCCGTGATCCACCACGGAGGCTGTCAGGGAGGCCAGTGCCCCCGGATACTCCAGAATGGAAATCGACAGGTCTTCCACCTCGGCATTGTCATGGGCGGTATTGGCCAGGACACTGGTCACCCGTTTGGGCAGTCCCATCATCCAGCCCAGCATATCGATGTGGTGCACGGCATGATTGAGTGTGCATCCGCCGCCCTCCTTCTCCCAGGTTCCGCGCCACCACAGGTCATAATAGCAGTGTCCGCGCCACCACAGGGAATTGACGGAGGCATGGCGGACCGGTCCGGCAATGCCGGAATCCAGAAGCGCCTTGAGATCCCGAATGGGCTTCCTGAAACGGTTCTGCGCAATGATGGAAAGCTTGACACCCGTTTCATTCCTGACCCGGATCATTTCATCACATTCCGCCAGTGAGGGTGCCATGGGCTTTTCGCAGATGACATTCTTCCCGGCCTTCATCCCGTTGATGGAGATTTCCGCATGCACATACGGCGGTGTGCAGACATCCATCAGGGTAATCTCCTTTATCCCCAGCACGTCATGATGGTCCAGATAGACATCACAGTCAAGTCCATACTGTTCCTTCACTTTCTGTGCTTTTCCCGGGATGATATCCACCAGTGCGGCGATTCTGACCCGGTCCGGGAACTGCTGATACGCATGAATATGCGCATGCGAAATGTTGCCCGTTCCAATGATTGCAACCTGAATCATATCCCATTCCTCCATTTTCTATATTCCCGGAAAAGCCGTTCCGCTCATCCCACAATGCCTGCCGGCTTTCCGGAATCATTCATAATCAAGCTGAAACGCACATAAACGATATCGTTTTTCGTCGGTCCTATGGCAGGGAACCCCGCGGGCATTCAGTTCCTTTTCCAGCGCGGAAACGAGAAAATCGTTTTTTCCATGCTGCATCACGGTCAGTGAAAAACAGTCCCCGATGGTATATACCTCGCATTCAACCTTTTCGGAAATCACGTTTTCATCGACGTAAAAATGAACATCCCTGATGTATCTTTCCATTCCGCCCCAGCTTACCTGCCCGGTATAGCTGACGGAAAAGGTAAACGGCCGCCGGCTCTCGGCCACAATTCCCTGGATTGTCTGCTGTTTCACGGCAAGGGGCATCTGATCCAGATAGGCATCCAGCTGCATCATCCCATTGACCGTCCGGATATCCGCTTCCTCACCGGCATTTTTCCTCAGCTGCTCCCGGATGTTCCTGTTCAGCTCGGCCAGAGTCAGTCCCTTCATCTCCGGCGTTATTTTAACAAACGGCATGGCGATCAGGTTATCATGGGCCAGCGGTTTTCCCAGCACGCCGCGAAGCTGATGCGGAATCCCGCACACAATGTCCTTCCCCGCCTCCGGAAACTGCGCCCGAATAAGTTCTGAGAGCAGCGCTGTCAGCATGGACACGGGGCTTCCCCCGTTCGCCCTGGCAAAGCGGACAAATTCGGCCTGGGCAACCTGCAGATGATAGGCATAGACCCCCAGATCATCAAACCGGTCATCCGGAATCAGAAGCGCATCCGCCTCAAACAGCGGAGCTGCCTCCCCGGTTTCCGGCAGCAGTTCAGCCGGGAACGGATGGTTTTCCTCCTCCGGCGGAATAGCGCTCCCGGAAAGCCGGATATCCGATGCATCCAGTTCTGCCTCCGGATGGACCTCTTTCAGATAATACCAGGCAATCGTTTTAAACAGGGGCGTCATGCCGGTTCCATCCGCAATGTAGTGGCTCATATCAATCGAAACGGCATTTCCCTCATACGCAAAGGCAACAAGATGTCCGTTCGCTTCCTCGGAGCCAAGACACACCGTTTTATTCTCCGGCGAGATGACAAACGGCCTGTTGTTTTCCTCCAGAACCCAGTTCTCTGCGCACCTGACAATCTTTACCGCGAAATACGGATATCGTTTCATCCCCGCCTCAACCGCGTGACGCAGGGCCTTTTCACGAACAGGTTCCGTAAACTCCATGGTAAAACGAACCGTATTCATGAGATTCTTATTTGTGACATAGATCAATGGCATGGGGCGATACTGCTTCAACGGCGCACCTCAGTCATTTCGTCGTTTTTCCTCTGTCCTTCCGATTCATGTTCACACGTTTGTTTCGAATTTGCCCACTATTTCAGCCTCATTGCAGGCAAATTCTACAGGAATACACCCGGATGCGCAATAGACAGAATTGCCTGATTTATTGTTAAAGTTGCTGACAGAATCGGGTGCTGCAAGTCCTGCCTATCATCTCACTGCCGCCCACTGAACCGGATTCAGCCGGCTGTCACTGCGCCCCGGCCGCCTCCTTCTCCCTCTTCTATCCGAGCTTCGGAACAATTTCATCAAAAATGGCCCGATTCAGTTTTTCCTGTTCCCGGCATTCCGCCAGGATCGTGATGACCGCATCCTGCCGCCTGAGAACAATGCTGTACTGACAATATTTGCCATCTGCCCGGAAGGAATCCCCTTCGCCCATCCAGAACAGGTATCCATACCCGTATTCATCGTTTTCCGCCTGTTTGCGCGTGCTTTCCCGCACCCATTCGCGCGGAATCAGCTGACGCCCTTCCCACACGCCATCCTGCAGATACAGAAGGCCCAGCCGGTTAAGCTCCGGCGCATTCAGAAACATCCCGCCCGCGCCAAAGACCATTCCCTGAGGATCCCGTTCCCACATCGGCCGGCGAATGCCTAACGGCGCAAAGAGACGCGGCATGAGGTAGGAAACCAGATCACACCCTGCCCGCCGCTGAACAAGCACGCCGGCCAGATAGGGTCCCACATTGCTGTAAAGGAACTTCGTCCCCGGGCGATCTTCAAAGGGCATCGCCAGCGACATCTTTACCCAGTCCTCTTCCCGGATAAACGGACGTTCTCCGCCCATCAGCGCCGGCTCCCTCTGTCCCAGCTGCATGGTCAGCAGATCCCGGACGGTGGCCATCTGAAGATTCTCAGGCACCTCATCCGGCAGGTCCTCCGCAAACGCCTCCGTCAGTTTTTCGTCAATGCTGAGGAGCCCTTCCCGCTGTGCAATGCCAACAGCAGCCGAGGTAAAGCTCTTCGATGCCGAGTATATATTTCTGCGGCAGTCATCATCCCAATTGTATTTTTGCAGCAGTTTCCCATGCTGGGACACCATGACCGTGATCAGCCGGAGATCCTCGGCACATCTGACAAACGAATCAAGAATCATCTTCTCACACTTTCTCTGGCAGTTCCGGATATCTCCCGGCCATCCTCTGCTCTTCAGGCACGGAACCTCAGGCCAAATACACATCAGTCAGCCCGACGCCAAGGGCGTCGGGCTGACAATATGATCTGCAGTCTGGTCTTTCGGCACCGATGCCCAATTTTACTATCTGTTCCCGTCCCGCCATCTGAGGTAGGCATCCACATCCGCCTTCACGCCGGCCATGACTGTCGTAAGGACAAGTGCATCATCCAGCAGGCCTAGCCCGGGAATAAAGTCCGGGATAAGATCAAACGGCAGGAGTACATAAATCAGCGCACTGAGTACGCTGACTGCGGTGCCAATCGGCAGTGCCGTATACTCCTGACGAATATAACTGCGAAGCATGGAAACAAAAGTCGGAATATAGGCAAGCATTCCTCCGGCCACCGGCAAATCACTCAGTTTCCTTTCCAGCTTACGCAGAATGTTTTCAACCTCGTCCGGAGAATCAATAATCCTTTCCGCCTTTTTCCGGCTGTTCTGATAGCCTTTATAATGAAATACCGACTCTTTGTCGATCACATTTCCGCAATACGGACATCTTGAGCCGCCATTGTCGATGACATTTCCACACTTATTGCAGATCATCTTAATTGTACGATTTTCCCCGTTCATTCATTTTCCTCTTTTCGGCACCCGCCGCTTTCTGTTTCATTCAGGATTCTTATTCGTATTCAATCCTCAGCATAGATATACCAGACCGGTCTGCCTGTTTCTTTTTCAAAAACCGCATACTTCCCGGATCGTCCCCGGATGTCATACATTCCGCTGTCAATGGTCGCAACTGCCCGTTTGAGCAATTCCTTTTTTGCAGCCGAGTTTTTCGGCTGTTCATCTGTTATCAGTTTTTTGCGGAGCTTCCCCATTCCGTATGACCACTTGCCGTCAAAGCAGATCGGGGCGTAAACATGATAAATAAAGATCTTCATGACCGTGCTCCTTATGAGCCGCAGCTTGGTCTCTCGGCACCGCGGCTTTTCTGATCCTCACATTTGGCAAATCGACGCTGCGCGTCGAGCCCGTTCCGCAGCTTGGTC
>ODAI010263611.1_pt1 | contig 14514 bp, 11 predicted proteins | sample 1539321 | NCBI WGS metagenome assembly ODAI01 (sample SAMN02144231, study PRJEB22623) | gut metagenome | biome: sheep rumen | host: Ovis aries | place: New Zealand
CGCGTGATGATTGCCGGCAAGGTCGTGGTCGTTTGCGGCTACGGCGAAGTTGGCAAGGGCTGCTCACACTCGATGAAGAGCTATGGAGCCCGCGTTTTGGTGACCGAAATTGACCCCATTTGCGCCCTGCAAGCCGCCATGGAAGGCTTCGAGGTCACGACGATGGAGGAGGCCGTCAGGGAAGGCAATATCTTCGTCACCACGACGGGCAACTGCGATGTGATTACGCTCGAACATATCCTTCAAATGAAAGACCAAGCCATCGTGTGCAACATCGGCCATTTCGACAACGAAATCCAAGTGGATCGCCTCGAAAAGACCGAGCATCTGAAGGAGAAAATCAACATCAAGCCGCAAGTCGACAAGTACGTCTTCGACGACGGTCACTGCATCTTCCTGCTGGCTTCGGGCCGCTTGGTCAACCTCGGTTGCGCCACGGGTCATGCCAGTTTCGTGATGAGCAACTCGTTCACTAACCAGACCTTGGCCCAAATGGACCTCTGGGAGAAGCGTGGACAATATAAAATAGGTGTCTACTGCCTGCCCAAGTATTTGGATGAGGAAGTCGCCCGCCTTCACCTTGAGAAGATCGGCGTGAAGCTCACCAAGCTCACGCAGAAGCAGGCCGACTACATCGGCGTTCCCGTCGACGGGCCTTACAAGTCGGACATCTACCGTTATTGAGATCCGGCGGCTTTTTTGACGCGAATCTTCTTCGTTTTATTGGCGGCATTGCCCTGCGGCGTGTCGCCATTTTTCGTGTCGTCTTGCGCCCGTATGATGATGAAGGCCGCGTCGCCGAAGGTGTTGTTAATCCTCCCGTTTTTCACGTCCCTGACGGACGACGGGAACTCAAAGGAGATGGTTCTGGGTTGGAACAGTCCCTTTTTCAGGATGGCAACCGTATCACTTTCCGAGGTGATTTCAAGTCCGGTTTCACCGTCAAACCATCTGACAACGTATTGTGTTCCAATTGGTTGGTTGCTAATGGGCAGCGTGACGGTGTTGCTTCCCGAACTTGGCTTGGGTTTCTTCGCCGGGTTGAGGGTGTAGACATAGCCCGTCGGGTCGAACACGCCCTCGTTGTCGAAATGCAGGTTTTTGCCCACTTTGTCGGTGAGGCGGCGCAGGGCTTGGTAGCTGTAGGCGGTGTCTTGGCACCAGCCGTAAAGCGTGTCTTGCGCCTCGTTCATCATGTAATAGGCTTGAATGCCGTTGGGGAACACGGTCGAATGTCCCTTGATGGAGGCCGTGTGGCGGGGAGAGAACGATTCCGACAGTTTCGGAAGATGGTTGCTGAACGTCAAAATGGGCTTGAACGTTTTCCACAAATCATTCTTTTCCAAATAGTTCCAAAACCAAAACGATGCCGGTCCCATAGAGGTGGAAAAGAGCGAAGCCCACAGGCAATTGTGCAAGTCGAAGCCATAAGGATCCTTGTCTTGGTATTTCATATCCTTTTTTTCTTGTCCGAAGCCGAACTCGCCGACGAAAAACAGCTTGTCGGGGTACATTTTTCGGACTGCGAGACTTTTGACGAACAATTGGTGCGAGCGTTGTTCCTTTGTCTTCGCTTTTTGGATGTTGCCGTAGGTGTGCCACTGGACGATGTCCAAGTTGTTGAAAATGTGCCTGTAGAGATACTTGTTTTCCTTGAAGTGGACGGTTGAGGTCGTGATGGGATGCCGGAACGGGTCGATACTGCGGATGTAGTCAGCCATTTCCTCGTGCCATCTCACAATGTTGCGGTGGAATGGGTCGGTGCCGAGTTTTCCGCTCTTGATGTTCTCGACTTCGTTCCAAAATTCCCAGCAGGCGATGTTTGTCGCATAGCCCCAACGCGCCACGATATAGCGGATCAGGTTCTTTGAAAGCCTAATGGCTTCACTGTCAGTGAAAAAGTCCGTTGGCGATTCCAATCCGAGCAGCGTATGGAAGGGATTGTTCTGCCAGCAGCTGGCATCGCCCTTGAAGGTGCCGTCTTCGAGGAAGTCGCCATATGTGAAGATGCATGGCATGATGCTGATACCGTGTTGGGCGGCATATCCGACGATGAAATCTAACTCGGCGGCGTCTTTTTGGTTGAGGGTCGAGTCGAAATACACTTTGGGTTTGTTGTTGGTTCTTTGCGTGTATTCCGGCCCGTAAAGGCTCAAGTATTGGTAACGTGTGAGCCAGATGCGCATGAAGTTGGCGTTGCCGTCGAGTGCGTCGATGTATCTTTCATAGTCATAGATGCCATTCGGAGCCGAGGTCGAGCCTGTGTATTCATACCACGCCACGTTGGGTCCGCAAGGGAAGAAACTGCGTGTTTTGCGCTCGCCGTCCTCAACATCCGTCCGTTGCAGGTATCTGTCGTTGCCTTTTGAGATGAAGCCTTGCGCCGTGGCGACTTCCATGCATTGGAACCCGAAGCGCGTGTCGCCTGTCGAGGCCAATGCCGAGTGTCCGTTTCGGTCGGTGGCGTATAGGGTGAACGACCACGTTCCGGCCATGTCGGGCGTGAACCTTACGCGCCAGCCACGGTCGCGATTGGCAAGGGCTTTTTCAGTGTTGCCTTCCTTGCTGAAACTGTAGCCTTCATAATAGAATCCGTTGGTTTTGAAGGTTTTGCCGTCTGGTGCGACAAACTCAGCGTAAACGTCGATGACATTGGGGTCGTAGGGGTTGGAATAGTCGCCCAATTGGAACGCAATCTCGTATAAACCAAAAAGATGCGCCGATTTCGGGAAAACAACTTCCTCAATACGGGGTTGTCCGTAGCTGAACGAAAACAAACTGGCGAAAAGTGCCAGAAACAGGTGTTTTTTCATTTCGATGAAGTTTTGGGAGGCAAAAATATGAAAAAAAAGCGTATCTTTGCGCAAACAAATCGCACGAATGAAAATCGCCGTAAACACACGTTTGTTGCTGAAAGACAGGCTTGAAGGCATCGGCTGGGTGGCATACGAAACCCTGCGTCGCATGGTGGCAAGCCATCCCGAAGTGGAGTTCTATTTCCTCTTCGACCGCGAGCCTGACCCGATGTTCCTCTTCGCCGACAATGTGAAACCCGTGGTGCTGTTTCCACAGGCGCGCCACCCGTTCCTTTTCATCTGGTTCTTCGAGTTTTCGGTGGCTAAGGCCTTGAAGAAGATCCAGCCCGACTTGTTTTTCTCGCCTGATGGCTATCTGAGCCTTCGGAGTGACGTGCCTCAAGTAGCTCAGTTCCACGATCTTAACTTTGAGCATTTCCCGAAGGACATGCCATGGATTCATCTTTGGCACTACAAGAAATACTTCCCTAAGTTCGCCCATAAGGCCAAGCGCATCGTGACGGTCTCTGAGTTCTCGAAACAGGACATCGTTGAGTGTTACTGCATTAATCCCGACAATATTGACGTGGCCTATAACGGTGTGAATGAGAAGTTTGCGCCGATTTCAGAAGAGGAAAAGGAAGCCATTAGGACGAAATACACAGATGGAAATCCATATTTCATGTTCGTCGGTTCGTTGCATCCGCGCAAGAACTTGGCGCGTTTGTTTACGGCTTTCGACTTGTTCAAAGGCCAAACGCCATCGAATGTCAAGTTGCTGATTGTAGGGGAGAAGCGTTGGTGGTCGGAGCCGATTGAGAAGGCCTACAGCTCGATGCGCTTCAAGGGCGAGGTCGTCTTTGCCGGTCGTTTGAGTGCGGAGGATTTGCATTTGGTGACAGCAGCGGCATTGGCATCGGTGTATGTGTCTTATTTCGAGGGTTTTGGCATTCCGATTTTGGAGGCCTTCAAGTGCGAAACACCAGTCATCACCTCCAATGTGACCGCCATGCCCGAGGTGGCCGCCGACGCGGCCTTGCTCGTCGATCCGTTCAGCGAGGCCTCCATTGCAGAAGGCATGACGGAGATGCTTGACGAAAATGTCCGCGAAAACCTGATCGAGAAAGGCCGCGAGCGCGTCAAGGATTTCTCGTGGGACAAGGCGGCTGACGATATTTGGAACTGTTTGATGAAAGCAATAAAAGAATGACAATATGGAAAAAATAATAATGTATCCTGGTGAGACCAGAAGAGAAACCTTGGATTGGAAAGCTGTACAAGGACAGCACATTACGGCTGTTGAACGAAAAATCTTGGTGCTCGGTTCTGGAGGCCGCGAACATGCCTTGGCATGGAAACTGGCCCAAAGCGAAGGGGCAAAGGTTTTCATCGCTCCCGGAAACGCCGGCACGGCGCAAGTGGGCGTGAATGTCGATATGAAACTTTCTGATTTTGAATCGATAAAGCGGTTTTGCTTGAAGGAAAACATTAGCCTCGTTGTGGTGGGACCTGAACAGCCTTTGGTCGATGGCATCGTGGACTTCTTCAAACATGATGAGGCGTTGAAGGTCGTGAGCATCATCGGCCCTGACAAACGCGGTGCCCAACTCGAAGGTAGCAAGGCCTTCGCCAAGGACTTTATGGAAAAATACGGTGTTCCGACGGCCAAGTGCCTCAAAGTCAATAAGGAAAACCTCGACGAAGGCTGCAAGTTCCTCGAAAGCGTGAAGGCACCATACGTTTTGAAAGCCGACGGCCTCGCCGCTGGAAAGGGTGTGTTGATTCTCAACGACTTGCAAGAGGCCAAGGACGAACTCTCCAACATGCTCGACGGCAAGTTTGGCGCGGCATCGGCCACTGTGGTCATAGAGGAGTTCCTTAAAGGCATCGAGGTGTCGGTGTTCGTCTTGACCGACGGCGAGCATTACGTTTTGCTCCCCGAAGCCAAGGACTACAAGCGCATTGGCGACGGCGACACGGGTTTGAACACAGGCGGCATGGGAGCCGTTTCGCCCGTTCCTTTCTGCACGCCCGAATTCTTGAACAGGGTGGAAGAACGCATAGTGAAGCCTACTTTAAAAGGCCTGAAAGCCGAAGACATTGATTATAAAGGCTTCATTTTCTTGGGTTTGATGAACGATGGCGGCAATCCTTACGTCATCGAGTACAACGTCCGCATGGGCGATCCCGAAACTGAGGCCGTGATGACGCGCATTGAGGGCGATTTTGCCGACCTGCTCTTTGCCTGCGCCGATGGCCGCCTAAACGAGGTGCATTATGCCAAGAGCGACAAGACCGCCGTCACAGTGATGATGGTTTCGGGCGGCTATCCCGAAACCTACAAAAAAGGATTGAAAATGAGTGGGTTGGACAATTTGAAGGATGTTGTGGCATTCCATGCCGGCACGGCGTTTGAAACTGAAAAAGAGGTGGTTACGGCGGGTGGTCGTGTCATCGCAGTGACTGCCCATGGTGATTCTATTGGAGAGGCGAGGAGACTTGCATACCGAGAAGTGGAGAAAATCCATTTCGAGGGTGCCAATTATCGTCACGACATCGGACTCGACTTAATGAAAATGCAATGATCAAGTTTTTCAGACAGAGCTATGCCATTCAGTATGTGGTGATTGCATTGCTTGCCATCGCCTTATGGCTTCCGGCATTTGCATCGGCAAAGGTAGCGACGGGAGTGGGGCAGCCTGTAACACCGCTCTTCAACTTGATTGACGGTTTGTTAGGCTTTTCGCCTGTCGCACAGGTCATTTTTGCTTTTCTTTTATTAGTGATAGAAACCCTGATTTTCAATGCGATAATGGTCAAGAATCAGATTATCGGCAAAGTGAGCACGATGGGAGCGTTTGTTTTTGTTCTTTTGATGAGCCTCACGAGAACACAAACGCAATTTTATCCATTTGCCATGTCTGTGATTTTTATCTTATTGGCTATCAATGATTTATTTGATGTATATCTTGAACAGAGACCAGAACTCGATTTGCTCAAATCGGGCATTTTCGTTGCTCTGGCTTCCATGTGCTATTTTCCCGCTATCATGTTGGTTATATGGTTGATAGCTGCACTTCCCATCGCCAAAAAAGGAACGTTTCGATTGGAATTGATTCCGCTGGTTGGCTTTTTCTTTGTGTATTTCTTCTATTTTGTCGGGATGTATCTTTTCGGCGATTTCCTTCCAATGATTCAGGCCTATCGAGATTGGTTTTTGGGTTTTGGCTTCTCCGTTAAAGGCTTTAACCTTAAGAGTCTCATACTTTTGGCTTTCCTTGTTGTCATGTCCGTGGTCCTGTTGTTGAGCAATTCAAAACTTGAGAAAGCACTTGCCGTTAGAGTGAAAATGACCATGGTCATGCTATTGATGTTGTTTGCCCTTATGATGCTCTTTATGGGCGTGAATGTTATGATGAATGGCTTGATTTTCATAGTGTTGTCCATTGTTTTCGCTTTTGCGTTCACCTATATGAACAACTCGGGATGGGCCAGTTTGGGCCTGACATTGTTTTTGTTGCTTGTTTTTGCCAATCACTATTTCTTCAAAATATTGTAAATCATGGGTTTGCTAACACATTATTCGGAATTGATAGAAGCCGGATGCGACGAAGCTGGTCGTGGTTGTTTGGCGGGTCCCGTAGTGGCGGCTGCCGTGATTCTAAAGAAGGATGCTGATTATTCGGAACTCAATGATTCAAAGCAACTTACTGAAAAGAAAAGAATGCAACTTCGTGAATTGGTGATGAATGATGCTTTAGCCTACGGCATAGGCATTGTTTCTGCTGAAGAAATCGACAAAATAAACATTCTAAATGCCTCATTCTTAGCGATGCACAGAGCTTTAGATGAACTAAAGCTTCAACCAGAATTGCTTCTCATCGACGGCAATAGATTCAATCCTTATCGAAACTTGAAACACGTTTGTGTTGTTGGCGGAGACGCTAAGTATCAGTCGATTGCGGCGGCTTCCATCTTGGCCAAGACCACTCGTGACATGATGATGGAGCAATTTGACTTGCAATATCCCGTTTATAATTGGAAGAAAAACAAAGGTTATCCGACACAAGAACACAAGCGTGCCATTGCCTTACATGGTACAACTCCGTTACATCGAATGTCTTTCAACATGACCATTCAGACCAAAATTGACTTTGAAACAATCTGATTATGAATAAATTAGTCCATATCATCCTTGCATGCTTGCTTTGTACGGCCACGGCCCAGGCACAAGTGGCAAGTGATTATTGGGACGACGTGGATTTCAATGACACCGTTTTGCTATCTTCCAATTTGTTGAAAAACAAGTTAATCAACTATCTGTTTGAAAATGCGTGTGCTGACGAGGAACATTTCGACAGCATTTCCATATCAAGTTTGGACTTTGTTTTCAGCAAGGCCAAGATCAATATGCGTGTATATGAATATTTGTTGGAATTGGCCTTGAACGGCTACACAAATATGGGTCGTGACAAAGTGACGGATTACCTTCTGAATTATCCTCAACTTGCTGAGGGTGAAATCAATATGGAAGCAGGTCTGCGTTTGGATTCCATTGCTGAACCGTTTCAGAAAGTGAAAGTTGGGGCAAAATCGCCTGATATGTCGGGTTTTACGATTGATGGCAAACCCTACCAACTTTATGAATCAAAGGCTAAAAACATCATTGTCTTTTTTTGGTCAACGGACTGCGAGTATTGCCATGATTTCTTGAACAACATTCGACGAAAACTTGATTTACAATCTGATTATGAGTTAGTTACATTTGCTTTAGCGGATGATATTGAGGAGGTTAGGGCACAAGTGAAAAAAATGCGTCTTCCTGGATACCATTTCTATGATGGTTTGCGTTGGGATAGCAAGCCGTTTTTAGATTTCCATATAACCTCAACACCAACGGTTTTTGTCTTGGATGAAAATAAAATCATACGGTGCAAACCTTATGATTGGCATGAATTAAAGGAATGGTTGAAATTAAATAAGTGAAAATGTTGAAAATTAAATTGTTATGAACAAGAAAAACTATCTTTCCCTTTTAATTGTTTTGGCCATTTCTATCGGCCAGACCTTTGCCCAAGACGGAGAATCGCGTTGGGTGGACTCGGTGTATAACAGCCTCACCATCGAACAGCGTGTGGCCCAGTTGATATGCGCCCGTGCCAACCAGCCCGACAAACCTTATAATCAAGATGTTACGAAGTACATCAAGCAGTATAACATCGGAGGCGTGTGTTTCTTCCGCAACGATTTGACGGCTCAGGTGGAACAGACCAACGCTTGGCAAGCCGTGGCCAAAACGCCGCTCATGGTCAGCATTGACGCGGAATGGGGGCTTGCCATGCGCCTGAAGAATACCGTTGCCTATCCATATCAGATGACGTTGGGTGCCATTTCCGACGACGAATTGATCTACGAAATGGGCCAGCAAATCGCCGAGCAGTGCCTGCGCTTGGGCATCCATGTGAACTTCGCGCCTGTCGTCGACGTCAACTCCAACGCTGCCAACCCCGTTATTGGGATGCGCAGCTTCGGCGAGGATCCCGAAAAGGTGGGAGAGAAGGGTACGGCCTACGCGCTCGGAATGCAGAGCAAAGGGTTGATTACCAGTATGAAACATTTCCCAGGACATGGCAACACGTCCACCGACTCACACCTGACCTTGCCCACCGTCACCCGCTCGATTGACGAAGTGCGCGACATTGAATTGGCACCTTTCCGCCAATTGATTGATAATGGTGTGAACGGCATTATGACGGGACATTTGTATTTCCCTGCCATTGAGCGCGTTAAGAACACTTCATCGTCGCTTTCCAAGGGTGTGGTCACTGATTTGCTGAAGGACGAAATGGGCTTTAAGGGCTTGGTTTTCACCGACGGCCTCGACATGAAGGGCGTTTCGGAAAAGGTGCGCCAAGACAGCGTGCCATACGTCGCTTTCATGGCGGGCAACGACGTGCTCATCCTGCCCACCAACATCCCTTTCGCCATCAAGACCATCAAGGCTGCGGCGGAACGCGACGCCAAGGCGGCGGCACGGCTTGAGGAAAGCTGCAAGAAAATCCTGCGCTACAAATACCGCGTGGGTCTCAGCCATTACAAGCCCGTTTCGACCACCAACCTGACTTCCGACCTCAAGAAACGCGCCTATACCGACCTTCGGCATCAGTTGTTCGAAGAGGCTGTGACGCTGCTGCGCAACGAAAACCAAGTCATCCCGTTGGCCAACAACAAGAAAATCGCCGTGGTGACCATAGGCAACACGAAAAACGACGTGAACAACGGCTTGGTCGAGCGCGGTTTCAATACGACTTCCTTTGTCGTGGCCAAAGATGGAATTGCCTCGAAATCAAAGGAATGGCTTCAGCGATTGGAAGGCTACGACTTGGTGGTGGTCAATATTGAGAAGACCACGATGTTTGCCAACAAGAACTACGGCATCACTGCCGAAACCGTGGATTTCTTCAACCGGCTTGTTGCCCAGAACGACGTGATTCTCAACTTGTTTGCATGTCCGTATGCCTTGGATTTGTTCCGCATCAACAACAGCGTGAAAGGGCTTGTGGTGGCCTATCAGGACGAGGTGCCGGCTGTCGACGCAGTTGTGCGCCTGCTCGCGGGTGAATTGGAGGCCAAGGGTACGCTGCCCGTTTCGGTGAACAAGTTCAAGTGTGGCGACGGCATCGCGCCTGCCGCCCCGGCAAAAAAAAACCACATCCTTCCCGCTAAGGAATCGCCCGCGAAACCCTTGCCACAAACCACGTCACAACCCGTTCAGGACAAGCCTGATACGCCTTTCCAAACGGCTACGATGCCCGCAAAATATTTGGTGAGATTAGACTCGGTGGCCAAGTCGGGCATCCGTCAGGGTGCCTATCCGGGTTGCCAAATCATGGCGTTGAGAGACGGCAAGGTGGTGTACGACAAGTGCTTTGGCCATTTCACCTACGGGGGAGGCCATGAGGTGCGGTCCGACGATCTCTACGACATCGCCTCATGCACCAAAATATTCGCTTCTACGCTGGCTATCATGAAGTTGTATGACGACGGACGCATCGACATGAACAAGACCTTGGCCGACTTCTTCCCCTACCTGAAAGGCAAAGAACACGGCAGGCTGAAACTCATTGACATCATGACGCACCAAGCCGGACTGAAGGCTTGGGTGCCGTTCTACAAGGTTACCGTCGATGAAAACGGTCCGAAAGCGGAGTTCTATGCCGATGAGATTGACGAGCAACACAACGTGCGCGTGGCCGAAAATCTATACCTTATTAATAATTATGAGGAACGTATTTTCGATTCCGTCAGCAAAACGGCACTGGGCAAAAAGAAATATCTCTATAGCGACATGGGGTTCTATTACATCCCGAAAATCGTGAAACAGCTTACCAACCAGAGCATTGAGGAGTTTTTGGAGCAGGAGTACTATTATCCGATGAACCTCAACCACATCTGCTACAAGCCACTGGATCATTTCACCCGCGAGCAGATTGCACCCACCGAAAACGACACCATCTTTCGCCGTCAGTTGGTTTGGGGCGACGTTCACGACCAAGCGGCTGCCATGATGGGCGGCGTGGCAGGTCATGCGGGCCTGTTTGCCAACGCCCACGACGTGGCGGCTCTCATGCAGATGCTGTTGGACGAAGGCGTTTATGACGGACAACGTTACCTGAAGCCCGAAACGGTACGCTACTTCACCAAAGCGCCTTTTGCGGCTAGCAACGACAACCGTCGTGGCATCGGTTTCGACAAACTGCCCATTGGGAAGAAAGGCTCGTGCACGGCCTCCAAGTCAGGCTCGATGCAAGGCTATGGCCACACGGGCTTCACCGGCACCTTCGTATGGGCCGACCCCGCCAACAAAACGGTAATTGTGTTCCTCTCGAACCGCGTCTATCCCGACGCCGAGCCTAACAAATTAGTGAGAACCGGCATCCGCACCGCGTTGCACGACATCCTTTATGAGGCGTATCCGGTGGAGTGAATTCAATTGTCCTCCACATTCTTCGGGAACCGTCCCCACATCTCATAGGGGCTACCCAATTGGTTTACAAAGGTTTGCCACATCTTTTCTGGTTTTACGCCGAAAAACTGCTTCGCGTTGATTTCGCTGATTAGCCATGAGTTCCTGACCAATTCCGACACCAATTGTCCCGCATCCCAGCCAGCATAGCCCAAATAGAATCGGGTGTTGGTTTCGTTGGCTATTCCTGTGGAAATCAAGGTCTTGAGCGTTTCAGCATCGCCGCCCCAATAAAGGCCTTCCATGATGGAGTCGGAGTCGGGAATCATCGGCCCAAGAGTGTGTATGAAGAAAAGCTGGTTGTCGGCAACAGGACCGCCCAGAAACACAGGTGCCTCAAAATCGGGGAAAGCATCTGCGATATGGTTTACGCTTGCGTTCAGCGTCTTGTTGATGATGATGCCAAAACTGCCCTCGCTTTCTTCGTGGTCGACGAGCAAAACCACCGACCTCCCAAAGTGGAAATCGTTCATTAAAGGCTCGGAAATCAGGATGTTGCCTGCTTTCGGTTCGAGGCTGTTGCTGTGGATAATAAAGCGTTTGTCCAAATTCATAGCGCAAAATTAGGCTTTTTGTCCGATATTCGCCTTGGATTTCGTAATTTTGTGCCATAAAATCGAAAAGTCCTGAAACGCTCTGACAACCAACCATAATTTCATGCTTTAAGGCGCGAGTTTTCCACTTTCACCTTCGTGAAACAAACGGTGGAACGGATTGGGGGCAAACTCTTCTTGGCTTTCGACTTCAGCCTCGACAACCGATATCATTTCCGCCCGATGCTCGAAATCCCCGCGCGTCCTTTCTTTGATTGGGACGAACTTCCCGAAGCGCAACTGCAAAGTTTAGCCTTCCAAATCGGCATGACCGAGTTGGTGAGCTACTGGAAAATCGCTTGCCCGAAAAGGGTAGTGGTGAAACCTTTTTCGCTGACGGAATCACAAATAGCGTTCTGGAAAAAGTTGTATTACAATGGTTTAGGTGAGTTTTTATACCTAAACGGCATCACGGTTTCGGAAACGGAATTGATGCAAATCGAATCCGTTGGAAGCCAACCATTTGCAAAAACCGGCCTGCCGCTTGAGGAACGCACTTTGGTCCCCGTCGGCGGAGGCAAGGACTCTGTGGTGACGCTGGAATGTCTGCGCCGCGAAATGCCAGTCATTCCGCTGATTGTGAACCCGCGCGGCGCGACGCTGAATTGCGTCAAGACGGCGGGATATGGCGAAAACGACTTCATAGTCATCAATCGCACGCTTGATCCTACCATGCTGAAACTCAATGCGGAAGGCTACTTGAACGGTCATACGCCGTTTTCGGCGTTGCTGGCTTTCATCTCGGTTTTGGCAGCCTTTGGGAGCAAGTCGAAATACATCGCACTTTCCAACGAAAACAGCGCGAACGAAAGCACCGTTCCTGGAACCCACATCAACCACCAATACAGCAAGTCCATCGAGTTTGAACGCGATTTCAGAAACTATGTGGCCGTAAATCTGAATGATAACGTGCAGTATTTCAGTTTCTTGAGGCCTTTGAGCGAGTTGCAGATTGCCAAGCTGTTCGCGCAATGCGAGGCTTATCATCCCGTGTTTCGCAGCTGCAACGTGGGCAGCAAGACCGACTCGTGGTGCGGTCATTGCCCGAAGTGCCTTTTCACTTGGATTATCCTGTCGCCCTTCCTTTCGAGGGATAAACTGACGGCCATTTTCGGCAAGGATTTGATGACTGACGAGAGTTTACTGCCTATCTTTGAGGAACTGAACGGCACGGCAATGGTCAAGCCTTTCGAGTGCGTCGGTACGGTTGAAGAGGTGCGGGCTTGCATCGAGGCCGTGGAAGGCAACAGGAAGCAAGTGAACGAAATCCTTTCACGCTTCAACGATGAGCATTTCCTATCCGAAAGGTTTGAACAAATCCTCAAATCCCAACTCCATGTTTGACTTGATACTCAACCGATTGCGCGGCAAACGCATCCTCATCCTCGGCTTCGGGCGCGAAGGGAAATCCACATGGCGTTTCTTGCAAAAATATTTGCCAAATGCCATCGTCGCCGTGTCCGACAAGAACGAAATGGACGGTGTGAAACACTTTGGTAACCAGTACCTTGAGGCAATGTACGACTACGACGTCGTCATCAAGACACCAGGTATTTCCTTGAAGGATTTCGACACGAAAGGGGTGGAGATAACCTCACAAACCGACCTGTTTTTCAGTCAGTTCCATGCGCAGACCATCGGGATAAGCGGCACGAAAGGCAAAAGCACGACCACGAGCCTGATTTACCATCTTTTGAAATCCTCTGGCCGCGATGCCATCTTGACGGGCAACATAGGAATTCCTTGTTTCGACATCATGGAGGAAATCATGCCGGAGAGCATCGTGGTTTACGAGCTATCGGCGCACCAGTTGGAGTATGTTCACAACAGTCCGCATGTGGGCGTGTTGCTCAACATTTTTGAGGAACATCTTGACCATTTCGGAAGTTTTGAGAATTACAAATCCGCGAAACTCAATTTGTTGCGTTTTATGGGCGAAGAAGATACAGCCATTATCCACGAAAGCCTATTGAATGACGCTTTAGACTTGTTTGTCAATAACAAAGTGTTTTCGCTGTTCGATTTCGATGACGAAATTGACCGTACCGCATTGCCCTTGAAAGGCGAGCACAACTACAAGAATGTGAAGGCGGCATTGTTGGCTTGCGACATATATGGTATTGATTATCAAGAACTTATTCCGTTTCTTTACACATTCAAGCCCTTGGAACACCGTTTGGAACCCGTGGGCACGTTTGGCGGCGTGACGTTTTATAACGACAGCATCTCCACCATCCCGCAGGCGGCCATTTCGGCCTGTGAAGCCTTGCAAAAGGTTGATTTCCTATTGCTTGGCGGCATGGACCGTGGCATCGACTACCGCCCTTTGGCGGATTATCTGAAAGCTCATCCTGTCAAGCATCTTCTGTTCACAGGCCAGGCAGGGGAGCGGATGATGCAACTGATGTGCGGCATTACTGATAGCGCAATGGCCTTTTATTCCACTATGGACGAGGCCTTTAGCTATATCTCAAGCCATGCCAAGAAAGGAGACGTATGCCTTTTGTCGCCCGCCGCGCCGAGCTACGACCAATACAAGAATTTCGAGGAGCGTGGAGCGAAGTTCAAATTATTGGCGCAACAGTTTGGAAAATAAAAAAAACTCCAAGCATGCTTGGAGTTTTTCGTTTTGGTTGCGCTGAAAATCAGTTCTTGGCTTCCTTAATTCTGGCCTTCTTACCGCGCAAACCACGCAGGTAATAGATGCGCGACTTACGGACAACACCGTACTTGTTCACTTCAACGTTTTCAATCATCGGGGAGGCGATGGGGAAACATCTCTCAACACCAATGTTGTTGGAAATCTTGCGGATGGTGAACGTACCAGTCTTGCCTTGGCCGCTACGCTTGATGACGATGCCTTGGAACTTTTGCAGACGTTCCTTTTGACCTTCAACGATTTTGTAGGTCACGGTGATAGTGTCACCGGCTCTGAACTTCGGAAAATCTTTTACAACGATTTGATCTTCAACGAATTGAATTAATGCTTGTTTGCTCATTTTTATATATTTTTTATATATTTTCTCTAAAAAGTGGGTGCAAAAATACAAATAATTTGGTTACGTTGTTACAATTATTCAGTTTTTTTGAAAATTTCGTA
>ODAI012571534.1_pt1 | contig 14513 bp, 12 predicted proteins | sample 1539321 | NCBI WGS metagenome assembly ODAI01 (sample SAMN02144231, study PRJEB22623) | gut metagenome | biome: sheep rumen | host: Ovis aries | place: New Zealand
GGAAAACCATCAAGGATTTTGAGGAAATCCTGTTTGAAGAGTATAATGGTATCGCCAAGATAACCTTCAATCGTGAGCGTTATCGCAACGCCTTCACACCGAAAACAACGCTCGAACTATCGCAAGCGTTCGCCCTTTGTCGTGAGATGCAGCACATCCGTGTAGTGCTGTTGACCGGATCGGGCGATAAAGCGTTCTGTTCGGGCGGTGATATGCACGTCAAAGGGCGCGGCGGATATATTGATGATGATGGCGTTCCACGTTTGTCGGTGCTCGATGTGCAGATGCAGATACGCCGTCTGCCGAAGCCCGTCATCGCCATGGTAAACGGATTTGCCATCGGTGGTGGACACGTGCTGCATCTTGTCTGCGACCTTTCTATCGCTTCCGACAATGCAATTTTCGGTCAGACAGGTCCGAAAGTTGGTTCTTTCGATGCTGGATTTGGTGCCAGTTACATGGCAAGAATCGTCGGACAGAAGAAAGCGAGGGAAATATGGTTCCTCTGTCGGCAATACGATGCACAAGAAGCATTAAGAATGGGATTGGTTAATAAAGTGGTTCCGTTGGCACAACTGGAAGACGAATGTGTGGCTTGGGCAGAAGAAATGATGGAACGTTCGCCCATCGCCCTGCGCATGATAAAGGCAGGACTTAACGCTGAACTTGACGGACAGGCAGGTATTCAGCAACTCGCCGGCGATGCCACCATGCTTTACTATTTCCTCGACGAAGCCCAAGAAGGCGGAAAAGCATTTTTGGAAAAGCGCAAGCCCAACTTCGACCAATATCCGAAAATACCGTGAGGGAGGGGATTAATGGGTCTAATTCCTCACTTGTCTTGTCTCATTGGTTTCTGAAATAATCAATATCAAATGCCTTATTTTTCAAAGAAAATGCCTGTTTTTGAAAAATAAGGCATTTGAGGATAAAAAGTTGCAACTAGAGTATTTCACATGGGTTAAATGGCTTGGTGTTGTTGGCAAAACAGTGAAAATGGGCAAAAAGAGAGAGTCCTCTTTATGGATGGGCGATTAAATGGTGCGGCGGTGCATGGGGCTTGGACAAAAAACGACTGCGTTGCGAGCCGTTGGGCTGCGACGCAGTCGATGAGTATACGATTTGAATGAAAAATGTTTAGTCTTGTGGAGTGATGTTGGTGGCTTTCAGCATTTCGGCAACTTCCGCGTTAATGCGTTTAGCAAACTCCTGCATTGACATAGTGGCTTGTTCGCCGCCGCCTTGTTGGCGCATGGAGACGAGTCCTTCTGCCGCTTCTTTCTCGCCGACGATAACCAAATATGGGATGCGTTTGATCTCGTTGTCACGGATTTTTTTACCAATTGTCTCATTCCTTAAGTCCGTAGTGGCGCGGACGCCGTTGTCGTCGAGGTATCTGGCAACTTCTTTGGCATATTCGTCGAATTTTCCAGAGATCGGCAATATCACAACCTGGTCGGGCGTGAGCCACAGTGGGAATCGGCCGGCGGTGTGCTCGATGAGTACTGCCGTGAAGCGTTCCATTGAGCCGAAAGGCGCGCGGTGTATCATCACGGGCGTGTGCTTTGAGTTGTCCTCTGCCTTGTATTCAAGGTTGAACCGTTGTGGCAGATTGTAGTCCACTTGAATGGTTCCGAGTTGCCAGCGTCGTCCGATGGCATCCCTTACCATGAAATCCAGCTTAGGGCCATAGAAGGCGGCCTCTCCGTATTCGATTTTAGCGTCCAGACCTTTTTCCTTGCAGGCATCGATGATGGCTTGTTCGCTTTCTTCCCAAATTTCGTCAGAACCGATGTATTTGGTTGTGTTTTTCGGGTCTCGCAGCGAAATTTGTGCCTCCACGTTCTCAAATTTGAAGATGGTGAAAACGGCTTGTATGATGTCCATCACGCGGATGAATTCTCCTTTTACCTGGTCTGGACGGCAGAAGATATGGGCATCGTCTTGTGTGAATGAGCGCACGCGGGTGAGCCCGTGGAGTTCTCCGCTTTTTTCGTAGCGATATACGGTTCCGAACTCGGCGATGCGCAATGGCAGGTCTTTGTGTGAGCGTGGCTTATGGGCAAAGACCTCGCAGTGGTGCGGGCAGTTCATCGGTTTGAGCATGTATTCCTCGCCCTCTTCCGGTGTGGTGATTGGCCGAAAGGCATCTTTGCTGTAATGGGCATAGTGGCCGCTGGTCACATAGAGGTTCTTGCTGCCGATGTGCGGTGTGATGACCTCTTGGTACCCGAAGCGTTTCTGGATCTTTCTGAGCATGTCTTGCAGGCGCAGCCTGAGCTCGGTTCCTTTGGGCAGCCAGATGGGCAGGCCTTTGCCGACATGCTCTGTGAACATGAAGAGTTCCATCTCTTTGCCGATTTTACGGTGGTCTCGTTTTTTGGCCTCTTCGAGCATGGCGAGATATTCGTCCAGCATCTTTTTCTTGGGGAAAGAGATGCCATAGATGCGTGTCATTTGTTCGCGCTCGGCGTCTCCGCGCCAGAAAGCGCCCGCCACGCTAGTGATTTTGATGGCTTTGATGTCTCCTGTCGAAACAAGGTGCGGGCCGCGGCACAGGTCGGTGAATGCGCCTTGTGTATAGGTTGAGATGGTGCCGTCTTCTAGGTCGAGGTCGATGTGTTCGCATTTGTATTCTTGTCCGTCGGCCTTGAATTCTTTCAGGGCATCCGCTTTTGAGACATCGCGCCGCACGACAGGCTCGTTCTTGCGTGCCAGTTCCATCATCTTAGCCTCAATCTTAGGGAAGTCTGTCTCGCTGATGACATCCCCTTCCTTGGGCATGACGTCGTAGAAGAAACCATTTTCAACGGCAGGCCCGAAGCCAAACTGAATGCCTGGATAGAGCTCTTTCAGTGCTTCGGCGAGCAAGTGTGCACTTGTGTGCCAAAAGGTATGTTTGCCTTCTTTGTCTTCGAATTTGTATAGTGCAATTGTTGCGTCCTCATTGATGGGGCGGTTCAGCTCGATGGTCTCGCCATTGACTCCGCAGGAAACGACGCTACGGGCGAGGGCAGGCGAGATGCCCTCGGCGATTTGGTAGCCGGTTATACCTTGTTCGTACTCACGAACACTGCCGTCCGGGAAAGTGATTTTAATCATAACAAGTTGATTTTAATATTTTAATGACTGCAAAGGTACGTTTTTCGTTTGTAACAGCCAAATGGAAATGTTAGATTTTACATTTTTTAGACTTCTTACAATTTTACTTTTGGGTGAGTGCAACTTGTCTTTTTGTTAAAAGGGATGCTCTAAACTAAAAAAACTATTTATTTTTTGTGTGATTTTCGGATAAAATGTTATTTTTGCACAAATTTAATTTTTAATTTTTATATTTATGAATAAACGTTACTTGATTTCATGTCTTTTTTTGACATTAGGCATGCTGGCCTGGGCAGAGCCTATTGGTAAGGAAAGCGCAATGAGAATTGCTCAAGATTATTTGAGGGCGAAGGGAAAGAAGGTTGGCCAAGAGCCTTACCGTGCACCTCGTAAAGTGAAAGGACAGATGAGTAAGGACGCAACGGCTTACTATGTTTTCAATGCTCAAGAAAAAGGGTTTGTCATTGTCAGTGGAGACGACCGTACGGAGGCCATCCTCGGCTATTCAGCAGATGGACATTTTGATGAGGCCACGATGCCAGAGCATGTGAAGTCGTGGTTGCAGCATTATGCCGACCAAATAGAAGTCTTGGACGATGGCATGGTGCGCTCGCCCCGCAAAGCCCTGACCATCCACGCCGCAATCAGTCCGATGTTGAGGACCAAGTGGAACCAAGGCAGTCCGTACAACCTGAAATGTCCCAAGTATAACGGTAGCAACATGCCCGTAGGATGTGTTGCCACTGCGGTGGCTCAGGTCATGAAATACCATGAGTGGCCTAAGGCGCAGATGAAAGAAGGCCTAGAAGCATATAGATCGGACATGAGTGGAGTGAAGACGGATCTTGAGGCCTTGCCCGCCATCACTTTTGATTGGGCTAACATGATGGCCTCATACTCAGAGACATCCTCTGATGCCCAGAAAAACGAAGCGGTGGCAACATTGATGCGTTATTGCGGTCAGGCCTGCTACATGAACTATGGTCCTCAAGGTTCTGGGACAAACTATTATCCAGAACAGTTGATCAAAAAATTTGACTATGCCAAGGGCGCGCGTCGCGAATTTTCACGTTCTTACACCATCAAGGCGTGGGATGAAATGATCTATAACGAGTTGTTCAGCGGTCGCCCTGTCTTGTATGACGGTCACTCTACCGGTGGCGGCCATGCTTTTGTGGTTGACGGCTACAAAGACGGTCTTTACCATGTCAATTGGGGATGGGGCGGCAGCTATGACGGCTATTTCCGCCTGACGATCTTGGAACCGGGCGGCGGCGGCATCGGCGCTAGTACCACGTCGGACGGCTATAGCTGCAATCAAGGGGCTGTGATAGGCCTGCAACCCTCTTCAAGCGGCGACATCCCTTACAATGTACGCATGACGGGGCAGCAGCTGTCGTTGATGGAAGATAACGGAGCTACAAAAATGTATTCGCTCTTCTATAACTTGACGGGCACGACACGGAACTTTGACATTGCCATGGCAAAATTGAATGCCAACTTGAGCATCTCAAGCATTGTTTTCCAATATTCAAACATTGAAGTCAAGAATCAAAACGGCTATGGAATGAAGAATGAAGCAGAAGACCGATATGGCATCGCCGACGGACAGACTGGTTACTTTGTGTATGTATGCCGTGAGACGGGAACAACGGAATGGCAGAGAATTTTTAAGGAAAATGCTTGTTTCGCCATTACGGCAAAGATGGTCAATGGCAAGAAGGAGTATACCTATAAAGTGTTGCCAGTTGTAGACTTGGATGTGAAAATTGTTGGCAGAAGTGAATTTAACTGGAAAAATGCCCCACAGTCAACCCAACTCTCATTCGAGAACAAGGCAGATGAGTTCAAGGACAATCTTTACCTGATGGTGAAGACGCCAAGTGGAAAAGAGGAAATGGTAGCCCTCACCGGACTGGCTTTGGAGGCAGGGCAGAAAGAGACTATCTCATTCTCATTTGAGCCCCAAGAAGTAGGTACCTATCAAGCTTACCTGGTGTCTGAAAACGACGACATCATCGCTGCATACACCACGGAGTCCTTGGAAACACCAATCAAATATGTTTCACTCTCGTATGACAAGCCTGGCGGTAAACTTGCTGTCACACTTAAGAATGAGAATCCAATTGGCAAAGATTATAATGCAGCCATTTTGGCTTTCTTCTATAAGCTTGATTCGAAAACGAATAAATATGTTTATGACAATAAATGGCTTTACGTCTTCCCGTCCACTAGTGCTTGGCTGAGCAATGGCAGCACGAAGACGGTTAACATCGATATGAATGCGAATGGGCAATATGTCTTGAATGGCAGCTATCGTATCAATTTCCAATACGCATACGACTTCAAGAGCACATCGACAAAAGACTACTTAGACTTTGAGGCCGTGGATGTTGTTGTGGATGCCAACGGTACTATCACTGATAGCACGACTGGCATTGAAACACCTGAGACGACTGCTGATGACGGTGTTTACTACACCATCCTGGGCGAGCGCATGACGGTGAAGCCGACGAAGAAAGGCCTTTACATTCAAAACGGGAAGAAAGTGGTTCTTAAATAACCCTTTCAACATAAGAACAATGTCAAAAATGCTGACGGCTGCCACCTTTTGAGGTGGCAGCCGTCCTTTTTAACTAAAAAAACAAATGAAGCGATGAATAGCTGTCGCACATTCAGGCCATCTGTTGCTTTTTCTTGCCTTTTTTGACCTTGAACCTGTCGAAACCTAGCCCGTAGGCACCGATGACGGCACTTTGCGACACAAATGCGTTGGGGTCGATCTCATCAATGAGCTGAAAAATCTTCGAAGACTCGTTTTGTTTTGCCAATACAAAAATGAGCTTGGCCTCTTTGTCGGAATAAAAGCCCCTGCCGTCAATAAGTGTGCAGCCGCGCTGCGCCTCGATGTTGATCTGCCTGGCAATTTCCTCGTATTTCTCGGAAATGATGAAAAACTGCACCGAGCGCCGCGCCTTGTTGATGACGTTGTCCACGCAGAAAGAGGTGACAAAGAGCACAACATAGCCGTAGAGCACTTGCTCCCAGTCGCGTAAGACGAAGTAGCTCGAAGTGATGATGCCCAAGTCGCACATGAGGATGATGTTGCCGAGCGAGATGTCGTGGTATTTGTTGACCATGGCAGCCACGACATCCGAGCCGCCCGTGCTGCCATTGCACAGGAGGCAGATTCCGATGCTGATGCCGATGAAGCTGGCCCCGAGAATGGCAGCCATGAAGGGCTGGTCGCTCAGGAGGTGCATCTCCTCGGCAATAGGCTTGATGAGGCGGATGAAAACAGTCATCACGGCTACGGCATAAATCGTCTTGATGCAGAATTTGAACCCCAGGATTTTCAGCGCCAAGCCCAAGAGGATGGCATTGATGGTGAAATAGGTCGCGTCAACAGGTATTTTCAGCCCCCAATACAGAATGGAGGAGATGCCCGTAACGCCGCCCATGGAGATTTCGTTGGGCAAGAGGAAGATGAGCCAGCCGCAGGTGCCCATCAGCACGGCAATGGTGATGCCGAAGTAGTCAATCAGGTCGTTAAAACGTCGTTTCTTGATGATTTTCGTTCTCTGGATGCTTGTTTCTTGATTTGAGTCCATATGATTTAATGTCTGTTTTTGTTAAAATTGATTAATGGCCCGTACAACTTCTTCGCATTGTGCATTGGTCATGGCCTGATGGCATGGAATGCTCAGCTCGTGGGCGTGAATTTCCTCTGTGATGTGCAGCGACATCGAATTCCACGATTGGTAGCACTTTTGTCTGTGGGGGGGGATGGGGTAATGGATTTGCGTTTCGATGCCTTGCTCGTAGAGGTGTTTTTGCAGCTTGTCGCGCTGCGGGCTGAGTATGGGGAAGATGTGCCAGACGCTGTCCCTGTCGCATTGAGGTATGTGGACGAGCGGATGGCGGATGTTTTTGATGTAGAATTCGGCAATCTCACGCCGGCGCTGGTTGGCAATGTCTAATTGAGGCAGTTTCTGGCAAAGTATGGCGGCCTGTAGCTCATCCATCCTGCTATTGCGTCCGAGATGCTCGAATACGTATTTCTCGTGACTACCGTAATTGCCCAGCGTGCGAACCATCTGCGCGAGTTGCTCGTCGTCGGTTGTGACGGCGCCGGCATCGCCCAGCGCGCCCAGGTTCTTGGTCGGATAGAAGCTATGGCCGGCGGCATCGCCCAGTGAGCCTGTTTTCCGGCTTTTGAACTGGCAGCCATGTGCCTGGGCGTTGTCTTCGATGAGTTTGAGACCATGCTTCCTGCATATTTCTCCGATATTTTCGGTGTAGGCGCATCGTCCGTAGAGGTGGACAATCATGATGGCCCGGGTTTTCCCAGTGATTTTCTCCTCGATCTTCGTGTCGTCGATTTGTAGCGTGTTGATGTCCGGCTCCACTAAAACCGGTTCCAGTCCGCATGTCGTGATTGCAAGAATAGAGGCGATGTATGTGTTGGCAGGAACGATGACCTGGTCGCCTTTTTGCAAGACACCCAGCTCCATGTAAGCTTGCAGGATCAGCGTGAGTGCATCGAGCCCGTTGCCGCAGCCGATGCAAAAGTTTGTGCCGGTGTATTGTGCATAGTGCTGCTCGAACTTGTGGTTTTGGCGGCCTTTGACGTACCATCCGCTTTGTGCGACCTCGGCGATTGCTTTTCCGATGTCGGGCGCTTGGTTGTTGATTTGATGTAGGTCTAAATATTTTATCATAAGTTCCATTCGTAAGTGTCGTAACAAATCGCCCGTCCGCCGTATCCCTCTTTGTGGGCAATCAAGCCTTCGTTGACTTGGCTGCCTTGTTGTTCGGTGGAGCTGCCGAAGTCAAGGTAGGGGATGCTTGGGAAATCTTCGTACATCTCTCGTTGGTAGATGGCCTCCATGGCACCGTTCTCCTTTCCTGCTTCGTTGGTGGCGCTGTATTGCCCATGCAAAACTTGTGGTGTGAGGTAAAACGTGATGCCGCCGATAATCTGGCCGCCCAGATAGGCGTTGTATTGGATGATGTTCTCAGGGAACTTGGATTTGAGCAACATCATTTCTTCGAGTGTGTGGACGGGTTTGGCATTGAATTTTTTCCTTAAATTCTCTTCCAAAATGCCCCAGAATTCCTCTATGCTGCCATTTTTAACAACCTTGACGCATTGTTGTTCTGCTTGTTTGAGCCGTCGCCTATGGTCTTTTCGCCATGCCAGCTGCTGGTTCATGCAGATGGTTGTGCCAATATTGCGACTATGCAGCCGGGCGCGGCATTGCCAGAAAATAGCGTAAAGGTCCTCTTCTGACGGGTGTCGGTGATAAATCCACGGGATGGGTCGGTAAATGACTTTCTTGATGCCTGCACGACGCAGAAATTCATTGAGCTCTTTGAAAAGTGCGATGACATCGGTGGCGGTGACGGCGATATTCATGATGAGTCCGCCGTAGGTCAGCCCGAAATGCGAATAAAGCGTGTCGCCAACGATGTGTGCAGGCAGCAGGGAGTGTAGTTTGCCGTTTTTGTAACACATCAGCGAATGGTCGTCGAAGCGGTCGGCATGGTAGTCCATGTACTCACGGTAGAACAAGAAGGTCGCATTTCTGGCTTGGGCGACGTACTTGTCCCATTTGTCCTTGTCCATGGCGGTATATCGTCTTATTTCAAACATGTTGCTTCTTGGATAAATTCGTCGTAGTCGTAGATGTATTCTTTTTCATCAAAAGGTTCTGATGCCAGTACTAGGCAGACTGCACCTGAGGAGAAGTCTTCAAGCGTGCGCCATACGCAGGTGTCAATGTGTAGCCCTTGGTAGGGATGGTTCAGCCGGTAGGTCTTTTTTTCCTTGCCGTTGTCCAGCACCACGTCGAACGAGCCGCTCACGGCAATGATGACTTCTTGGCAGCTCCTGTGGGCGTGACCGCCGCGCCACTCGCCCGCCGGCACGTCGTAAGTCCAATAAACGCGGGCAATGTTAAAGGGGATGTGTCTCATTTGCTCAGCTACGGTCAGGTTGCCGCGCGGGTCTGTTATTTTGGGGAGTTCAATGATTTGTCCGATGTTTTTTTCCATGATTGATATTTTAGGGATGTTATGTATTTTGAGTTTGCCGATATTTCTCAGGAATCGTTTTTTTTCTTGCAAACCATTTGTGCAGCAGGCTGCTAAGCAATATTGTCGTGGCGAAGAATAGGATGAATGCCATTGGAACTGACAAGTTCCATTGCAAGTTGATGACGGTTCTGTGGAGGACGTTGATGATGACTTGGTGGATGATGTAGAACATGAAACTGATGTTGCCAAAGTACACTAAATTGTTGTTTTTGAGTAACTTAGTGAAGATTCCACCTTTTCCTTCGTGGAGTGAGAAAATGATGATTAAGGTGAAAAATGGTAGCCAAAAAATGCTTGCGGTGCGCACTTTTTCATCAATTTCTGTGTAGAGAAGGAAGGGGAGGGCAGCAATGGCTATCGCCAAACATTCTTTCAGGCTCGATTTTAGGGTGGAGTCTGTGGCTTTAAGACGTGGCTTCAACTTTTTGTAGCATTGGAAAGTGTACATGCCTAAAATGAAATCCACTATTCTGAATAACGGATTGACATACACTAGCTTGTTAACCATCGTAGCTGGGACGAGATAGGTGGCAAGGATGTATGACACGAGTATGGCAACTGTGAAAACGTGTTGCCGCACTTGCATGATGCGCAGGAGAGTTGAAAATGCCAAATAGGCAAAAGTCAGGCTTGACAGGAACCATGAAACGGAGTTCGCGGCGAAGTAAAAATCTTTGTCGGGAATCCAGCTTTGCACCAGAAAAATGGCGGGAATCATCCTTAAATAATCGTCTGCATGCAAATTTTTGAGGTTGACGAGTATGAAAACGGCAACCATGAGCAGATGGGCAGGGTAGAATTTTTTCCATCGTGAAATGACAAATGGCTTGAGACGAAAATCTCCCCTTTCCACTTTGTTTTCGTAGCTTTTTGAAAGAATGAAGCCGCTGAGCATGAAAAAGAAGGCAACCCCACCGTCGCCCAAAGCGTCTGTGGCAGACATTCCATAGGTGAAATGCCCCACAAAGATCAGTGTGACGAAAATGAAACGTAGGGATTGCAGGCTCTGAATCATTCTTGCTTCCGATTAACGGTCTTTGTACATGTTGTCGTAATATTTCTGGTAATCGCCGCTCGTCACGTTGTCGAGCCAGTCTTGGTTTTCGAGGTACCAGCGCACGGTTTTCTCGATGCCTTCCTCGAATTGTAGGCTCGGTTCCCAACCGAGTTCCTTCTGGAGTTTCGTCGAGTCGATGGCGTAGCGCAGGTCGTGGCCGGCGCGGTCGGTGACGAAGGTGATGAGGTCCATGTCCTCGCCCTCTTTGCGTCCGAGCAGGCGGTCAACTGTGTTGATGAGCACATGGATGATGTCGATGTTCTTCCATTCGTTGAAGCCGCCGATGTTATAGGTCTCGGCAATCTTGCCTTTGTGGAAGATGAGGTCAATGGCACGGGCGTGGTCTTCAACGAACAGCCAGTCGCGCACATTCTCTCCCTTACCATATACAGGCAGTGGCTTGCGGTGGCGGATGTTGTTGATGAAGAGTGGAATCAGTTTCTCCGGGAACTGGTAAGGACCATAGTTGTTCGAGCAGTTGGTCACGATGACAGGCATTCCGTAGGTGTCGTGATAGGCACGCACGAAGTGGTCGCTCGATGCTTTGGCTGCTGAATAGGGTGAATGCGGATTATACTTGGTCGTTTCCAGGAAGAACTGGTCGCCGTACGCCAGATGGTGCTCGCTCGACGATGCTTTCGTCGTGAACGGCGGCTCGATGCCCTCGGGGTGTGTCAGTTCCAGAGCGCCGTACACCTCGTCGGTAGATATGTGGTAGAAGCGCTTGCCTTCATATTTCTCGGGCAGTGACTCCCAATAGAGTTTGGCTGCCTGAAGGAGCGAGAGCGTACCCATGACGTTGGTCTTTGCAAACGTGAACGGGTCTTTGATGCTGCGGTCAACGTGGCTCTCGGCAGCAAGGTGTATGATGCCGTCCACCTTCTTGTCCTGCATGAGCTGGTAGAAGGCGTCGAAGTCGCAGATGTCCATCTTTACAAACTCGTAATTGGGCTTGTCCTCAATGTCTTTCAGGTTGGCAAGGTTGCCCGCATAAGTCAGACTGTCGAGGTTGATGATGTGATACTCGGGATACTTGTTCACGAAAAGGCGAACGACATGGCTTCCAATAAAGCCGGCTCCGCCGGTGATGACGATTGTTTTCATATCTTATTATTGTTTTTTGATTATTGATTAGTTTTTTTTATCACGAAAAAGAGCGCCGAAGATGTGAGCACAGCTATCAACAGCAGAAGTGCGATGAATGCTTTCAGCGGTATGACTGCTGTGAAAAACAGCATGGCGATGATAGCGAAAAGTATCATCTCGATGATTGCAATGAGCAGAATGCCTTTTTTCCGATTCATTTGTTTTTCTCTTTTTTTGTTAGCCAAATGTTTCCTATCCTAATGTAATAACTTCACAATCAGTGAATTTATTGCCTTCGATGGTCAATCTTATCAGTGTTCTCTCTTTCTGCCATCCCTGGATGCCTGCGGCTCCGGGATTGATGTGGAGGAGACGGAGCGTTTTGTCGTACTGCACTTTCAGTATGTGCGAGTGTCCGCTGATGAAGAGTTGTGGCGGTCGCTCGTACAGTTGCTGGCGGACAGACGGGTCGTAGCGTCCCGGATAGCCTCCGATGTGTTTCATGAGCACATCCACGTCCTCGCATTTCCACCGGAGAATCTCTGGGAACATGCGTCTCAGGTCGCCGCCGTCGCAGTTGCCACACACTGCTCGCACGGGGCGGAATGCCTGAAGCCGCTCAATGAGTTCGGTGGAACAGATATCTCCGGCGTGCCATATCTCGTCGCAGGGTTCGAAATAGTGCAGGTATTTCTCATCCCAGAACGAGTGTGTGTCGCTGATGATGCCGATGCGTTTCATTTCCTGTTGATGGTTTTTAGGGCGAAATCCATGATATAGTCGGCAGTGCCTTCCAGTCCGAGCAGCGACGAGTTGATGCAGAGGTCGTAGCTCTCTGACGAGCCCCATCGCTTTCCGGTATAGAAATTATAGAACGACGCCCGCTGACTTTCCTTGTCTTTGATGATTTTCTGTGCCTTTTCCCTGCTGCACTGATGGCGTTCGGCGATGCAGTTGATGCGCTCGTCGAGGTCGGCAGTGATAAAGACATTGACAGCGTTCGCATAGTCGCGCAGGATATAGTCGGCAGCACGTCCCACAAAGATGCAGCTTCCTTCTTCTGCCGCCTTCCGGATGGCATTGCTCTGGAATTTGAACAGGCTCTCTTGCGAGAAGTTGTTGGTATAGTAATTGCTGCCTCCGCTTCCGATATATGGTGCGCGGAGATGGAACAGGGAGCGGAGGAATCCTTTGTTTTCGTCATTTTGCTCAAAGAATTTCTCGCTGAATCCACTTTCCTTTGCTGCGAGATTGAGAATCTCTTTGTCGTAGAACTTGCAGTCCAGCCGTTCTGCCAGTATGCGGGCAATGGCAAGTCCGCCGCTACCGAGTTGTCGTCCGATGTTGATGATTATTTTCTTGTCGTCCATATCTCACACGTCTTGATGTTGTTGCTTAAATTGTTTCATATATCTCATCATGATGATGAGCGCCGTGAAAAATGCGAGTGCATCGCTGATGGGCAGTGACCACCACACGCCGTCCACGCCCATGAACGGAGGGAGGATGATGAGTAGCGGCAGCAGATAGATGAGCTGTCGTGAGAGTGACAGGAATATGCTCACTTTCGCCTTGCCGATGCTTTGGAAGAAGTTGGTCACAACCGCCTGATAGCCAATCAGCGGGAAGGCAATGGCGTTGATGCGAATGCCATGTTCGGCTATCCGTATCAGCTCTTCGTCGCTGGTGAAGAGGCGCACGCAGGGGTAGGGAAGCAGTTCGCATACGAGCCAGCCTACGGTCAGCACCGAGACACCTGCGATAATCGACAGTTTCAGCACTTGGAGCATGCGGTCGAATTTCTGGGCACCGTAGTTGTAGCCGGCAATGGGTTGCATGCCTTGGTTGATTCCCATCACGACCATGAAGAACAGGAATACGAGGCGGTTGGTAATGCCGAACGCCCCGACGGACAGGTCGCCTCCATGGCGAACGAGCGCCGTGTTGATGAGTATGACTATCAGACAGGCACAGGCGTTCATCGAGAATGGTGAGAGACCGATGGCTATGATGTTTTTCACGATTTGCTTCTGCAGCCGGTAGCAGCCGCTTGTGAAATGGAGCATTTGCCGCTTGTCGCTGAAGATACGGAACTGCCAGCAGAGGGCTGTCGCCTGCGAGAGTATCGTGGCAAGGGCTGCCCCTTGGATGCCCATGCCGAATGTCCAGATGAAAATAGGGTCGAGAACCGTGTTCAGTATGACGGTGAAAATCGTGGCATACATCGCCTCGCGAGGCTTGCTCGCAGCACGCAGCACGCCGTTGAGCCCGAAGTATTGATGGGTGATGACGTTTCCAAGCAAGATAATCGTCATATAGTCGCGGGCATAGGGAATGGTGTTCTCCGTCGCTCCGAAGAAATAGAGTATCGGGTCGAGAAACAGCAGTGCAATGGTTGCGAAGGCGATGCCGATAATGAGGTTCAGGCTCACCGTGTTGCCGAGGATATGCTGCGCCGTCTGATAGTCTTTCTGTCCCAGTTTGACCGACAGGCAAGTGCTGGCACCCACGCCAATCGCTGCTCCGAAGGCTGCCGAGATGTTCATGAACGGGAAGGTGATGGCAAGTCCCGAGATGGCAAGTGCTCCCACACCGCGCCCGATGAAAATCGAATCGACCATGTTGTAGAGCGACGAGGCGGTCATCGCAATGATAGCCGGCAGGGCATACTGCAGCAGCAGTTTGCTCACTGGTCGTGTGCCTAATTCGAGTGTTGCTTGTTTGTTGTCTGTCATCACCAACTGATATAGTGCTGCAAATGTACGAATTATTTTTCATTTTCCGAGTAAATCGCCCATAATCATTTCCATTTATCTTTTAATCCGTATCGGTCATTTTTGTGGTCTGATGACCGTTTTTTGTTAATCTTCTTCTTCACGGCAGCACATAATTGTCAAATTCCGTTTTGTATATTTATGCGCAACGGGTGTTGTTGTAGGTTAGTTTGCAAACTATTGATTTCCAGTATATTGCGTAGTGCTTTCCAAAAGTTCAACTTTCAGCTTGCAAAAGTTCAACTTTTAGGCTGCAAAAGTTGAAATTTTAGGTGCCAAAACTTCAACTTTTGGAATGTGAAAGTTCAACTGTATATTTATACGCCCTTTCTTGTATGTTTATGCAGGGTAGGTGAAGGCAAAATCATGGCTTCGTTTTCTCCAGGAATCTATCC
>ODAI011465128.1_pt1 | contig 14512 bp, 13 predicted proteins | sample 1539321 | NCBI WGS metagenome assembly ODAI01 (sample SAMN02144231, study PRJEB22623) | gut metagenome | biome: sheep rumen | host: Ovis aries | place: New Zealand
AGGCCGTTTTCAGCATCCCGGGATCCGGCGAGGTGACGAGTTTTTCCAGCTCCACGCGGATCCGCTCCGCGCTCACCTTCCGCAGGTCCCCGGCCTGGGCCCGGATGGCCGCGGCCGCCTCCTCATCAAGGGAAAAGCCCAGCTGCGCCGCGAAGCGCACCGCCCGCAGCATGCGCAGGGCATCCTCATGAAAACGCTCTGACGCGCTGCCCACGCAGCGCACCACCCTGCGGGAGAGGTCCTCCATGCCGCCGAACAGGTCGACCAGGCCGTCCTCCTCGCTGTAGGCCATGGCGTTGATCGTGAAATCCCGCCGACAGAGATCCTCCTTAAGATCCGGCGTAAAGGTAACGCTGTCGGGATGACGCCCGTCCGAATAACTGCCGTCCACCCGGTAGGTCGTGACCTCAAAGCCTTCCTTGCCGATCATGACCGTCACGGTCCCGTGGGCAATGCCGGTATCCACCGTATGCCCGAACAGAGCCTTGACCTGCTGCGGAGCCGCCGCTGTCGTAATATCCCAGTCACTGGGCTCGCGTCCCAGTATGCTGTCCCTGACACAGCCGCCGACGGCATAGGCCTCGAAGCCGTTCTCCCGCAGCACCTGCAGGATGCGGCGCACCTTGTCCGGCAGCCTGATCATTCCCTTTCCATCCATTGCGGAACCGTCCTCCCCACGGCGCCCGGGGCGCCTGTCCGTTCCGAAGAAAAACGCCGTTCCCGGCGCTTCCCAGATCTGTCACTTCCCTACTATACCATGTTTGCCCGGCTCTGTCATACACTATTTGCACCCGGCCGTGAATAGTAACAGCTCTGTCCGGCTTCTTGCCCGGAGCGCCCCGGATGTGATAAGATGAAGCAGTACGATACACCCGCAGGAAAAGGAGTAAAGACAATGAAAAAGAAAAATATCCTGTCCGCAGCACTGCTCCTGTCTCTGGCCGCCCTTACCGCCGGCGGATGCAGCAGCGGCAAGGACGAGACGCCGCAGACCCAGGCCCAGACCGAGGAAAGCCACGTGATCACCGGCTACCTGGTCGAGGACGCAGAAAAATATGTTACCCTCGGCAACCTGAAGGGACTCTCCGTCGCCCATCCGGTGTATGAGCTCACCGACGGCGAGGTCGAGTACGAGATCGAGAACATCCGCTACGAGTACGCGAGAATGCAGCAGGTCGACCGGGCCAGCGAATTCGGCGACACCCTCACCCTCACGGTAAAGGCCGTTGCCGAGGGCGAGAGCGAGCCCGTCATCGACGAGGAGGAGTATTCCTATGAACTCGGCTACGAGGAGTTCGGCCAGGAGTTCGACGCGGAGCTGACCGGGAAAAAGGCCGGCGACGCCGCCAGCTTCACCATCGCCTTCACCGCCGACAATACCTACAACGAGGACTGGATCGGCAAAACGATCGACTTTGACGTGACGGTCACGGCCGTTTCCGAGTCTGTCGTCCCCGAATACACGGATGACTTCGTTACCACCACCCTCGGCTACGACTCCAAGGAAGCCTTTGAGACCGCCCTGCGCGAGGAGCTGACCGCCCGCTACGCCGAGCAGGCCGACCAGGAGACGCTGCTCAACGCGCTCAACGCCGCCATGGACGAATGCAAATTCGACGGCTGGCCGGATCAGCTCTACGACAGCGTTTCCGAGGAAGTGCGCAGCGGCTACGAAAGCTTCGCTGCCCAGTTCGGCATGTCCAACGAAGAGCTCTACGAGAACTTCGGCCTGACCGACGAAGGCATCAAGGAGGAGGTCATCTACTCCGTCAACCAGCGGCTCTTCGTCAGTGCAGTCTGCAACCGCGAGGGCCTCACCCTCACGGATACCGAATATGAAGCCTACGCCGCGAACCTTGCGGAGCAGTACCAGTACCAGTCCGTCGAGGACCTGACGGTGGATTACGGCAAGAGCGCCCTCGTCTGGGAGGCCTACACGAACAAGGCCGCAGGCTTCATCGTCCTGAACGCGGACCTCTATGACGCCCCGGTCTCCGCCGAAGACGGCATGATCGAGGAGGACTTCGAAGACGGCGAAGTCATCGAGTACGATGACGGCAGCCTGGAGGATGACGAAATGTCCTTCTACGACGCCGATGAGGAGGACTATGCGGAGGGCTTCATCGACGACGAGGAGGAATACTGGGAGGAGACCGAATTCTGAGGAAAAATCAGTGATTCCCGCGTTCCCGGAGGGCCCCGCAAAGGGCATTTAGACTTGACATCAAGCCAAGCGGGGCATATAATCAATTTCGCGGTATAAGGAATGACGGTTCCAGGATATCACATGGCTGTTCTGTTTTGATTTGATCTATTTCGACAGTTTGTCTTATGTCTTAGCTGGTGGTTCTTTCTTACCCGAATACAAGTAATCATATTTCTATAATGGAGGTACCAGGCATGAACAAGGGTACGGTAAAGTGGTTCAACGCAGAAAAAGGTTATGGATTTATCACCGGTGAAGACGGAAAAGATGTTTTTGTACATTTCTCCGCTATCCAGGGCGAAGGCTTCAAGACTCTCGAAGAGGGCCAGGCTGTTTCCTACGATCTGACCGAAGGTCAGCGCGGCATGCAGGCCGCTAACGTAGTTAAGCTCTGATCTTACTGCGGTTAACGATGATGAAAAGAGCTGCTGCAGCGTAAAGCTGCGGCAGCTTTTTTTGCATAGTGACTTGTCAAAATGTACTATTCTTCTTATACATTTCCATAGATGGTTAAAGGCACGCATGCCCGCACCCGGATGCCTTCTTCCAGGTATTCTTCCTCGTAGATCTGGCCGTAGCGCCTGATCAGGGAGAGTTTTCCGGCGTCTTCGTAGGAATAGAGGCGCTCGATCACGACCTGGTCCCGGGTGGTGACTTCGGAGAGCAGGCTCATCAGCTGGTCCAGGCCCTGGCCCGTGAGGGCGCTGATCCGCAGCGTGTAGTCCGAGCCCGGCGCATGGCTGCGCACCGGATCGGCGTCCGGCCTGTCTGCTTTATTCAGGACCGTGATGATCGGCGTTCCTTTTACGCCGAGGTCATGCAGGGTCTCCGCCACGACATGCATCTGCTCGTCCAGCCGCGGACAGGACAGATCGGCGACGTGCACGATGACGTCCGCCTTCGCGGTCTCCTCCAGGGTCGAGCGGAATGCCTCCACGAGATGGTGGGGCAGCTTGCGGATGAAGCCTACTGTGTCGGTCAGCAGGATCTCCTGCCCGTCGGGCATCCGCGTGACGCGGGTCGTGGAGTCCAGGGTGTCGAACAGCCGGTTCACCGCGCCCACGCCCGCCCCGGTGAGGGCGTTGAACAGCGTGGATTTTCCCGCGTTCGTATAGCCGACCAGGGATACCACAGGCCGCAGCCCGCGCTTTCTCCCGTCACGCAAAAGCTCACGGTGCGCCTTTCCCTCCGCGAGCTCTCTTTTCAGGGATGTGATCCGCCTGCGGATCCTTCTCCTGTCTGTTTCCAGCTTTTTTTCGCCGGGACCTCTGGTCCCGATTCCGCCGCCCAGACGCGACATGGCTTTTCCCGCCCCGGCCAGCCGGCTCAGCCTGTACTGGAGCTGCGCCAGCTCCACCTGCAGCCGTCCTTCCTTTGTCCTTGCCCGCATGGCAAAAATATCCAGGATCAGCAGTGTGCGGTCCATGATCTTGCAGCCGAGGGCGTCGGCCAGCTCGCGCAGCTGTACCGTGGACAGTTCGTCGTCACAGATGATCCCGTCCGCCTCGCAGGCGTCCAGCAGCGCTTCGATCTCCAGAAGCTTGCCGCTTCCCACGTAGGTGACCGGATCTGGCCGCTCGAGGCTCTGCAGGACGCGCCCCACCGCCTCGGCGCCGGCGGCTTTTGTCAGTTCCTCCAGCTCGTCCAGGGACTGGGCCGCCTCCTCTCTGAGGCGTCCGGATACGCCAACCAGAATGAACCGCTCCGGCCCTCTGCCGATGGTCTCTTCCATCCGCGCTCCTTTCCGCTCAGCGGGTCATCAGGAAGTCATATTCCTTCCTGCCCGCCTCGTCCGCGGGATACCGCTCGATGAAGGCCTGCGCCTTCTGCTTCGCCGTATCGAACTGCAGCAGGCGCTCATAGGCGACGATCTCGTTGAAATACAGCTCCTGCTTTCCTTCCTCGCCCTCCAGGGAAAGTCCCTCTTCGATGTAGGCGAGGGCCTGTTCGATCTCGCCCTGGGCAAGGCTGCACAGCGCCAGGCCGTTGCAGCTGACGGGGCTCTTCCCCTCTCTGTCCTCGATGTCCTGGTACATGGCAGCCGCATGGGCGTGGTCGCCCCTGGCCAGATAGATCTCACCCATCAGGGAGAGGGCCGGCACGTATTTCTTCTCCACCGGGCTGCGCAGCACCTCCTGCGCCTGGTCATACTGGCGCAGATAATAGTAGATCTGTCCCATCCGGCAGTAGTCCTCATCGCCGGAGGGCGTGATCTGCAGCGCGGTCTGCAGGTACTCGTCGCCGATGGCGGTCAGGCTGCGGGATTCATACACCTCGTAGATTCGCAGGTAAAGATCATAGTCTCCCCCGCTGGATGCGCCGGCGGCGTCAAAGGCCGTTCTGGCCTGCTCCTGCTGGCCGAGGCCCAGGCAGGCAACGCCCCGCAGAAACAGGGCTTCCGTCAGGGTCTCATCCTGCTCGAGCAGCTTGTCGCAGGCGTCCCTGGCCTCCTCATAGCTGCCGGACCGGCAGCAGGCCGAGGCCTTGTAGAGCAGGATATCCTGCCTTGTCTTGTCCATCTTTCTGTCCGTGTAGGAGAGGGCCATGTCGAAGGAGACGGCCGCCTCCTCGCAGTGATCCAGTCCCATGTAGGCGATGCCCTGGCCGCGGTAGGCCGGCACTTCGTCCTCCCCCTCCAGAATGGCGGTCTCAAATTCCTTCAGAGCGCCCTCGCAGTCTCCCGCTTCGATCAGCGTCATACCCTTCGCGGTGTGCACGCCGCCCCCGCTGCGTCCCAGACACCCGCTGCAAAGCAGGGCCGCCGCCAGCATAAGAAGCGCGAGCCGCGCTGTTTTCTTCTGCCCAATTATCCGTTTCATCAGGTTCAATACTGTACTCTCCTGTCCTTTTCTTTTTCCTTTATCTGCCCGGCAGCGCGCCGACCAGGCCCGCCAGCAGCATCAGCAGGACGACCATGACTGCCGCGATCGCGATCTGCCGCCAGAGGCCCTGCTTTTCGCGCCCCTCCGGTCCGCCGGCAGCCGTCCCGGCCGCATCCTCCGCCATCTCATTTTCTTCGCGCAGCAGGCGCCTGGCCTCTTCAAGATCATCGAAGGGAACGAGAATCTCCTCCCCCATCAGAGAGCCGGCCTTGTAGATATCCCTGGTGCCGCCCTCCCTGGCCGCTTCGATCCCGGCACTGCGCAGGATCTCCATGATCCTGTCCGCGGCCGCCGCATCCGCCGCGTAGCAGACGCGCGCCATCTCCTCTTTCGGCCCCGCGGGCCTTTCTTTTTCCTTATTCATTGATGCCGCTCCAGGCTGCCCGTGGCAGCCGCTTTGCTTTTCTGACTGTAAACAGGGACATTGTACCATCAAACCGGCGTCTCGGCAACCGTTGCCCCATCCGGCGGGATATGGTACACTTTGTTAAACACGGATACCGCAGTTAAGGGGGAATGAACAATGACAGATCCGCAGTACGGGATGAATCACGACGATGATTACGAACTTCTCGCGGCGCAGCGCCGGGAGAGACGCCGCAGGCGCAGAGAGAGGGAGCGCCGCATGCGCATCCTGATGATCCTCGGCTTTATCGCCATCCTTGCAGCAGCCGCTGCCGCGATATGGTTCATCGCGCTGCGCGGCAGGACCGGTTCCGCAAAGAGCGGCGCAGATGGCGGCACGGTCGTGATCTCCTCGCAGACGCAGACCCAGACTGAACCGCAGACCCAGGCCCAGACCGAAGCGCAGACCCAGGCACAGACTGAGGCCCAGACCGAGGCCCAGACCGAAGCGCAGACCCAGGCACAGACGCAGGCCCCGGATGCATCCGCAGCTGCGGAGGGCACCCCGGAAGCAATCATGGAGAACGCGCGCCTGCTGGCCGCCGGCTACGACTATGACGGCGCCATCGCGCTGCTGACCCAGATCCCCGGTTATGAGGATAATGCAGCCATCACTGAGCAGATCAGCACCTACGAAGCCGAGCGGGACGCCTGCGTGCCCGTCGACGTGCTGACGGTGCCCCATATCTTCTACCACTCCCTGGTCAACGACCCGGAGGCGGCCTTCAACGTTTCCGTGCTCGGTCAGTTCGCCGTGGACGGCATGAACGCCTGGATGACGACGGTAGATGAGTTCGACAAGATCACCCAGTCCCTTTACGACAACGGCTTCGTCTACGTGCGCCTGCGCGACCTCGTGACCGAGACCGTGGACGCGGACGGAACGGTCCACTTCACCCCAAACACGCAGCTGATGCTGCCGGAGGGCAAAAAGGCCGTGGTGCTTTCCGTCGACGACCTGAGCTACTATCACTCCTACGAATCCGCAAGCTTCCCGGATCACCTCGTTCTCGACGAAAACGGCAAGGTGAAATGCCATTACGTCATGACGGACGGCAGCGAGCACGTCGGCGACTATGACGTAGTCCCGCGCCTCAACACCTTCCTCGAGGAGCATCCGGACGGCGCCTATCACGGCGCGCGCGGACTGATCGCCCTGACCGGCTACAACGGCGTATTCGGCTACCGCACCGACATCGACTACAAGGTGAAGGAGAACCTGATGAGCGACCAGGCGAAATGGCTGGAGGATCACCCGGACTTCAACTATGAGCAGGATATCGCGGACGCCACCGTCATCGCCAACGCCCTCAAGGAGGAGGGCTGGGAGTTCGCCAGCCACACCTGGGGCCACCTGAGCGTGACCGGAAAGAGCGCCGAGGCGCTTGCGACCGACAACGAAAAGTGGGTAAACACCGTGCAGAATATCGTCGGCCCGGTGGATACGATCATCTTCGCCCACGGCAATGACATCGGCAGCTGGGAGGGCTACAGCGCCGACAACGAACAGTACGCCTACTACAACAGCGCGGGCTACCACTTCTACTGCAACGTGGACGGCTCAGTCCCCTACTGGGTGCAGATCACAGACAGCTACGTCCGCCAGGGCCGCATCGACCTGGACGGCTACCAGCTCTACCAGGCATCCCAGGGCAACACCTCCGTGCTGGATCAGTTTATGACTGCATCCGAGGTCTTCGACTCCAGGCGGCCGACGCCGGTGGTGGCGAATGGTGAAGTATAAACAATGAACTCTTATGGCGGAAGGATCCCCGCAAACTCAAGATAATTCGTTTGCTTGGGATACCTTCCGCCACCAGAGATGCCACCAGAGATTGCTCCGCAGTTTCAGCATAAATCCCGGCCTCGCAGCGGCGGAAGGCATCCGAAGCAGACCATAGAAGCCGACTGAGCCTGTCAAGATGCCTGCGCGCGCGGAACCGACCACGCTTTTATAGGAGGTGGAGCGCGTCGCAGATGGCATCGCAGACAGGTGAAGGCAGGCGACCTGGTCTGCGAGGAGCCTTCCGCCGCAAGAGGCCGCTTAAGTCAAAACAAGGGGACCGCACCATCCGGTGCGATCCCCTTAATCATTCTATCCGTTTGTCTGCGCTCAGTGCGCCGCCTGAAGATCCTGCGTGCTCTCGATCTCCATGATCATATCCACGCGGTTCTGATGGCGTCCGCCCTGGAACTCCGACTCCAGCCAGGTGTCCACGATCAGCTTGGCCAGCTCCACGCCGATCACGCGGGCGCCAAAGGCCAGCATATTGCTGTTGTTGTGCTCACGGGACATCTTCGCCGTGTAGGGCTCGCTGCAGACGCAGCAGCGGATGCCGTGCACCTTGTTGGCGGCCAGGGAAATGCCCAGGCCCGTACCGCAGATGATGATCCCGCCGTCGACCTCGCCGGCAGCCACCATCTTCGCGGCCTTATAGCCGGCGATGGGATAATTGAAGCTGGTCGGCTCATCCGTGCCGACATTGACGATCTCATATCCCTTCGCCTCCAGGTATTCGATCAGTTCGCGCTTCATCTCCAGCGCAGTGTGGTCGTTTCCGATTACGATCTTCTTCATTGATCCAGTGCTCCTTCCCCGAACCTGACCTTCAGGTACCGCTTGATCGCTTCCACGCAGCCTTCAAACCCCAGCTTCTCGCTGTTGAGACAAAGATCATAGTTGCGGGCGTCATGCCAGATCTGTCCGGTATAATAATGATAATAGTCTCCGCGGTATTTATCCGTCTTCTGGACAAATTTCTCCACGTCCCTGCCCGTGTGGGCTCCTCTCTCGATCGCCTGCTGGAGGCAGAACTGCGGCGAGGCGTGTACGAAAACGCTCACCACGTTCGGCTCGTCCCGCAGGACGTAGTCGGCGCACCTGCCGATGATCACGCAGGGCTCTGTCTGCGCGAGTTCTTTGATCACCTTGGCCTGGTAGTTGAACAGGTTATGATTGGAGGTGAAGTCCTCACTCTCAGGCTGGATCAGCTCCCCGTGATACTGCCTGCGCATGATGCCGAACAATGTCGTGGTCTTTAATTTTTCGTCCACCTGGTTGAACAGCGCCTCGTTGATTCCGCTGTCTTCGGACGCGAGCCGCAGAATCTCCCGGCTGTATGCCCGGATCCCTAAATCCTTTGCGAGCATATACCCGATGGTCTTGCCGCCGCTGCCGTACTGCCTCGCGATCGTGACAACGATTTTCTCCATCTCATCCCCTCCTTCTTACTCCTTACTCGCCAAGATAGGCTTTTCTGATATCCTCATCGTCCATCAGGACGCGCGCATCCCCGTCTTTGACAACGCGGCCGGTCTCCAGCACGTAGGCCCGGTTCGCGATGCCAAGCGCCTTCCTTGCGTTCTGTTCCACGAGCAGGACCGTGGTGCCCGCCTCGTTCACGCTGCGGATGATATCAAAAATCTCGCCGACCAGGATGGGCGAGAGCCCCATGGAAGGCTCATCCATCAGGATGATCTTCGGATGCGACATGAGCGCCCGGCCCATCGCCAGCATCTGCTGTTCGCCGCCGGAAAGCGTCCCGGCGATCTGGTTCCTTCTCTCCTCCAGCCTGGGGAACCGCTTGTAGACCATGGAAATGGCCGCCTCGGTCTCCTCCTTGTCCTTGCGGGAATAGGCACCCATCTTCAGGTTCTGGTATACCGTCATCTGGGAGAAGACACGGCGCCCCTCGGGGACCTGTGCCATGCCCAGGCTGACGATCTTGTGCGGCGGCGTCTTCGTCACATCTCTGCCGTCGAAGAGCACCTGCCCCGATTTTGCCGAGAGCAGTCCGCTGACCGTATGGAGGATGGTCGTCTTTCCCGCGCCGTTGGCGCCGATCAGGGCGATGATCTCCCCCTCCTCCACGTGGAAGGAGACTCCCTTGATCGCATGTATCATCCCGTAATAGACCTGCAGGTCCTTTACCTCAAGCAGTGACATCCGGTTTCTCCTCCTATTCTCCCAGGTACGCGGCGATGACTTCCGGATCGGAGAGCACCGTCTGGGTGGCGCCCTGCGCGAGCACCTCGCCGAAGTTGAGCACGGTCAGCTCCTCGCAGATGCCGGAGACCAGACGCATATCATGCTCGATGAGCAGGATGGTCATATCAAATTCCTTCCGCACGAAGCTGATCATCTCCATCAGCTCCTGCGTCTCCTTCGGGTTCATGCCCGCCGCCGGCTCATCCAGCAGAAGGAGCTTGGGGTCGGTCGCCATGGCCCTGGCGATCTCCAGGCGGCGCTGCTTGCCGTAGGGCAGTCCCGACGCGATCTTCTCGGCGTCGCCGTCCAGATCAAAGACCTTGAGGAGCTCCATGGCGCGCTCGTCCATCAGCTTCTCCTCCTTAAAGTAGGCGGGAAGGCGAAGGATGCCCGCGACCGAGCTGTAGCGGTGGCGGTTGTGCAGGCCGGCCTTGACGTTGTCCAGCACCGGCATTTTACCGAAGAGCCTGATGTTCTGGAAGGTCCTGGCGATGCCGGCCCGGCTGATCTGCGCGGTCTTCATGCCCGTGATGTCCTTGCCGTCCAGGATGACGGAGCCGGTATCCGGCTTGTAGACGCCGGTCAGCAGGTTGAATACCGTGGTCTTGCCGGCGCCGTTGGGGCCGATCAGACCGTAAAGCTGTCCCTTCTTGACCGAGAGGGAGAACTCATTGACGGCGCGGAGGCCGCCGAAAGAGATCCCGAGATTTCTTACTTCCAGCATCTGCGCCATTCTACTCGACCTCCTTCCCGTTCCTGTGCAGGAGTCTGCCGAAGTGCCGCTCTCTCCACTCGAGGACCTTCGGTGCCCAGTTGTACAGCATCATCGCGATCAGGATGATCGAATAGATCAGCATGCGGTAGTTGTTCAGGCCGCGGAGAAGCTCCGGCAGCAGCGTCAGGGCGGTCGCCGCGATCACACTGCCGCGGATGCTGCCCATGCCGCCGAGTACGACGAACACCAGCACGAGGATGGAGGTATTGAAGTTAAATTTGCTTGCGGTCAGCGTGGCAAGGTTGTGGGCGTAAAGGGTGCCGGCCGCGCCCGCCAGGGCGGCGGAAACGGTAAAGCACATCAGCTTGTATCCCGTCACGTTGATGCCGATGGATTCCGCGGCGATCCGGCTGTCGCGGATAGCCATGACCGCGCGCCCGTCGCGGGAATCGATCAGGTTCATGATGATGAACAGGGTCACCATGATCAGCACGAAGCCGGCAAAGAAGGTCGAATCCTTGGGCGTCCCCGTGATGCCCTGGGCGCCGTTGATCAGGATCTTCCCGTCGGGCGCCATGCCCAGAGAAAACTGGTCCCGCATGGAAAAATGCAGGCCCGCGCCGTCCACGCCGATGTAGATGACGTTGATCACGTTCTTGATGATCTCACCGAAGGCGAGGGTCACGATGGCGAGGTAGTCGCCCTTGAGGCGCAGCACCGGGATGCCGATCAGGAAGCCGAACAGCGCGGCCAGCGCGGCGCCGACCAGCATGGCCAGGAAAAGGCGCAGGGCGGGGACGGTGATCGTCTCCTGCACGCACTTGGAGAAGAACGCGCCGCCGAAGGCACCCACGCACATGAAGCCGGCGTGGCCGAGGCTGAGCTCGCCCGAGATGCCGACGACCAGGTTAAGGGAGACCGCCAGCACGATATAGACGCAGATCGGGACCAGAAGGCCCTTCATCAGGCTCGAGAGCATGCCCGCGGAGGAGAGGCTCTGCATGATGATGAAGGCCACGACCACGATGCCATAGGTGATCAGATTGTTTTTCAGCTTTTTGCTTCTCATCTTCCCACCTACACTTTCTCCGTGACTTTCCTGCCCAGAAGCCCGGCGGGCCTGACCAGGAGCACGATGATGAGCACGGCAAACACAATGGCGTCGGAAAGCTGGGAGGACACGTAGGCCTTGCCCAGGATCTCGATCACGCCGAGAAGAAGTCCGCCCAGGAACGCCCCGGGAATGGAGCCGATGCCGCCGAATACCGCCGCCGTGAAGGCCTTGATGCCGGGCATGGAGCCCGTGTAGGGCGACAGCGCCGGGTAGGACGAGCAGAGCAGCACGCCCGCGATGGCCGCCAGGCCGGAGCCGATGGCGAAGGTCAGGGCGATGGTGCCGTTGACATTGATGCCCATCAGCTGTGCGGCGCCCTTGTCTTCGGAGACCGCCAGCATGGCCTGTCCGGCCTTCGTCCGGCTGATGAAGGTGGTGAGGGCGATCATGATCACGATTCCGCACAGGATGGTCACGATGGTCTCCGCGCTGATCGTGAGGGCCCCGCCCGCCAGGGAAAGTCCCTTAAAGTGAATGACAGACTGGAAGCTCTTCGGGTTTGCCCCGAAGATCAGCAGCACCATGTTCTGCAGGAAATAGCTGACGCCGATGGCGGTGATCAGCACGGCCAGGGAGGAGGAAGCCTCCAGCAGGGGCCTGTAGGCGACCGTCTCGATCGCGATGCCCAGCAGGGTACAGACAAGAATGGACAGCAGGACCGCGGGAAGCGGCGGCAGTCCGGCGCTCATGATCGCCGTGAAGGTCACGTAGGCGCCCACCATGATCACGTCGCCGTGGGCAAAATTCAGCATTTTCGCAATGCCGTACACCATCGTGTAGCCCAGCGCGATGATCGCGTAGACGCTGCCAAGACTGATGCCGTTCAGCAGATAGGATAAGAAACTCATAGAATACCTCGCAGCATAAACAGATTTCTGCCTTTATTTTATCTTTAAACGGGGTTTTTTACAATCCCCTGCGCTCCATACATAACGCTAAACAGGGGACTGCGGAGCAGTCCCCTGTATTTTCCGGCAAAGGCCGGGTTAAGCACTTGTCCGCGGGTTATTCAGCGCCTACGTAAACGCCGCCTTCGATGACAACAGCCTTCGGGCTCTTGGTCGGCTCGCCGTTTGCGGACCAGGTCATGGTACCGGTCACGCCGGTGACCTCGATCTCGGTCATGGCGGCTTTCAGCGCGTCGCAGATATCGGAAGCGCTCATGTCCGGCGTCACGCCTGCCTTCTCGCAGGCAGCCTTGAGGATGTAGATGCCGTCATAGGCGTCAGCAGCGAACTGGTTCGGGACCTCGCCGAATCTTTCCTGATATTTGCTGACAAAGCTCTTGGTCAGTTCGTCCTCGGCATCCGCGGAGAACGGGGTAAGGAGCATAACGCCCTCAGCCAGAGAGGTATCGAAGCCCTCGAGGGAAAGGATACCGTCCATACCGTCAACGCCGAACCATACCGGCGCGAAATCCATGCCGGCGGCCTGGGTCAGGATGACAGAGGCAGCGTCATAATAGATCGGCAGGAAGACCAGATCCGCGCCGTTGTCCTTCAGGAACTGCAGCTGTGCGGAGAAGTCCGTCTTGCTGTCCTCGGTGAAGGCCTGGGGCTGAAGCAGCTCGAAGGGAGCCTCTGCGGCCTGGGCCTGGAAGGTGGCAAGGATACCGGTGGAATACACGTCGGAGCTGTTGTAGATGACGCCGACCTTGGTGGCCAGCTCATGCTCGGTGATGTAGACCTCGGAAGCAGCGCCCTGGTCCGGATCGGAGAAGCAGACACGGAACGCATTGTCGCCTGCCGCGATGGCATCCGGTGAAGAGCCGGAGGGCGTCAGCAGGAACATATTGTCGTTTGCCGCCTCAGCGGAAACAGCTACGCAGGGAGTGGAGGTAACGGTACCGAGCAGCATGTCCATGCCCCAGTCTTTCAGGTTATTGTACGCGCTGACGGACTTTTCGGCGTCATGCTCGTCATCCTGCGGGTTGAACTCGATCTGATAGCCGGCGATACCGCCCTCGGCGTTGATCTCTTCGACAGCGATCTGCGCCGCGTTCATGACTGCGTTGCCGTAGGTGGCCGCGCCGCCGGTGAGCGGTCCGATTCCGCCGATCTTAAAGCTCTCTTCCGCCATGGCCGTCATGCCAAGCGCCATCACTGCTGCAAGCGCAACGCCGGCAGCTTTCCACATTTTTCTCATAAAATAGTCCTCCTTTCGGCAGGCCAAAGCCCATTTGCGCCTATTTTACGCTCATTTGCATAGTTCGTCAATGGAATTTTCGCCCTTTGACGCTAATCCCTTCGGCGTTTATGCCCGTCCGCAAAATTTTTTTCGGCGCTCAGGCGTTTTCCCCTCACGTTTCGCGGAAAACTCTTCTCTTTAGTAGGCCTTGCCCCAGTAGACCATCACCTTGGCCGGCTTGCCGCAGCAGATGCAGGTGTCCGCCAGCTTTTCCTGGGCGAAGGGTATGCAGCGCGAGGTGACCTGGCAGGTCTCCTTGAGCTTGTCCTCGCACTCCTGGCTGCCGCACCACATGGCGCGGATGAAGCCCGGCTTCTCCTCGGCGATCTTCGCGAACTCTTCCGGCGTCACGGCGTCGTAGGTGTGGGCGTCGCGGTGCGCTCTCGCGCGCTCGAGCATATCTTTCTGGATGGAAGCCAGCAGTTCCTTTACCGTCTCCTCAATGCCCTCCAGGGAAGCCTGAATCTTCTCGCCCGTATCCCTGCGGACCAGCACCACCGTGCCGGCGGCGATATCTCTCGGGCCCATCTCGATGCGGACCGGGATGCCGCGCATCTCCTGCTCGGAGAATTTCCAGCCCGGGCTCTTGTCCGTCTCGTCGATGGCGGCGCGCAGGCCGGCCTCTTCCAGGGCAGCCTTCAGGGCGCGGGCATTCTCCAGCACGCCTTCCTTGCGCTGCTGTACGGGAACGACCATGACCTGTACCGGGGAGATTCCGGGCGGCAGGACCAGGCCGCGGTCATCGCCGTGGACCATGATCAGGGCGCCGATCATACGGGTGGTCATGCCCCAGGAGGTCTGATGGACGTATTTGAGGGTATTGTCCTTGTCTGCATACTGGATGCCGAAGGCCTTCGCGAAGCCGTCGCCGAAGTTATGGCTCGTGCCGGACTGCAATGCGCGTCCGTCATGCATCATGGCCTCGATCGTATACGTGCGCTCGGCGCCCGCGAATTTTTCCTTTTCGGTCTTTTGTCCCTTGATCGTCGGAATGGCCAGGTCCTCCGCGCAGAAA
>ODAI013528326.1_pt1 | contig 14509 bp, 17 predicted proteins | sample 1539321 | NCBI WGS metagenome assembly ODAI01 (sample SAMN02144231, study PRJEB22623) | gut metagenome | biome: sheep rumen | host: Ovis aries | place: New Zealand
AATGATGCGGCAGGAGAGCTTGTTTTTTCACCGATGAATGCAGCGGTAATAGCCCCGGAGGAGATAGAATCTATCTTTGCAAAGCTATGCCGCTACTCGGTCTACAGCTTCAAGGAGAGCTTAAATGAAGGGTATGTGACATTGCCCGGCGGCGCGCGTGTGGGCATTGCGGCGAGCGCAGTTGTTAAGAATGGTGAAATCAGTGCGGTAAAAGAAATCGCTGCACTCAATTTTCGCATTGTGCGCGCGGTCAAAACAGCGGCGGGCGAGGTGTTGGAGGCACTGAAAAATGCACATTTTCCCTCTGCCATTATTATTGGCGCTCCCTGTTCCGGTAAAACCACCTTGTTAAGAGAAGCGTGCCGCCTGCTTTCCTCCGGCTATAGCGGTATGTATCAAAAGTGTACCGTGGTAGATGAAAGAGGAGAGCTTGCTGCGATGCATGGCGGAATTGCCGGGTTTGAGCTTGGCACCAATACTGATGTTTTAAGCTTTTTCCCAAAGCCTGTTGGTATTTTAAATGCGGTGCGTACGCTTTCGCCCGATTGGATTATTGCGGATGAAATCGGTTCCTTGCAAGAGTGCCGCAGTGTATTACAGGGGCTCAACAGCGGTGTCAGGTTTTTAATCAGTATGCATGCCGGCTCTATCGCGCAAGCGAAGCGAAAGGCGCAATTTCGGCTTCTTTGCGAAAGTGGCGATTTCGGCGCGGTCATATGCTTGGGCAGCGGAAATAATTTAGGAAAAGTGGAAGAAATTGAGCCGATATGAAGTATTTTTTTATTGCTTTGCTTTGTACAAGCATTGTGCTTTTAAGCCATATTTATGCCGCGAAGTACAAATGGCGAGTCAAGCGGTTAGAGAGTTTCAGGCAGTTTTTGGTTTTTGCAAAGTCCGAGGTGACATATGTTTCAACGCCGGTTTTGGAAATTGTTAAAAAGTATGACAAGCTGTATGCAGGCTCTTTGCCGTTTTTGAACCCTCTCAAGGAGCCGGTAGCGGCTTGCGTGAAAGAAAACTTGCAGCGCGAGGAAGCGCTTGATACGAAGCAAAAGCAAATGATTTGTGATTTTTTTGCCGGCTTCGGTACGCAGGATGAGGAATCGAGTGTTCGCTTATTGGAGCATTATAGAGCGATGGCGGATAGTGAATTACAGACCGCCGCGCCGGAATGTCGGGAAAAAAGAAAACTCATTCACCGATTGAGCCTTTTAGGGGCTTTAGGTGTTGCAATATTACTGATATGAGGTAGTTATGGATATCGGATTTATTTTTAAAATTGCGGCAATCGGTATTATTGTTGCCGTATTAAATCAGGTTTTAGTGCGCTCGGGCAGAGAAGAGCACGCGATGATTATCACCATAGCCGGCTTAGTCGTGGTGCTGATGATGCTCATTCCGCAAATTGCCGAGCTGTTCGGCACGGTTAAGAGCCTTTTTGATTTATGATGGTGAAAATTGCGGTGGTTTGCGTGGTTGCAGCCATTGCCGCACTGAGTTTAAAAAGGGTAAATGAGCATATTTCGCTACTCATTGTGATGGCAGCATCGGTCATGGTTGCCGTGTTTGTGATAGCAAATGCGATGAATGCGCTCGAGGATATGAGTGCTATTTTCAATGAAAGCGGACTCAACAGCAGCTATTTTAAAATTATCGCTAAGTGCTTGGGCATTTGCCTGGTGGCACAGTTTGCATCCGATATCTGCGAGGATGCGGGATACGGAAGCTTGTCCGGGCAAATTATTCTTGCTGCAAAAATAGCGGTAGTCGTGCTCAGCTTGCCGCTGTTTCGTGAGGTTTTGAATATCAGTATGCGTTTAATCAAAGGATGAAAAAGATTTTTGTGTTTTTATTGGCTTTTGTGTTTGGATTCGCGGTGTTCGGTGTTTGCGCGAGTGCGCGGGATGCACCGGAGCAAACACAGGCACAAGGCTATATTGAGCAAAGCGGTATCGAAGCGTATGCCGATGCACTCGGGAGCGAAGCTGAGCAATTCTTAAAGGATATCGGCTTAGAAAAGCTTTCGGCTGAAAATATATATCATCTTGACTTTTCGCACATTTTAAAAGCAGTTTTATCCCTTTTTCGCAGCTCTCTTAAAGAAAGCGGAAAGCAGCTGTTGCACCTTTGTGCGGTCGTGGTAATTGCTGCGTTTGCGGATGCTTTCGGAGCCGGTTTGAAAAGTGCAAAAAGCGAAAAAATCTTTAGCATTTGTGCCGGGTTATGCATTGCTCTATTGCTTTTTACACCGATGAGTGCGCTTATCGCGCAAAGCGGCGCCGCAATTGAAGGGGCAAGTGCATTCAGCATCGGAGCGGTTCCGATTGCGTGCGTTATTTTGGCTGCACAGGGTAAAAGCATCTCGGCAGCGATTTTTTCCGCAAGTGCGCTTGGCATTTCACAAATGATTAGCACTTTGTTTCCTTCTTTCTTTTTACCACTCAATCATATCCTCTTAGGTGTCGGTGTCGGCACTGCGTTAGACAATACTTTTCAAAGCGAGAAAATGATTGCTGTCATCAGAAAGTATTTGTTGGTGATTCTCAGCGGGTTTTCGGTGTTGTATTTCACCGTTTTGAGCGTGCGCACAAATCTTTCCGGCGCAGTGGATGAAGGCGCGATGAAGTCCCTCAAGTTTGCATCATCCGCCTTTGTGCCTGTCATCGGCAGTGCAATGAGTGATTCCGCTTCTGCAGTGATTGCTTCATTAAATGTCAGCAAGAGTGCCATCGGCGCTTTCGGTATTGTGTGCATTTTGGCTGTTTTTATGCCGCTGCTTTGCAAAATACTGCTGTGGCTGGCAGGGTTGGAGGCAATTGCACTCTTGAGCAGTGTCTTTGAGCTGCAGACAGTTAAAAAAATGCTTTGTAATTTTTCGCAGGCATTGCGGGTTTTGTTGATTATTTTAATTTTTTGTATTGTCATTTTTATGATGAATTTTGCAGCCGTTGTGCAAATGAGAGGCAGTGTATGAATGTAGTTAAAACATGGGGCATTTCCGTAGGCAGTGCTTGCATACTGTGTGCGATTGTCAGCTATTTGAAGCCGCATATGCGCTTTGAAAAGGTGATGAAGTTAAGCTTGAGCGCGTTTTTAATTGTGGCTCTGATTTCTCCTTTTCTTGGCGGTAACATCAAACTTTCTTCCGTTTTGCCGAGCGAAGAGCTTGCGCAGGAATACCGGCAAAAGGGGGAAAGCAAGCTGCTCGAATACAGCATTAACGCTGCTCAACAGGCGGCGAAAGAGGAAATTGCCGCTTGTCTGCAAAAGCATGGTATTGACTTTGAGGAGATTGTAATCAGTATGAATATTGATGAAAGCGAAAACATATTAATTAATGAAATCGGCATTTCCGGTGTATCGCAATCGCAGCGGCAAAGGGCGCATGACACTATCAAAAAAGAACTGAATTTGGAAGCGGCGGTGAAGTGATATGATAGAGCGTATTAAAACCTCTCGGTTGTACCGAAAGCTTGCTACGATGGAGAAAAACAAGCTGATAAAAATCATCGTTGCCGTCGGCTTAATTGCCATGGTTGGCATCTTTTTGAGCGAGAGCTTTTCCACTAAAAACAAGCAGGAAAATCAGCCGCAGCAGCAGCAGGCAAGTGAAAGCTTGCACGAATATGAGCAGCAGGTGGAGCAGCGCTTAAGCGATATTCTCTCTTCTATTGACGGTATCGGTCAGTGTGAGGTGATGGTCACCTTGGATTCCTCAAAAGAGAGTGTGTATTCCTCCGAGAGCGAGAGTAAGAACGAAAGTGACGAAAAATCCTCTTCATCATCAGAAAAAAGCACTTATGTGATTGTTGATGATGATGGGCAAAAGCCTGTCCTTGAAAAAGAGGTGGAGCCGCGCGTAAGAGGTGTGATTGTAGTGTGCGAAGGCGCGGATGATGTGTATGTTCGCCAAGCCGTTGTCGATAGTATTCGCGCCGGCTTAGGCATAACAAGTGCCAATATTAGTATTGTAAGAGGAGGCAAAAATGGCTAAGAATCAAGAGAAAAAAGGAAAAAAGGCGGGCAAAATTATTGCCGCGGTGATGGTGTTTGTGCTCGGCGGTGCACTGTTTGTAAATTGGTATATCAATTCCAAGGGACTGCCGCTTTCGGTATCTGCCACCACAAAGGAGGATAGCCTCGGGCAAGCGCAGTATGTCAGCGCGACGACGGCAAAAAGCGATTATTTTAATGAGAGCAAGCTCAAGCGCGAAAAGACAAGAGATAACACCATGAGCGAGCTTAATACCGTGATAGAGAGCGAAAAAGCGACTGCAGAGCAAAAGAAAAAAGCGGTTGAAACCTATGCAAAGCTTTCCGAGCGAGCGGCGCTCGAATCCGATATTGAAACTTTAATTTGCGCCAAAGGTGTGAGCAAGTGTATCGTGGTTCTCGGTGAGAAAAGCGCCGAAGCGATTGTTCCTGAGGGTGAATTAAATGATACACTCGCCCTGCAAATTAAGGAAATTATCACCAATAAAGCATCCACACCGGCGGAAAGTATCACTGTCAGCACCGCTAAATAATATAATACTTGATAAAAAAATATTTTTTTGGTATAATGGGCAAAATGATATGTAGGCATATAATGCCTGTCCGTTATTCGTTATGTACCTTTTAATTTGAAGATTTCAGTACCCTCTGCGCATAACGGCGTAGGGGGTTTTTTGGAGGCTATATGAAAAGAAATGAAGCCAGAGAGCAGGCGTTTATCCTTTTGTTCGGCGAGTGCTTTAACAGCGAGCAAAGTGCCTTGCAGTTAATTGAAAACGCGAAGGAAGCCGATGCCTATGAGGAGGATGCGTATACTGCAGCGCTGGTGAGCGGCGTTAAAGAGCATAAGGAGCAAATTGATTTGGAAATCAGCGCCAAGTTAAGCAAGTGGAAGCTTGGTCGCTTGCCCAAAACCACCTTGGCAATTTTGCGCATTGGGGTTTTTGAAATTCTCTTTAGTGAGGATGTGCCCGACTCCGTTGCAATTAATGAAGCGGTGGAGCTTGCCAAGCGCTTCGGTTCCGAAAAGGATTATGCCTTTGTCAACGGTGTGTTAGGCAATATTGCGGGGAGTAAGGCATAATGCAGGTTATTTTGGGAATCGATACTTCCAATTATACCACCTCAGCTGCCTTGATAGATGCGGCAACGGGGCAAATTGTTTCTTCCCAAAGGCGCTTGCTTCCGGTGAAAGCAGGGGAATGCGGCCTGCGTCAAAGTGATGCCGTGTTTCATCATACGGCGGCATTGCCCGAAATTGTCAGGGCTGCTTATGATGGGGTTGAGGCGCAAACCGTTGCCGTTGCGGTTTCCCAAAAACCGAGTGCGAGAGAAGGCTCGTATATGCCTTGCTTTTTAGCCGGTGTGAATGCCGCTTCGGTCTGCGCTACGGCACTCGGTGTGCCGCTGTATCGGACAAGCCACCAGGCAGGTCATGTCTTGGCGTGCCTTTACGGCTGTGATAAATTGCAGGCTTTAAAAGCGCCCTTTCTTTGCTTTCATGTCTCGGGCGGCACGACAGATGCTTTGCTTGTTTCACCCGGTACTGATGAGTTTTCGATAGAGCAGGTCGCTTGCAGTATGGACTTAAAGGCAGGGCAGGCGATTGATAGAATCGGTGTGAAAATGGGTTTGCCGTTTCCCGCCGGTAAAGAGCTTGAGCGCTTAGCGCTTAACAGCGAGAAGCATTACAAAAAGAGCGGTTATTTAAAAGGTGCCGATTGCTCCTTCTCGGGGCTCCAAAACCTTGCCGAAAAAATGATAAGCAACGGTGAAAGTGCCGAGGATACCGCAAAATTCACTTTAGATTACATAGGCAACACATTAGAAAAAATGTGCTTGGTTTTGCGCGAGAATTATGGGGATTTGCCGCTGTTTTTTGCCGGCGGCGTGATGAGCAATTCCATTATCAGAGAAAAGCTCACCCGTTCTCTCGGCGCGTATTTTGCGCCCGCAGCTTATGCTGCCGATAACGCGGCAGGTGTTGCGGTTTACGGATATTTACAATGGAACAGTTTGAAAAATTAGTGGTCAGTGTTTCACAATTAAATAATTACATTAAAGGCTTGTTTGACCAAATACCGGTGTTTCGCAATGTGTATGTCAGCGGTGAGATTTCCAATTTTAAGCATCATATCAAAAGCGGGCATATGTATTTTTCACTCAAGGATGAGCACGCGGTAGTCAAAGCGGTAATGTTTCAATCCTACGCTTCACGCTTGCGCTTTCAACCGGAAAACGGGATGCAGGTGCTTGTCAAAGCGCGCCTTTCGGTGTATGAAAGAGACGGCGTATATCAGCTCTATGTTGAGGATATTCAACCAAAAGGTGTGGGCGGCTTGCATGTTGCTTTTGAACAGCTAAAGCAAGCATTGGCTGCCAGGGGTCTGTTTGATGAACAGCGCAAGAAGCCTTTGCCGCGCTATCCCGAAAAAATCGGGGTCATCACTTCGCCGACCGGCGCAGCGATTCGTGATATTGCCAATGTTTTGCAGCGCCGCTATCCGCTTGCCGAAATGCTCCTTGAGCCGGTTTTGGTGCAAGGCGATGGCGCTGTGGAGCAGTTGTGTGCCGCATTGCGCAAGCTGAATGATGAAAATAAGTGCGATGTGATTATCATCGGTCGCGGTGGCGGCTCCATTGAGGATTTATGGGCGTTTAACAGCGAGCAGTTAGCAATGGAAATTGCGGCAAGCCGTATTCCGGTTATCTCCGCTGTCGGTCATGAGACAGATTTTACCATAGCCGATTTTGTTGCCGATAAGCGCGCGCCGACACCTTCTGCCGCAGCCGAGATTGCCGTGCCGAATATTACCGATGTGCGCAGCGAGCTTGCTGCCCGTAAAGCGGCGCTGTTGCATGCAATAAGCGCTCGCATCAGCCAAGAGCGGGTAAAATTAGAGCAAATCAAAGCGAAGCCCTGCTTAAGAGATATTCGCTATGTGATTGATGAAAACAGGATGCGCGTGGCATCCCTTAGCGATAAACTTGAGAAGGAGTATGCCTTAAAGCTTCAAGTTGAGAAAACCAAGCTGCAGGGCTTGGCGGGTAAAATGGATTCTCTTAGCCCGCTTAAAGTATTAGCGCGCGGCTACAGTATAGTCAAAAATGAAAACGATACAGTAATTTCCTCCGCTTCCGCACTCCATGAAGGAGAACAGATTGAAATTCGATTTTCCGATGGAGCGGCAAGTGCGCAGGTGACACAAACGAGGTAATGATGGAAAAGAAAATGACCTATGAAAAGGCAATGCGCGAGCTCGAGCAGACCGTAGCGCAGCTTGAAAGTGATACAACCGATATGGATAAAGCCTTTGAGCTGTATGAAAAGGGTGTGAAGCTTGCAAAATTTTGCGAGAATTATTTGACCGAGAAAGAAAAAGGATTAAAGGAAGCGGAATGACGGATTTTCAAAAGCAGCTCGAGCAATATATGCTTGTGATTGATGATAAGCTGCAATATTATATTGACTCCATTGAGGAGAAAAGCATTGTCAGTGAGGCGATGCAGTATTCGCTGATGAATAGCGGCAAGCGTATTCGTCCTGTTTTGGCATTGGCATTTTGCGATATGCTTGGCGGTGACATTCAAAAGGCGTTGCCATTTGCGTGCGCCGTGGAAATGATTCATACCTATAGCTTGATTCACGATGATTTGCCGTGTATGGATGATGATGATTTGCGCCGTGGCAAGCCCTCTTGCCATAAGCAATTTGGAGAGGCATATGCCCTGCTTGCAGGCGATGCCTTGCTCAACCTTGCGTATGAAATCATGTTCGGCAGGTTTGAGCAAATAGATGCACCTCTTGCAATGGAATGCGGCAGGATTCTTTCCTCCTATGCCGGGATAGACGGTATGATTGGCGGGCAGACCATAGATTTAGAGAGTGAAGAGAAACAAATTTCTTTGGAATTATTAAAAAAACTGCAAGCACTCAAAACAGGAAAGCTTTTGACTGCACCATGTAAAATCGGTGTGCTTGCGGCAGGGGGGAGCAAAGAGGATTTGACCCTCGCCGAGCAATTCGGGATGGATATCGGTCTGCAATTTCAGATTGTGGATGATATTTTGGATGTGACAAGCACTGCCGAGGTATTGGGCAAGCCGATTGGCTCGGATGCACAAAACAGTAAATCCACCTATGTCAGCCTGCTCGGATTGGAGCAATCGGCACAATTGGCAGAGCAGTTGAAAGAAAAATCGCTGCAGCAGCTTGCGCAATATGGCGATAAAGCGGCATTTTTGAAAGCGCTTGTGTTGGAATTGAGCCGGCGCAAAAAGTAGTTTTTCTTGTTGCTTTCAGTCGACAAATCTATAAATTTATTGACTAAATATTCAACTATGCTATAATATTCTGTATATTTATTAATTTTCGGATGTCTTTATGAGTAAATATAAGCTTTTAGAAAAAATAAACAGCCCGGAAGATATCAAAAATTTTGATGAGCAGCAGACAGTGGCGTTATGCGCCGAGTTGAGAGAGAAGATTATCGAAACCGTTTCAAAAAACGGCGGACATTTAGCCTCTAATCTCGGTGCGGTGGAATTGAGCGGCGTGCTGCACAAGGGATTTCATTCGCCTGAGGATGAAATTATTTTCGATGTCGGGCACCAATGTTATGCACACAAGCTGTTGACCGGCAGATATGCGCAGTTTGATACTTTGCGCACTAAAGGCGGTATCAGCGGCTTTACTAACCCCGAGGAAAGCGAGCATGACCTCTTTTACAGCGGTCATTCAAGCACCTCGATTTCTGCGGCAATCGGGCTTGCGCGCGCCAAGAAATTGAAAGGCGAGAGGGGCTATGTGATTGCCGTTATCGGCGATGGCTCGTTGACCGGCGGTGAAGCCTACGAGGGATTAAATAATGCCTATGACGATGCCGATAATTTAATTATTGTTATCAACGACAATAAGATGTCGATTTCAAAAAATCAGAGCTCTTTAGCGACTTCTCTTGCGAAGATTCGTTCCACAAAATCGTACTATAAAAGCCGCGAGCGCTTTCAGGCTTTTTTGCGGCGAATCCCGCTCATCGGCATTCCGTTGCGCAACGCGATTGTGAAGTCTAAATATGCCTTGAAGGGCGCGCTTTATCACAGCTCGTTTTTTGAAGACCTGGGCTATGCCTATTTAGGTCCGGTGGATGGCCATAATCTCGCGCGATTGACCAATATTTTCGAGGTGGCAAAGCTGCGCGGTAAGCCGAGCGTGGTGCATATTGAAACCATTAAGGGTAAGGGCTATGCACCTGCGGAGCAGGACCCCGAGCATTTTCACGGTGTCGGGGCATTTGATATTGCCACAGGCGAGAGCGCTCCATCCGGCGCAAGTTATTCAAAAGCATTCAGCGAAGCGATATGCTCCTTTGCCGAAAGTGATAAAAGAATATGTGCCGTTACGGCGGCAATGCCGACCGGTACGGGTCTTGAAACATTTGCGGAGAGCTTTCCTGCGCGCTATTTTGATGTCGGCATTGCCGAGCAGCATGCGGTCACCTTTTGCTCCGGTTTGGCGAAAAACGGCATGATTCCCATTTTTGCCGTTTACAGCACCTTTTTACAGCGCGCTTATGACCAGATTATTCACGATGTTTCCCTGCAAAAAATCAAAATGATTTTTGCCATTGACCGCGCCGGCTTTGTCGGGTCAGACGGGCAGACCCACCAGGGCTTGTTTGATATCCCGATGATGATTTGTATTCCCGACATCAACATTTTTGCCCCGGCATCCTTTGCCGAAATGCGGCATATGATGTACCGCGCGGTGTATAAGGAGGAAAGTGCCTCGGCAATTCGTTATCCGCGTGGCGGTGAGTTTGAGCTGCCGGATATTTATGAGCCGATTGGCGAGGACTATACCGTTTTCGAGTGCGAAAATGCAAAAAAGCTGATTGTGACCTTTGGCAGAACCTTCTCTGCCGCCTACACCACGCAGCAAGAGCTGGCAAAAGAAGGCATTGCGCTCAGCATTTTAAAGCTCAATAAAATTAAACCGATTCACCCGCTTGCCGTTGAATATGCGTGCGGATTTGATGAGATTTATTTTTATGAAGAAAGCATGAAAGTCGGCGGTGTGGGCGAGCATTTTAATTTGCTGCTTGCAAAAGAAAAGTATCAAGGCGCCTTCCGCTTGAGAGCGGTGGAGGAAACCTTTGTGAAGCCCGCTTCGGTCGAGGAACAAATGAAGGAATTCGGCTTGGATTCCGAGAGTATGAAACGCGATATAAAAGGTGAGTAAGAAAAGATTGGATATTGCCGTAACAGAGCTTGGGCTGGCGCCTTCAAGAGAGCGCGCGAAAGCGATGATTATGGCAGGGGAAATATATGTTAATAATGTGAAGATGCTCAAAGCGGGAGAAAGTGTTGCCGAAGATGCTGCCATTGAATTTCGCGGCAAAGCGATGCCCTATGTTTCGCGCGGCGGCTTCAAGCTTGAAAAAGCCATGCAAGCCTTTCCGATTTCTTTAGAGGGCAAGATTTGTATGGATATCGGTGCATCTACGGGCGGTTTTACGGACTGTATGCTGCAAAACGGCGCGGTGAAGGTGTATGCGGTCGATGTCGGCTACGGGCAGTTAGCCTGGAAGCTGCGCACGGATGAAAGAGTCATTAACCTCGAGCGCACCAATTTTCGCTATTGCACTGCAGAACAAATTAAAGACCCGATTGATTTTGCATCGGTGGATGTTTCTTTTATTTCCTTGACTAAGATTTTGCCGGTGCTGCGCAACCTGTTAAAAGAAAACAGCCACTGCGTTGCTCTGATTAAGCCGCAGTTTGAGGCAGGCAGGGAAAAGGTCGGCAAAAAAGGCGTTGTCAGAGAACCCGCAGTCCATTTAGAGGTCGTGCAAAAAATTACGGATTTTGCCTGTGAAGCAGGTTTTAGCGTGCTCGGCTTATCCTTCAGCCCGATTCGCGGGCCTGAGGGGAATATTGAGTATTTAATCTATTTGCAAAAAAGTGATGCGCCGGAGATAGATGCTGCTGTCAACCCGGCTGAGATTGTGAAGCAATCCCATGAAAGTTTATGATGAAAATTGCTATTTTACCGGATATGCCCTATGGGGATACCGTCAGTATTACGAATGAAATCATCGCCGTATTAAGCGATTCGGCTGTCGAGCTGCTGTTGCCGCACATGGCGGAGCAGTATATTGCGCAAAAAAGCGCCGTTCACTTCGGTGTTTACGAGGAGATTCTCAGCGCGTGCGATTTAATCATCGTTGTCGGCGGCGACGGCACGGTGACCAAATATGCTTCCGATGCCGCGGTGCATGCAAAGCCGCTGCTTGGTATTAACGGCGGGCATCTCGGCTTTTTGAGCGGGCTTGAAAAGAGTGAAATTTCCCTGCTCTCCGATTTGGTCAGCGGTGCGTATAAAATCAATCAGCGCATGCTTTTAAAAGCCGAGGTTTTTGATGAAAGCGGCAAGTGCCTTTGCTCCGAGTATTGCATCAACGATGCGGTGGTCGGCAGAGCGGCAAACAACAAGATGGTAGATGTTGCCGTCGAGCTTGACGGAAAGCGCCTTGCGCGGCACCGTGCCGATGGTATCATAGTTGCCACACCGACCGGTTCCACCGCCTATTCCATGAGCGCCGGAGGCCCTGTGGTAGACCCGCATATGGAGTGCATTATCGTGACTCCCGTGTGCTCGCATTCGCTGACCGCGCGCAGTGTTGTGTGCTCGAGTGAAAGTGAAATTGTTCTTAAAAACAGCTCCGAGAGCAGCGATATTCGCCCAATGTATCTGGTGATGGATTCCAGAGAACCCCTCAGCGTGCCGTACGGCGGCAAGGTGGTGGTTAAAAAAGCGGAAATCGCGGTGGATTTTATCACTATTAAGCGCCAAAGCTTTTATGAAATTTTGCAGGAAAAAATGATTGATAGAAATATGGGAAGAGGTTAAGGATGAAGAAAAAGAGATTAGAAAAGATTTTGGAACTGATTGAAAAGTACGATGTGGAAAATCAGGATGTATTGATGAAACTTCTTCACCAAGAGGGCTTCCATGTGACGCAGGCGACCGTTTCAAGAGATATTAAAGAGCTTGATTTAATCAAGGTTGTCACCGGTTACGGCGGCTATAAATATATGAAGCGGGAGAGTGACCGTAAAGCAAGCACCGATAAGTATATTTCCATTTTTCGCGAGTCCGTCATCGGTATGGATTATGCCGGCAATTTAGTCGTTATCAAATCGCATAACGGTATGGCTAACGCTGCTTGTGCCGCGATAGATACGATGCACTTTTCCGATATTCTCGGCACCATTGCCGGGGATGATACGATTTTTGTTGCTTGCAAGAGCGAGCAGGCGGCAAAGCGACTGTGTGATGAAATGAATGCAATGATGTAAGGATAGTTTATGTTAATTCGGCTGGATATTGAAAATATTGCTGTGATTGAGAAGGTATCGATTGATTTTCATGAGGGCTTTAATGTATTGACCGGTGAAACCGGCGCAGGTAAGTCCATTATTATTGATTCAATCAATGCCGTTCTCGGCTTGCGCCCTTCCAGAGAGCTTGTCAGAACCGGGGCTTCCCATGCGCTGGTGATAGCGGAATTTGCGCCGGTGTCGGCAGCCGTGAGCCGGTATTTGGACAGTATTGATATCGACATCGGTCCCGATAACCTGATTTTGCAGCGGCGCATCGGTGCCGATGGCAAGAGCAGCTGCCGTATTAACGGCAAGCCTGTCACCGCCGGCACGATGAAAGAGCTCGGCGAGCTGCTTGTGAATATTCACGGGCAGCATGACTCGCAAAAGCTTTTAGATGCGGAAAAGCACTATTTATATATTGATGAAATGTTGCCCGATGTCGCAGTGCTATCGGCATATCAAAGCGCCTATGCCGCTTTGGTGAAAACCATCAAGGCATTGAAAGCCCTGCAAAGGGACGAGAGTGAAAAGCAACGCTTGATAGAGCAGCTCAGCTATGAAATAGATGAGATTGAAAAAGCCGAAATTTATGAGGGCGAAAAGCAACAGCTTTTGGATGAAAAGGCAATGCTCAGCGCGCTTGCTTCTGTCAGTGCAGCCTTGCAGCAGGTGAAGCTCTCGATTGCCGGTGATGATGAAAGCGGCGGTGCAGCAGCCCTTGTGGGAGCTGCTATAGCGGCAACCGAAGAGAATGATTTGAAGCAGCTTGCCGCACTGAAAGCGGCATTGCTGAATGCGCAGGATGCCCTTGCCGAAGCGGAGGATGAGGCGCGGGCGCGCTTGGAGGAATTGCAAGTCAATCCGCACCGCTTAGAGGAGATTGAGGAGCGGCTGAGCGTTTATTATGAGTTTTCCAATCGCTATGGGAAAACAGAGGCAGAGATATTATCCTATTTAGAGCGTGCGAAAGAGCAATTGCAAAGCATCAAGACAGCCGATGCACAGCGAGAAGCGCTCGAAAAGGATTTTGAGTCTCAGAAAGAAGAAACCTATCGCTTGGCGCTTTCGCTCAGCGAGCAGCGGCGCAAAACCGCCGAGGCATTTGCGAAGCGTGTAGAAAATGAGCTGGCGTTTTTGAATATGCAATCGGCGCAGTTTAAGGTCGATTTTAAAGACGGTCCGATTTCCAAAACCGGTATTGACCGGGTAGAGTTTCTCATTTCCGTCAATGCAGGCGAGAGTTTACGACCGCTTGCAAGCGTGGCTTCCGGCGGCGAGCTTTCCAGAATTATGCTCGCTTTCCGTGCTGTGTTGGGCGAAAAAGAAGCCGTGCCGACCTTGATTTTTGATGAAATTGATACCGGTGTCAGCGGCAGAGCCGCCGGCAAAGTCGGGTTAAAATTAAAAGAGGTCAGTAAAAATGCGCAGGTGATATGCGTGACGCACCTGGCGCAAATTGCCGCAATGGCTGCGGCGCATTACCTCATCCATAAGCAGGTGGCGGATGGCAGAACCTATACCAATGTGCGCCCGCTTGATTTTGAGGGAAGGCAGTATGAAATCGAGCGCATTATGGGCGGTATGAATATTAACGAGCTGATGCTCGAAAATGCAAAGCAAATGTTAAAGGAGTTTGAAAATGACAACATATGAAGAATTGGTTGCCAGGGGCTTGATTGCGCAGGTGACAGATGAAGAAGAAATAAAGGATTTAATCAATAACGGCAAAGCCACCTTTTACATCGGCTTTGACCCGACGGCAGACAGCCTGCATGTCGGCCACTTTATGGCGCTTTGCCTGATGAAGCGCCTGCAAATGGCAGGCAACAAGCCCATCGCCTTAATCGGCGGCGGTACCGCGATGATTGGAGACCCCTCCGGCAGAACCGATATGCGGCAGATGATGACCAAAGAGGTCATCGACCACAACTGCGCCTGCTTTAGAAAGCAGATGAGTCGCTTTATTGAGTTTGGCGAAGGCAAAGCACAAATGGTCAATAATGCCGATTGGCTGTTGGATTTAAACTATGTAAACTTTATTCGCGATATCGGTGCTTGCTTCTCGGTAAATAAGATGCTCAGTGCAGAGTGCTATAAGCAACGCATGGAAAAGGGATTAAGCTTCCTC
>ODAI012274999.1_pt1 | contig 14506 bp, 13 predicted proteins | sample 1539321 | NCBI WGS metagenome assembly ODAI01 (sample SAMN02144231, study PRJEB22623) | gut metagenome | biome: sheep rumen | host: Ovis aries | place: New Zealand
CGGCTTGTCGGTTTTTGCCGGCACCGGTCTTGCTGCACACTGATGTGTTGATATTCAATTTTCAAGCTGCTATCCCATTAAGGGACATTATCATAATAGCATAGAACGTAAGTTCTGTCAAGGGCTTTCAAGAAACTTTGTTCGATTGCACAAATGTTCGATTTTTAAGGTAGGTCCTCAATGTGCATTGCGCACAAAGTCTTCTCCAATAAAAGAAAAGCTCCCTGAAATGAGGGAGCAGTTTCAACATTTACTATACAACGTATCCCACCTTGTTCACGCCGATGATACCACGGCGCGGCATTGTAAATCCGATAGTCTCATAGCTTTGACGATTTATAGCAGCCTGAGATATCTGTGTGGTTGAGACTCTTGTTTGATGTACTGGAGTCTGACTTATTTTGATTGTGTTTAATCCCCATGCTGTTAAGCACTTCTTAGGGAAGCTGATAATCCTGTTCAACAAGTCCGAAGCAAGTAAATCCAGTATACACGCAGAACGATATCAGCTTTTTCTTACCGATATTGTAAACGACACTGATTGCCATAAAAGCTGGTATCGGCGGTATTCTTCGGAAACTTGCCATCAGCTATAACAGATTTGATTGCTTCTCTTGAATATACGGATACGGTCATAAAAGCCTCCTCACATCAATCAAAACGCCAATGTAACCTGCGCATCCTGCGTTTGCTTCTTTGATAGCCTTCACAGAATTTTTGAAACCACTCATCAAATTCATCTATCATGATTTCAAGACTATCATCTGTTCCGGCGTGATACTGCAGCGGTATGAACAGGATACCATCACCATATCCTGCTTCCTTATGAGAAGAAGTCATCATGAAACGCTTTCCCGACTCATAGAACGAATTGAATATCAGTATCAGCTTATTCTGGATGGCTTCCTTACCGGCAAGTTCCTGAATATCGTCAACTAATAGGACATCCGCCTGCAAATACTTCTCCCGGAACTGTTCCGATGTACCGCCGCTATTAAGGATATCAGCCAGTGCGGAACGCATATCAGCTGTTGTTGGGAGGATAACAGTTAATTCGGGATTATTCTGTTTTATGGCATTTTTTACAGAATAGAGCAGATGCGTCTTACCGGCTGCTGTGCCGCCGAATATTGCTAAGGGCCCAGAATCCGCATTTTCGGCAAAATGCTTTGCTTTCTCAAATGCTGTGCGGTGTGCATCGGTAAAGGCAGTTATCAAAATAGCAACAATAACCGATAGCAGTACCGTTCCGATGATATATTCAATGCATTTATCGAGCAAAAAAATGATGTTTTTCATCAAAAAAGGGAGCAGTAAAGCTCCCTCTTTTCACTTATTCTGTTTTCTGTACTATTCAATTTGTGAGTCTGGAGGCACTTGATGCAATCACTTAATTCTTTACTTCTTTTTTACAGCCACAACTTCAGAATTATTATTCAAATATATTATAAGGGTCATATGGTGCTTCAGGATCAAACGGATTGTTTGCAGAAAAAGCTGCGCTATGCTCTATGAATTTGAATGTCTTTTCCGAGAATTCATATACTCCACTGTGACCTGTACAAACAAGTTTTATAGTTTTTCCGCTGATATGCTCCTGCAGTTTTTTTACAGACTTTTTGTTTAGAACTATGTTCTGCGTAAAAAAATCAAAGAAGCTGAAGCCGCCTTTGGAGTTGATTGCAATACAATCTCCGGTTATAAGTATTTCGTTATTTATTATATAACAGGTATGTCCCCGCGTGTGTCCTGGAGTAAAAAATGATTCGACTCTGATATCGTTAATTATTATCGTTTCATTTTCCTCCAGTTCAGTAACACCGTCGGGAAGTGTAACGTCTGTTTTCAGTCGAAAAAAACCTTTCCGGAAACGTACTTCTTTTCTATCAATCGAGTTCTTTTCTTCTTTTCCGATATAGATCTTTGCATCTGGGAAAATGTTTCTCCCGTTTATATCGACACCGCCAACATGATCGTTGTCAGCATGAGTAAGAAATAAATGCTTGACATCATGTCTGTCGATACCAAGTTTTGAGAATTCCCGATCTGTATACGGATAATCAAGATGTCCCGAATCAAAAGCGATAACAATTCCGTTTGAAGAATATAGCCATATATTCACATCATACTCTCTTATACAGCTAAGTTCGGTAGTTACGGCTCCTGTTTCTGCGGGAGAAAACAGTCCCTTGCCCCTAATCAAATAACGTTTCAGTTTATTATCAATGAAATACATGACACCCATGATAATATTGCTTAGTCCTGCGACTCCTTCAAATCGCTTATAATGATACTAAGATATCCTCCCTTTTTATTCAGTAATATTGTGTTATTATCAAATGTGATCATATCATTGGCAAACGGCTCAGCCTGAGGGACGAGCCTATATCGTCTGAAAAAATATTTCTTGTTCTGAAAATAAAGATATGGTTTTCCGAGTGTAAAAAGAATACCATAATCCATTGCCCTTAAAAAAGCCGATATCTTTTCCTCGGTCCAGTCAGTATCAAGACATCCACCACCAGGAACATCCTTTATAAAATGAAATTCTGTTTTTTCCTGTATCTGTGGATATCCTTTAAGAGTGTTATTGATAAAATCATCAGCTATCTCCCTGAAAGCTTCCATCGCAGCATCAGCTTGCAGTTTCAGAAGTCTGACAGAGGTAATGGTCGAAGAGATCGGTATTTCCCTTGTGCATAAAATCTCTCCTTTATCAACGTTTGAGGATATCCTATGCCATGTAATTCCGGTAACTTTATCTAGCGAATATATCGCCCAGGCTTCCGCATTCATTCCCCTGTGACGAGGCAGAAGTGCATTATGATAGTTTATTCCGATAAACCCCGGATCTTCAACAATATTCTTCGGGAAAATATATGTATTGACTGCGCTTATGACTTTAACAGGACCTTCTGCCAGTATTCTGTGCAGTTCACCGCTCATCTCGTCATCTGAGACAAAGAGTCGGTAGCTTAACTCTCTTGATCTGCAGTTGTTTTCAAGTACAGAATGTTCTGAATACTTTTTTTCCCAGACTTCGACCTTCAGACCTGATCTTGTCAGGAACTGCGCTATATCTGCGGCAAGAGTCGCAGTTCCGATAACAACGTATCTTTCTTCCATAATCGATCAGCCGAATATCTCCTTCCTTGTTGCTTCGTCCCATTTATCTACATCTGCACCCTTCTGTGAGATAAGGGCATAGGAAAGGCGCTCTATGCCAAACGCAAAGCAAGAGCTCTGACAAAGCGAGTTGTCATTATGAATATTATAAGTCTTTGTAAAATGCGTCCTGTGAACATTTGATGAGCTTACTGCACAGTAGCTTTCGGTTCCGGGGATTAGCACTCTAAATTCCTGCTTTGAGTCTCCGAGTATCTGAAATATCTTCAGTTTTTTGTAATTGCTCGCGAAGAATGAATCGTTTGCTGTTTCGATGGTACAGTTAAGGCCGAATTTCTCTATCCATTCTTCCCATAGAGACCTTGCCTTTGAGATCATATCGAGAGTCTGTTCAAGGGTACCGATGCAGACATACTCCTTCATATAGAATTCATTCAGTCTTGAAAGCTCAAATACATTAGCCCCTTCATTGCGGAAGCATTTACCCGAGATAAGAAAATATCTTGGATTGTCAGCAGGAATGAACTCGTCCTTCAGCATAGGATATATCGGCACGCAGGCAGCGTGACGCACTACATTTACAGGTTTTCTCATATTATCATTGGAAAAGATCTCGGAATCTTTCGCACCGTTCTTTGAAAATTGATCGAGCAGTTCCTTATCGCTTTTCATATTAGTCTGAAACATTATATGATGTGGAAAACTTTCAAAATAGTGACTTCTTTCGTATTCGTCCACAGGATAAAGAACTGACTCTTCATATTCCTGTATACCATCAAAGCATTTTCGTCCGAATTCATCAATTTTACGGCAGAAGTAACGATACACCTGAAGGAACAGTCCCGTATAGGCATAAGCGCCTTCCGTCATTTTTACAACGCTTCCGCTTTCGATCAGCTTATTGAAGATGCCCTCGCTATTGATAGGCTTATTATCAGTATGATCCTCAAGGACTTTTGTGGTAACCTCTCTTCCCTTTTTCACCTCATCAAGTTCAAGAGTTTTTCTGAGTTCGGCGATCTTCTGAAGCACCTCTTCTTCCTTTTCGGGCTCAATCTCAAGTATGATCTCGTCCTTTTCTCTTGTGATCTTAAAGATATATTCTGAGATGTATGCAAGCATATCAGCAAAAATACCGATATCTGAAGCATTTATTCCCTGTGTCGGATATTTTAAAGTTTTCATTTTTCCCTCCGTAGATACTTACGCCTGCTTTAAGCTCGGTATCATTTTATCGATGTCTTTTATATAACGTATATTCGTAAGCATCTCTGTCTCAAACTTGATATTGAAATGCTCCTCTATCTCACAACTCAGATCCATTAAATCGAAAGATGACAGACCGAGATCATTCTGAAGGTCTGTATTCTCACTGAGTTCTGTTTCGGGAACTCCGATATAATCCGAGATGCAGCTGATAAGCTCACTCATCGCAATTCACCCCACTTCTTATTATCTTTCTCAGGCTTGTTCTCTGAAAATCCTCTTTTCTGATTTTCCATAGCCTTACTCTTTTATATATAGGAAGATTCTGATTTATCTCATCGATTATCATAGCTACGGCATCATACACTTCCGTATCGGACTTATCCTTTATAAGCTCCTGACATGGATATACAGATGCACATATTGTTGAATCCTTTGCGTATACCATTACCGATTCGATAAGATCATATTTCTCAAAATAAAGCTCTATCTCCTCAGGAGAGATATTATTGCCGTCATCAAGAATTATGAGATTGGAACGTCTTCCTGTAACAAAAAGGCTTCCGTCCTCAGCAATAATACCGGTATCCAGAGTATCGAACCACTTTTGTCCATCTATGATCTTGAACGGAGAAGTTTCATTGCCGCAGTATCCTTTCATTACGATGTCTCCGCTTACATGGATGGTTCCGTTGATTATCCTGACCTTAGCATATTTCAGATCGTTGACACGTCCCACAGCTCCCCTAACGTTATTTTTGTACGAAGATGTCGTAACGATAGGAGAACACTCGGTTATACCGTAACCATTAAGTAACTCTATACCCAATTTATCATATTCGTCAATAAGATCAGGTTGAAGCGCCGCACCTCCGCTCACAATGAGAGGTAATCCACCGAACGCTTTTTCACGTATCTCTTCGTGGGTCATTCCGGTTTTCAACATCATCTTTGCACGGCTGAGAACAGTTTTTACGATCATAGGCACGAGGAACAATACACGCGGACGAATTTCCGGCAGAGATTTGATAACATATTTCATGTCGTTTATAACATAGACTGTCATTCCGATACTGAATGGTGCTATAAATGAAGCAGTTATGCCAAACATATGAAATACAGGAAGAACAGGTATAGTCCTGTCGCCCTCCTTTAAGGCACCTTCGCCAATCATCCCCGCACCCAACAAGGCGTCACTTATGATGTTCTTTTGTGATAGCATACAGCCCTTATGTCTGCCGGAAGTTCCTGATGTAAAAATGATAACTGCAGTATCATCTTCTTCCGCTTCCTCTGTAAGTTCACTGCTTCTCTCATAAGCGTAAAGAGTTGCCGCATCTGTCTTCATGAATATATCATTGATATATTCCGTTGCATCAAGCATAGGCTCATGTAGGACGACTACAGCACCTGCGACATTCAGAGCAAGAAAAACAATGATCCATTCTGCCGATAATTCTGCTTTAAGGTCTATTTTTCTACCCTTCAGTCCTCGTTTCTGAAATTCTGAAGCAAGCCCCATTATTTCCGAGCATAGTTCATTATAATCCATATGCTTATCACCGCATACCATTGCGGGAGTATTCCCGAATCTCGCTGATGAAGAGCGTAACATAGCTTCTATTGTCTTTTTTTTCATTTTTCAGATCATACTCCTGTTTATTCTACTGATTTTAGTGCTTCGACCATAACTATTTTTTTCACCTTTCTACTGAGTATCAGATTAACTACAACAGATACACCGATGATTATGCAAGAAACGATCACAAGCGTTACGGGCTTTACCGACGGTATCCATTCAAATGTATCGAATGAGATTATCTTGACATACAGCCTCAGGAACAGTACACCCAGAGGAAGTCCGAGTACCCATCCAACCACCGTGGTAAGCAAGCATTCCTTTATTGAAATGCTCCTTATCTCTTTCTGATAGAAGCCAAGCACCTTCATTGTTGCATAATCGCGCACTCTCTCCACATAATTAAGTATACCGAGATTATAGAGTATCACCACGCTAAGAAGCAATGACGCCATTATAAGAAGCTTTACGATGGACATTACGCTATCGGCTACTTTATCAGTATTCTCGATCTGATGATTGAGAGTTACTACGCTTTTTATCTCCTCACGTCCAGAAAGCGCCTCAGTATCGTCACATAAAGTCAGTAGAGCTGTGGGAGCAAACGTCATTCCCTGTTCCTCATAGAACTCATCTTTCATGAAAACTCCCTGAGGAGACAATGTCTTTGAAAGAACATCGATCTTTATTCTTTTCCATTCCTGTGAACCAAATAGACGTATTTCTATTGTGTCACCTTCGTTCACCCCAATATCCGATGCAAGCTTTCTCGCCATAACAGCACCATTATCAGGAAGTTCCAACTCATTGTTGCCGGCATCATAAAAACGTAACATATCGCCCTCATCAAGAACAGTGAGTACCGATTGCTTTACCTCGTCATTACCTGTCCTGATCTCAATGTTTGATTCCTGTATCCATTGAGACTCGTCTGATACCTCAAATGTATTGCCGGGGCTGCTGAGGAGTGCTTTTGTATTATAGCGGAACTGCTTTGAGAAAACAAAGTCATTTGAACCATGTATAGCATCTCTGACACCCATGCCTGCTATCATAAGTACCATACCGCCCATTACACCGACAATACCCATAATGAATCTAATCTTGTTCCTCATGATATTACGGAATATCCATCTCCATTCGTAGGATAATCCGGACATAGATTCCTTTTTTTCATTCTGCTTTTTCGCTGCCCTGACTGTTACGCTGTCACGCATGATCTCAACAGGCATTCCTTTAAGACAGCTCTGTGCAGCCCATACTGCTGCCAGAACACAGCTGAGCATAACAAGACCTATGAGCATAAAACTTGCCTTAGAATGGATAAGTTTCCATTCAGGTATATAAATGGTGGTTTGCTTTACTTTCATAAGAGCCTTTGATACTGTAAAACGGCCTACTATAAGACCGAGTACACCGCCGACAAGCGGTATTACAAGTCCGTAAGCAGCATAATGAAGACGTATTGCACCGCTTGATGTTCCAAGAGCTTTCAGAGTTCCTATAAGAGACCTCTGACGGCTTACAAGTCTTGACATAGAAGTATACATGGTCAGCAGAGCCAGAAGAATAAATACCGCAGAAAAAAGTGTTGCCATCTTGCGCATCTGCTTGCTTTCCTGTGACGACCTGGCAAACTGTGTATAGTTATCACGATCCTGGGAACAGATAAAATTGTCACCAAGTATATCCCTGAACTCACTGTCAGGAATACTGCTTCCGTCTGTCACAAGCTTTGCCTGAGTATACACGATCTCAGGAACAAGCCTGAGCATTGTTTCCCTGCCAACAAAAGCGTATCCGTAATCTTCATAATTGGGGACAGTCTCTGTTATGCTGCCGGTATAATATATATATTCAGGACTCATAACAGTACCGTTGATCTTCAGTTCAACATTTCCCATATATCCTGTAAGCGTGATACTGTCGCCAATTTTCATTCCGTGCTTATTGGCATATTCGGAATCTAACCAGATACCCTCATCTGAGCTCTCGTCGTACTCGCTTCCACCTATAAGATACGGTCTGCTAATGGCAGTATCGTCTACTGTATTGACTTCGATCTCGCTGCCATCACTTTCGTTTGAGAACGCTATATTCATACAACGCACAGCATTATTTACAGCCGGAAGTGACTTTATGCTGTCAATCGCTTCATCACTTATACCTGCCGATCTTACCCACAGATCAGCCATATCAGTATCTGCTACAAGATTGTCTACGCTCCTGTTCAGACCTGTCCACACTGATGCCATTCCCGAAAAAATAAGTACAGATATTGTTGCCATAAGGAATACGGAAAAAAACTGAGTCCAATTGCTGCGGATATCGCGAAGCATTTTTTTCAATAAATAGCTCATTACCATGTCACCTCATCAATATCCATAGGGGAATCATTGATAACACAGCTGAGTATCTTTCCGTCTTTAAGGTGGATCACCTGATCTGCTATCTTTTCAAGATTTGCATTATGCGTAACTATTATCAGAGATATCTTATTCTCCTTTGCTGTTTCTTTCAGAAGCTTCAGTATCCTTTTTCCTGTTTCACTATCAAGCGCTCCTGTAGGCTCATCACAGAGAAGGATACGCGGACGCTTTACTACTGCTCTTGCAATAGCGATTCTCTGCAATTCACCGCCTGACAGATTGGACGGAAACAGATTCATTCTCTTTTTTAGCCCGACCGCTTCAATGACTTTATCAGTATCAAGAGCGTTTTCTATCATCTTTGCTGTGATGCCAACATTTTCCCTGGCTGTCAGCTGAGGTATCAGATTATAGAACTGAAAAACAAATCCTATCTTCTTACGCCTGTATTCTTCAAGACCTTTTTCGCTGAGCTTTGTTATATCTTCACCGTCGAGGAGTATTTTACCCGAAGTTACGGTATCCATACCTCCAAGCAGATTGAGAGTAGTGGATTTTCCCGAGCCTGAGGGGCCGAGAATAACCGTGAACTTATCATCAGGTATTTTAAAGCTAATGTTATCAACTGCTTTTATTTCTTCTTCGCCCATATGATATATTTTGCTTACTGAGTTGAATTCTATCATTATAATTCTCCTTACATGATATAAATAGCAAAAGTATACTTGTGTTATTATTTTACTGTATAAAAAAGGAAATCATTCAAACAGCTTCAAAAAGCATAGCTCTCAGATGGCCGCCGTATCCGTAGGATATCACTGCTTGTTTCCTGCCTCCCGTGAATCGCCCGTTTTTTTCATACATCAGGATATTGCTGGGGATATCAGCGGACAGACCGTGAGCAAGTTCCTCTATGGTACTCTCCTCATAATGACAATCGAGATGATTATGCTGTACGAATGAGCTCCATATCCCCCGCCAGTGATTTGGGAAAATAAGGTTTTCCAGTTCATTGATGCTGCAATATCCACTGCAAAGATCTTTAAGAAGCATCTCCGTACAAGCAGCTATCTGAAAAAAACTCTTTCCGATCACGCTTTTTTCAAGTAAATTCAGGACAATAAACTTTGAAGGCTCCGAAGTCAGCTCCATATATGAAACCGTATCAGATAAAAGCATCTTTCCAACACGAATATCCCTGAGACTTCCTTGAGGAAGCACATCATCACATACGCAGAATACATTCTTGTTCCTTCCAAGCCTGATCTTCATATACGCAAGATCAGCCGTGGAGATCAGACCTGTACACCCCTGCTGCGTAATGCCTACATATGATACATCCTCTCGTCCGTTGCTTTTCAGATAGTCCTCAGCAGCGTAAAGCAGTTTTTCTTCTGTTTTTTTTGCATCTCCGTCACACGAAATACAACCGTCCCCAGGAAATGTGGTACAGTATATCAGTGCTTCCGTCTGTGCCGGAATGGTAATACTTTGCTTTATAAATTCCGCACCGCATATTTTCGATATACAGGCCTGCCTGTAGCTCTCGGCTTCAAGGTATCCACTGTCGCCGCTTATAAGCCCTGCAGCCGAAAGCTCCTTGATAGATTCAGCTTCACCTGTCAGAAACCCCATATTTCTGATATATACATCAGCCAAACATATCATCCTCCCTGAACTCAGGATAATACCTTCTTATCTCATCAAAATCCAGCGCCATGCCTATGCATAATGGCATATTCTGATTACGCTGAAGTCCTGCCAATGAATGCTGAAAATAATTATAATTGTTAGGGAAAATGGTAAGCGCTATAGCCTGTATAAGAACACCATACAAAGACGACGGAACAAGGTTGGTAAAATAGAAATTACGTCGTATACCGATATTTCTGCCAATGTCCCTCCACGGCTTGGCAAACAGCTTCATCATACTCATAACAGCATTGCTGCTGCCTGAAATATTTTCTATGCTGTCGGACGTTTTGAAAATAATGTTATCATCAGAGTGTGATACTGCCTCAAATAAAAGCCTGTTTATACTTCCAAGTTTACCGTTCGCAAGCATAGTAAGATCGCCAGCTGAAAAAACAAGTTCTTCTTCTGTTACATTTTTTTTGCCGTTTATTATGTATTCATCATGTACCCTTATACCTTTTTCCAAAGGATAAGCCTTGGTGACCTCATAAACACGATTTCTCTGTTCGAGCTTTGAACGACAATACCTATAAAATGTCATCGCGGCAGCTGTAAGCTCAAAAATATGTCTGCAATGGAGCATATTATCATTGTGAAGTATAGTATCGTCATCATTAAAGTTCATTCCGAAAGTAACCTTTTTTAAGATACGGTTCAGATAACTCTGTGAACAAGGCATACCCTGTGAGCCTTTGAAGTTCTCCATAAGCTCTGCGTCAGTAACATTGCCTATATCGTCCAGAACAAATCTGAGCACAGTCGGAAGCTTCAAGTCGGTAGTTTTCAGCCTTGCCATATTACACTGCCAAGCCGTAATTACTATTTTGCTGCCTATCTTATACATATCTATGGAAATAGTTCTCTGCGCCAGAATATCATCAAAGATCAGTGCATCGAGCTCTGCTTCAACATCTATAAGACGCATTTTTTATTTCCTCGCAAGGTAGTTTATGAACTTTTCGGGGGTATCTATCTCTGTCATATCATCGGTATCAACCTTTACTCCAAACTTTTCCTCGCATTCCGTAACAAGCGAATATAGACTCAGAGAATCCAGGCCAAGAGCTTCAAAACTCTCAGCATTCTTTATTTCCTCAATAGTCCAGCCATAACGCTCAGAAAGAAATCCTGTCAGTTTTTCTTTAATATCCATTTCCAAAGTCCTTTCTCCTTTTATTCCGCAAACAGTATCTGCTTATCCTCGGGTATACCGTTCACAGCCCATTCAGACAGCACCTTCTTGTCGATCTTTCCAGCAAGAATAGCCGGCATATCACTGATGAGGTATATATGATCGGGCAGTTTGTAATTCGCAAGATGCTGGAATACATAACGGTTTATATCATTGGTACCCAGTGTCTCTCCCGCACGGACAACAACAAATGCTATAAGCTCTTCTCCAAGAACATCATGAGGTCTTCCAACAACAGCAGCCGTTTGTACCTGAGGTATCTGTAGAATGACTTCCTCAATATCGCTGGGGTAAACATTGTATCCGCCTCTTATGACCATATCCTTACATCTTCCGACAATGCTGATATTCTCCTTATCATAGTATCTTGCAAGATCGCCGGTATAAAGCCAGCCCTCGTCGTCGGTGATCTCGGCTGTCTTTTCCTCGTTGTTATAATAGCCCGCCATTACATAGCCTCTTATAGCAAGCTCTCCGATCTCACCGTGCGGAACAGGTTTTCTGTTCTCATCTACGATCTTTATCTCGACACCAGGAATAGGACGTCCAACAGTATTGCGGCGCACTTCTTCACTGTCACCGTAACGTGTCATGGTAACTACACTGGTACCTTCAATAAGTCCGTAAGCATTTAGAAGATCACATCCCAGTCTTTCTTCTATCCGCTTTGCAAGCTCAGGACTACAAAGCGAACCCGAGACAACTATTTTTTTGAGTCCGCTGAAATCGGCAAAATTTATCGCCCTGCTGTTCAGCAGCATGGTCCACATGGTAGGCTGCGTATGGAAAATGGTCTCGTTCTTTTTGGATATCTCACGAAGGATATCGTTGGTATTAAAGCTGGATATCATCTTGAAACGTGAACCAGTAGCAAAATTTATGAGAAGGCTGAGGAATCCTTGAGCAGAATAAAGAGGTGCAATGGAAAACGGCTGATCGTTTTCTTCGGTCCATATCTTCTGGGTATAAAGAGATATCTTTGCTATATCCGAATGTCTCAGCATTACGCCCTTGGGTGTTCCGGTGGTACCAGAAGTATATGATATCATAGCGATATCGCTGCCTGAAAGCGGTTCAAACTCTGTATCTGTATCGTCAACAGCGATCTTATCAAAATCAGATCTTCCACTCTCATCAGAATCGCACAGGATAACTCTGTTAATGGTAACGCCGTCATTTTCCAGTATATCACGCAACTTTGAAAAGCACAGCTTACCCGAATGCTCGCGTGCGATAAAATAGCTCGCACCGCTGTCCTTGATAACTTTCACAGCTTCTGCAGGATTCCATCTTGTATTTATAGGAACAGGAACTGCACCGATATAAAAAAGTGCAAAATAAGACAGAATGTATTCCATACAGTTATCAAGAATAATTACTGTATGAGTTCCCTTTTTTATTCCTTCTTTAACGAATCCCGCCGCAAGCCAGTGTACACGCTCCATAAGGTCACCGTAATCGACTGTAACATCGTCAAACGTAACAGCAGGCTTCAAATCATCTTTACTGCATATCTCATCGAATAGCGTCCTAAGTGTAAGAGAAGCCGCACCTTTCATATTATTCACTGTATCAGCAATCATTATGGGCGAATCGAACAACTTAAGATCCAGTTCTTCAAGGTCGAAATGAACATCAAACTCTGTTTCTATCTCAAAAATAAGCGTAACGATATCAAGGGATGTCAGCAATCCGCTTTGAGTGAACGACATCGTTGCAGGAACATCATCAATATCAGGAAATGTCTTTTTTATAAGTTCTACAACTTCACTTTCTGTAATAAGCTTCATTACGATCCTCCAATATCAGATATAAAGCGACATAAGAGCCATACTTACTCCATTGCCGAATCCAAAGATGACGATTTGCTGTCCACTGCCGAGCTTTATTCTGCCAGATTCGATGTTCTTTGCAATAGCAAGCGGTATTGATGAACAGCCTATATTGCCGTTATCGCCTATAATGTCAACTGTGCGATCAATGGGCAATCCGAGCACCTCGCAGGTTTTAAGCGTAAGATACTTTGTAATCTGATGAGGGATAAAAAGTGCAACATCATCGATATTGATATTAAAATCCTTCATTGCCTTTGCATAGAATTCCGAAGCCTTTGCAAAGTTTGTTTTTATCATTTGTCTGGATTCATTCTGAAAATAAGCCATTTCCGGCTGATGAGCATAATGGGTTCCACCGCCCCAAAGAATACCATCATTCCAGAATTCGGAAGAGGTACGGAAGATACTTTTGAGTCTATCCTTCTCATCTGAGCACTCCTTAGCAGTAACTACGATAGCACCGCCTGCGTCACCGAGAGAGAAAGTAGCATTCGCATTGGCTATCTCCTGCGGATCATTATACTTCATTCTCAGATAACGACTCAGTATCTCTCCTGAACATATAAGGATATTTTTTGCTCTACCTGTCTCTATGTACATATTAGCGATCTCCATTCCGGTAAGAAATGCATTGCAAGCATTTTTCAGATCATAGCAGTTTGCGTTGCAGCAGCCAAGATCTTCACGTATCTTCATTGCAGTAGCAGGCTCAAGGAAATCAGATGTGATAGAGCAGAAAAGCAGAAGATCAATATCCTCTGGTGCAAGTCCTGATGACTCAATTGCCATTTTTCCTGCTCTTACGGCATAATCCGAGGAATCCTCATTATCCTCGGCAAAACCTCTTTCATTTACGCCGCTGAGCAGCTTTGACATTCCCCTGCGGATGTTGAACTTCTCAAAATCCATCATGGTTTCAAGCTCCTCGCTTGTAACCTTACGCTTTGGTACAGAGTAACCTGCACCTAAGATTTTCATACAATAAGAACTCATTTAATTTAAAACTTCCTTTCAAAATAAAATTAGTACTATTAGGGCTGAAAACTATACTGAGATTACTAATAAAACCATATCGAATTTGTTAGCACACACTAATATTAGCATAAACAAACTTCTTTGTCAACTTGCATTTGACAATTCTCCTTTTTAGACAAATATTTGCTGTTCAAAAAAAGTTATATAGTACAAACTATTATGTTATCCCCAACATCGAATGCTGTATTCCCTACATCATAAAAAAGGAATAATAACACGAGATGGCGCACAGTAAAAACATAAAGAAGTACAAATGCCTTATCCGCCGCGACTATTATCCAGCGCATTGCATCGGTATCAAAATGCATTCGCAATTCAGTGTATTCAATGTCACGCCCCTGACAATACATGAGTGCTTTTCCTGAGCCGCACGTTGTGTCTTTGAGTGCAAAATTTCCGTCAGTAGCACCGCCGATACCTGTACTGCCTGTCATCATATTGAACGGATTATCGTCCTTAGCTTTTCGCA
>ODAI011539539.1_pt1 | contig 14503 bp, 13 predicted proteins | sample 1539321 | NCBI WGS metagenome assembly ODAI01 (sample SAMN02144231, study PRJEB22623) | gut metagenome | biome: sheep rumen | host: Ovis aries | place: New Zealand
AAAGGTCCGCAGCCTTCTGAAGATGGTTGGCGGACGCAGGGAACTGGATCCGGAGGAACGCAGAGTGTTCAACCGCCTGATGGCGCAGGTGGTTTCCCTCGGTCTGGAAAATGCGATGGATCGTGTGCGCAGGCGTCCGGAGAACGATATCGCCTCCGGAGAATGGTCAACTCTGCCTCCGGAAGAAGAACTGAAGCCGGAAGTGCAGGATCCTGCGGAGCGTATGACGGAGGAAGAAATACCGGATCAATCGGAATCCGGTCAATGAAAAATCTTGACAAGACCCGTTGCTTATGATATTTTATTTTTCCGGAACCGGGCTTTAAGGCGATACAGAGATGTCGCCAAGGCGGGGACGGTGTGCGGCCTGATTGTGGAAGGCCTGCATGATTCTGCAGTCCATAAACCCTGCCATAAAGCTGGCAGGGTTTATTTTTCTGAGTTGAAGAGGAACGCGTAAATGACGGAAATGAAGGGAATTTCTCCGCTCCGGGCGATGGGACAGGCGCTTTTTCTCAGGAAATCGGATGGGGTGTTTGTTTTTCCCGGCTTCTGTGATGTGCATGTGCACTTCAGGGAGCCGGGTTTTTCTTATAAGGAAACGATTGTTTCCGGAAGTCGCGCGGCGGCCCGCGGCGGGTATACCGCTGTCTGTGCCATGCCGAATCTGAATCCCGTGCCGGACAGTACGGAGCATCTGAAAGAGGAAACCCGCCTGATTCAGAAAGCCGGCGGCCTCGTCGATGTTTTTCCCTACGGGGCGCTGACGGTTGGCGAAAAGGGACAGCAGCCGGCGGATCTGGAAGGAATAGCCCCGGAAGTGATTGCCTTCAGCGATGACGGAAAAGGGGTTCAGAGCGAAAGCATGATGCGCTCACTCATGGAGAGGTGCCGAAAGCTTGGAAAAATCATTGCGGCGCATTGCGAAGATGAATCCCTTCTTCATGGCGGATATATTCATGACGGTGCGTATGCGCGGGAGCACGGTCATCGGGGAATCTGTTCCGAAAGCGAATGGGGGCCGATCCGGCGCGATCTCCGTCTGGCGAAGGAAACAGGCTGCGCCTATCATGTCTGCCATATCAGCTGCCGGGAAAGCGTTGATCTCATCCGCCAGGCAAAGCGCGAAGGGGTGGACGTGACCTGCGAAACCGGTCCGCACTATCTGCTGATGGATGAAGGGGATCTTCAGGAGGATGGGCGCTTCCGGATGAATCCGCCGATCCGCTCCCGGGAGGACCGGGAAGCATTGCTGGAAGGCCTGCTGGACGGAACGATTGATATGATCGCAACGGACCATGCGCCCCACAGCGCGGAGGAAAAGAGCCGGGGGCTTGCCGGCAGCGCATTTGGAGTGGTTGGACTGGAGTGTGCGTTCCCGGTGCTGTATACGGGCCTGGTCAAAACAGGCATCCTGTCCCTGGAAAAGCTGATCGACAGGATGGCCATTCGCCCCAGGGAGCGCTTTGGCATTCCCCTCCAGGAAGGGGACATCACGGAGTGGGATCTGTCCAGAGAGTATGAAATCGATCCGGCGGAGTTCCTTTCGATGGGAAAGGCGACGCCATTTGCAGGCCGGAAGGTATTCGGCCGGTGTATTCGAACGGTGCATAACGGAAAAACAGTTTTTGAAGAGGAGGTCTGATGGTTTATGGCGAAGCGGACGGATATCAGGAAGGTGCTGATTATCGGCAGCGGCCCGATCGTAATCGGCCAGGCGGCGGAGTTTGACTATGCCGGTACGCAGGCGTGTCTGGCCCTGAAGGAGGAAGGGTATGAGGTGGTCCTCTGCAACTCGAATCCGGCAACGATCATGACCGATACTTCGATTGCGGACAAGGTTTATATGGAGCCGCTGACGCTCGAATATATCGCCAAAATTCTTCGCTATGAGCGGCCGGATGCGATTGTCCCCGGAATCGGTGGCCAGACGGGGCTGAACCTGGCCATGCAGCTGGAGCGCAAGGGTGTGCTGAAGGAGTGCGGAACGGAGCTGCTCGGCACTTCCTCCCGCAGCATTGAGCGGGCGGAGGACCGCGAACTGTTCAAGGAGATGTGCCAGAGCATCGGCGAACCGGTCATCCCCAGCGAGATTACCTACAGCCTGGAAGAAGCGAAAAAGGCCGCGCTGGATATCGGCTATCCGGTGGTGCTGCGGCCGGCGTTTACGCTGGGCGGAACCGGCGGAGGCTTTGCCAACGATGAGGAAGAGCTGATTGAAATTGGCACGAACGCTTTCCGCCTCAGCCCGGTGCATCAGGTCCTGGTGGAAAAGAGCGTCCGCGGGTATAAGGAGATCGAGTTTGAGGTCATGCGGGACAGCAATGACCGGGCGATTACCATCTGCGGAATGGAAAACGTGGATCCCGTCGGCGTGCATACCGGTGACAGTGTGGTCGTGGCTCCGATCCTGAGCCTCAGCGATCATGATCTGAAAATGCTGAACGACAGCGCGATCAAAATCATCCGCGAGCTGAAAATCGAGGGAGGCTGCAATGTTCAGTTCGCGCTGAATCCGGAAAGCAGCGAATACTTCCTGATTGAGGTCAATCCGCGGGTCAGCCGCTCCTCCGCGCTGGCGAGCAAGGCCAGCGGCTATCCGATTGCCCGGGTCACGGCGAAAATAGCGCTGGGCATGGCGCTGGATGAGATCCCCGTGGCAGGCGGAAATGCAGCCATGGAGCCGAGCCTGGATTATATCGTGGCCAAGTTCCCCCGTTTCCCCTTTGATAAATTTACGGAAGCCAGCAATCAGCTGGGAACGCAGATGAAGGCAACGGGCGAGGTCATGGGGATCGGCAGCACGCTGGAGGAATGCATGCTCAAGAGCGTCCGTTCCCTGGAAACCGGCACATGCCATCTGCATCTTGCGAAATTTGACTCTCTTTCCACGGATGAACTGCTGGCCTATGTCGAGGAGTTCCGTGCGGACACGCTCTATGCGGTCACGGAGCTGATCCGGCGCGGCGTGGATATTGATCTGGTGCACCGCAGGACCATGATCACCTCCCTTTTCCTCGAAAGTCTGAAAAAGATCACCGATATGGAGAAAAAGCTCTCCGCTGCTCCCGGTGATGTTGAGCTGCTCCGCCAGGCGAAAAAGATGGGCTTTGGCGACGAAACAATTTCGAAACTCTGGTCCATGAAGGAAACGGAAGTCTATACGCTCCGGCGCAGTCAGGGGATCACGCCGGTTTTCCGCATGGTGGATACGCTGCATACCGGTAAATATATCGCCTATCTGTATTCCAGCTATTCCGGGAGGAATGATTCGGTCCTGACGGATAAAAAGAAGATCGTTGTCCTCGGGGCCGGGCCGATCCGGATCGGTCAGGGCGTGGAGTTTGACTACTCTACGGTTCATGCGGTCCAGACGATCCGGCGCGCCGGCTATGAGGCGATCATTATCAACAATAATCCGGAAACGGTGTCCACGGATTATACGACCGCGGATAAGCTGTACTTTGAGCCCCTGACGCCGGAAGATGTCATGGCGATCATTGATTTTGAAAAGCCGGAGGGCGTGATTGCTTCTCTGGGAGGTCAGACGGCGATTAACCTGGCCCAGCCGCTGATGGATCGGGGCGTGAAGATTATCGGAACGGATTGTGCGGCGATCGAGCGGGCGGAAAACCGGGACAGCTTTGAAAAAATCCTGCTGAGTCTGAATATCCCGCAGCCGAAGGGGCAGGCCGTCACGCATATTGAGGATGGCGTCCGGGCGGCCCGGGAGATCGGTTATCCCGTACTGGTGCGTCCCAGCTTCGTGCTCGGCGGCCGTGCGATGCAGATTGTGGCCAACGAGGAACAGCTGCGGCATTATCTGAAAACCGCCGTCGAGATCGATGCGGACAAGCCCGTCCTTGTGGATAAGTATATCCGGGGCAAGGAGGTGGAGGTGGATGCGATCTGTGACGGACGGGATGTTTTCGTCCCGGGCATCATGGAACTCGTTGAGCGGACCGGCATCCATTCCGGTGACTCCATCTCCGTCTATCCGACCTTCTCCATCTCGGACAGGGTCAAGGGGATCATCCTTCAGTATGCCAAAAAGCTGGGCCTGGGCATCGGAATCGTCGGCCTGTACAACATCCAGTTCATCGTCGATGAAAAGGAGGATGTCTATATCATTGAGGTCAATCCCCGTTCCAGCCGTACGGTGCCTTTCCTGTCCAAGTCGACCGGTTATTCCCTTGCGGATATCGCCACGGAAGTCATCCTGGGCAAGAGCCTGAAGGAACAGGGAATCTTTGACCTTTATCCGGCGGAGAAGAAGCGGCATTATGTGAAGGTACCCGTTTTCAGCTTCAATAAGATCAAAGGCCTCGACGCATATCTCAGCCCGGAGATGAAGTCGACCGGTGAGGCGATCGGGTATGATGACAAGCTGAACCGTGCGCTTTATAAGGCGCTGCAGGCAGGCGGAACGAAGCTGCAGAATTATGGCACCGTCCTTGTCACCATTGCCGATCGGGATAAGGAGGAAGCACTTCCGCTGATCAGAAGGTTCTATAATCTGGGCTTCAATATTGAGGCGACAACGGGTACGGCGCGCTTCCTGAAGGATCACGGAATCCGGACGCATGCGCTGAAGAAGATCAGCGAAGGCAGCAATGAGATTCCGGAGAGCATTCGCCAGGGCCATGTCGCGTATATTATCAATACCCGGGATATCGGCGCGGCGGATTCCGTCAGCGATGGGCTGCAGATCCGTCGCTGCGCGACAGAGAACAATGCGACGATCTTTACCAGCCTGGATACGGTCAGGGTTCTGCTCGACGTGCTGGAAGAAACAACGCTGACGATTTCGACAATCGATGCATAAGGGAATAAATGAATGAAACAGACTATTGTTACAGTCACGGAGAATGTTCCGGTAACGGCGAGTGTATACAGGATGACCCTTGCCGGCGAAGAAATCATGAAGCACCGCCCCGGTCAGTTTATCAATATCCGGCTGGAGGGAATGTTTCTGCGCCGCCCGATCTCGGTTTTTGATTCGGACCAGGGTCAGCTGACGATTCTGTATAAGCTCGTGGGGCAGGGAACGCGCCGGATGGCAGCCCTGAAACCGGGTGCCTCCCTGGACGTACTCCTGGGCCTGGGAAACGGTTATGATCTGTCAAAGGCGGGAATGACCCCGCTGCTGCTCGGGGGCGGAGTAGGCGTGCCCCCGCTGTACCAGCTCGCGAAGGAGCTGATTGCCCGGGGCTGTTCTGTCCGGGCGGTGCTGGGGTTCAACACGGCTGCTGAGGTGTTCGGCACGGAGGAATTCCGCAGCCTTGGCTGTGAAGTCACGGTCGCGACGGCGGACGGCAGCGCGGGCGTGAAGGGCTTTGTCACGGATGCGCTGCCGGAGGAATACAGCTATTTTTATACCTGCGGTCCGGAGCCGATGCTTCGCGCGGTGTATCGGGCAACCCGAACCTCAGGCCAGTTCTCCTTTGAGGAGCGGATGGGCTGCGGCTTTGGCGCGTGCATGGGGTGCAGCTGCCGAACGGTTACGGGGTATAAACGGATCTGCCGGGAAGGCCCGGTGCTGGATAAGGAGGAGATCCTGTGGGAAAAATGACAACCGTGCTCTGCGGGATCGCGCTGGATAATCCCGTGATCCCGGCCAGCGGGACCTTCGGCTTTGGCTATGAGTTTGCGCAGTGGTACGATATCAATTGTCTGGGCACCTTTTCCTTCAAGGGAACGACTCGCGACCCCCGCTTCGGAAACCCGACGCCGCGCATTGCGGAATGCCCGGCCGGGATGATCAATGCGGTCGGATTGCAGAATCCGGGAGTGGAAAAGGTGATCGGGGAGGAGCTGCCCCGCCTCAGGGAAGTGTTCCATAAGCCGGTCATGGCGAACGTCAGCGGCTTCAGCCTCGAGGAATATGCGGAAACCTGCGCCCGGCTCGACGGCGAGCCGCAGGTGGGCTGGCTCGAGGTGAACATCTCCTGTCCCAATGTTCATGGCGGGGGCATGTCCTTCGGCACGGATCCGAAGGCGGCCGCGGAGGTGACCCGCGCCGTGAAACGGGTGACCCATAAACCGGTCATCATGAAGCTTTCGCCCAATGTGACCGACATCACCGCCATCGCCCGCGCCTGCGAGGATGCCGGAGCGGATGGCCTTTCGCTGATCAATACGCTGCAGGGAATGCGCATCGATCTGCGGACCCGCCGCCCGGTCATCGCCAATGTCATGGGCGGGCTCAGCGGTCCGGCGGTTTTCCCCGTGGCGCTGCGCATGGTGTACCAGGTGGCCAGGGCGGTTAAGGTGCCGGTGGTGGGAATGGGCGGCGTTTCCTCTGCGGAGGATGTGCTGGAGATGATGATGGCCGGTGCGGTGGCAGTGGAGGTCGGCGCTGCCAATCTGGTCAATCCCATGGCCTGCCGGGATATCATCGCCGCCCTTCCCGATGCGATGGATCGCTATGGGATCAAAAGCCTCGAAGAGCTGAAACATTCATAATAAAGAAAGGAACCTACCATGCAAAAAGATGTAATCGTCGCCTGCGATTTTGCCAGCGCGGAGAAAACCTTTTCATTTCTGGATCAGTTCACCGGTCGGAAACCCTTCGTCAAGATCGGGATGGAGCTTTTTTATGCGGAAGGCCCTTCCATCGTCCGGGAAATCAAGCGTCGGGGGCACAGGATTTTTCTGGATCTGAAGCTTCATGATATCCCGAACACGGTGAAGAAGGCGATGGCCGTGCTCAGCGCGCTGGATGTGGATATCTGCAATCTGCATGCCGCCGGTACGAAGCGGATGATGGAAGCGGCGCTGGAAGGCCTGACCCGTCCGGACGGCACGCGCCCGCTGCTGATCGCAGTGACCCAGCTGACCAGCACTGATCAGGAATCCATGGAAAACGATCTCTGGATCCATCGCCCGATGGATGAAGTGGTTATGCATTATGCCCGGAATGCCCGGGATGCCGGGCTGGATGGCGTGGTCTGTTCTCCGCTGGAGGCGGAAAAGGTGCATCAGTGCTGCGGAGAGGATTTTATTACGGTTACCCCCGGCGTCCGCTTTGCGGATGGAGATGTCGGTGATCAGAAGCGCGTCATGACGCCTGCGCAGGCCCGGCGGGCAGGCAGTGACTTGATTGTGGTCGGACGGCCGATCACGGCGGCTGCGGATCCGGTTGCGGCTTATGAACGCTGCATCCGGGAGTTTGTGGAAGGAGAGGATAACGAATGACACGGCAGGAAATCAACGTTCTCATTGCGAAGGATCTTCTGAAGATTCAGGCGGTGTTTTTCCGCCCGGAGGAACCGTTTACCTGGGCCAGCGGAATCAAAAGCCCTGTCTATTGCGATAACCGGCTTACGCTGACTGCGCCGGAAGTCCGGCTGGATGTGGAAAACGCTCTCGCGAAGGTCATCTCGGAGGAATATCCGACGGTGGAGGTGCTCATGGGTACGTCGACCGCGGGTATTGCCCATGCGGCAATCACTGCGCACCTGATGCAGCTGCCGATGGGGTACGTGCGTTCCGGCGCCAAGGATCATGGCCGTCAGAATCAGATTGAGGGCAGGCTGGAGGCGGGCCAGAAGGTCGTTGTGGTGGAGGATCTGATCTCCACCGGCGGCAGCGTCCTCGAGGTTGTGGATGTTCTGCGTCAGGCCGGAGCGGAGGTGCTGGGCGTCGCCAGTATCTTTACCTATGGCATGAAAAAGGGAATCGAGCGTCTCGCGGCTGCGAACGTGAAGAATGTTTCCCTGACCAATTTCGACGTGATCGCTGAGGAGGCCGCGAAGGAAGGCTATATCCGTCCGGAGGATATCTCCCGCCTGATCCGCTTCCGCGACAATCCGTCCGATGCCAGCTGGGCGGAGCTCTGAAACCAGGAAAGGAAAACAGAAAAGTGAATCAGCGAAGCATTATCGATGTTCCGGATCTCTCTCCGGATGAAATCAATTCCCTGATGGATACTGCGGAAGATATCATCTCTCATCCCGATGCCTATGCGGACGCCTGCCATCGGAAAAAACTGGCCACCCTGTTCTTTGAGCCCAGCACCCGTACGCGCCTGAGCTTTGAGGCTGCCATGTATGAACTGGGAGGTAATGTCATCAGCGTGACGGACGCGCTCAGCAGCTCCGCCGCCAAGGGGGAGAGCGTGGCGGATACCGTGAAAACCGTCTCCTGCTATGCCGATATCATCGCAATGCGCCATCCGAAGGAGGGCGCGGCGGCCGTAGCGGCGAGGAACGCATCCGTCCCGGTGATCAATGCCGGCGATGGCGGTCACTGCCACCCGACTCAGACCCTGGCGGATCTGCTTACGATCCGGCGGGAAAAGGGCCGTCTGAACAATCTGACGATTGGCCTTTGCGGGGACCTCAAGTTCGGCAGAACGGTTCATTCGCTGATCAATGCCATGAGCCGGTATGACGGACTGAAGTTTGTACTGGTCAGTCCGGAGGAGCTGAAGCTGCCCAGCTATGTCAAGAATGAAGCGCTCAAGAGCCGGAATGTCGCCTATGAGCAGACGACGGATCTGATGGAGGTCATCGGCTCCCTGGATATTCTGTACATGACCCGCGTGCAGCGGGAGCGGTTCTTCAATGAAGAAGATTATCTGCGCCTGCGGGACAGCTATATTCTGACGCCGGAGAAACTGAAGCATGCCCGGGAAGATCTCAGCGTGATGCATCCGCTGCCCCGGGTCAATGAAATCAGCGTCGCCGTGGACGAGGATCCCCGCGCCTGCTATTTTAAGCAGGTGCTGAACGGAAAGTATATGCGCATGGCCCTGATGCTGATGCTGCTGGGCCTGAAGCGGAAGGAGGACTGCTGATGAACGTGGATTCGATTCGGGATGGAATCGTGATAGACCATATTTCCGCCGGAAGTGCCATGAAGCTGTATCATCTGCTGGGGCTGGATTCACTGGATGTGCCGGTGGCCATGATTATCAATGCGGTCTCCGCCAAGCGGGGCCGGAAGGATATTATCAAGATTGATGCGGATATTCCGGTCGATCTGGATGTCATCGGCTATGTGGATCCCGGCGCAACCGTCAATATCATCCGGGAAGGCAGGCTTCAGGAAAAGAAACAGATCGGAATGCCGGAAACCCTGGTCAATGTGCTCCGCTGTAAAAACCCGCGCTGCATTTCTTCCTGCGAGCAGGAACTGGACCAGATCTTCCGGCTCTCGGACCGGGCAAGTAAGGAATATCGCTGTGTCTGGTGTGAAACGCGCGCGGCGGATCTTTGATTTCAGGAAAAAAACAGACCAGATTTGCCAAAAACCCGAACATTCCCAAAAGAATGTTCGGGTTTTTGAGTAAAAATATCAAAAACAGCATATGTTTTTGTTGACAATGTTCGTGTTTTCGAATAGGATGGTATCGGCCCGTTCGGGTCGTCGGCATGACGAGAGTCAACGGAGGATGGATGAGTATGAAGAAAGTCGGTATTGTCATGGGGAGCGACAGTGACCTGCCCGTGATCAAAAAGGCGACGGACATGCTGAGTTCTCTGGGAATTGAATATGAAGTTCATGTATATTCCGCGCATCGCACACCCGTGCAGGCGCGGGATTTTGCGCTTCATGCCCGGAAAAACGGATTCGGCGTGCTGATTGCCGCTGCCGGGATGGCGGCGCATCTGGCCGGAGCCATTGCGGCGAATACAACGCTGCCCGTCATCGGGATCCCGTGCCAGGGTTCCGTGATGGACGGGATGGACGCGCTTCTGAGCACTGTGCAGATGCCAACCGGGATTCCGGTGGCCACGGTGGCGGTGAACGGCGGAGCGAATGCGGCGCTCCTCGCGGCGCAGATTTTGGCCGTGGAGGACGCGGCGCTGGCAGCGAAGCTGGACAGCAAGCGGGAGAAGGATGCTGAAGCCGTCCTGGCCAAGGATGCCGGGATTATGGAAAGGATTTTGAACTGATGGGCGGATTTTTTGGAATCGCTTCGAAGCAGGACTGCATGCTGGATGTTTTCTTCGGAGTGGATTATCACAGTCACCTGGGAACCCGGCGCGCCGGCATGGCGGCCTGGGATCCGGAAATCGGACTGCAGCGGAAGATTCATAATATCTGCAATGCGCCGTTCCGGACAAAGTTTGAGCACATCTTCGAGGAAATGCGCGGCGCCTCCGCGATTGGCTGCATTTCGGATTCCGATCCGCAGCCGCTGCTGATCCGGTCCAACCTCGGGACCTATGCGATCTGCATGACCGGGGTGATCAATAATGCCGATGCGCTGATCGATCAGTATCTCAGCTTCAGCGGCGGTCATTTTGATTCCATGACCGGCGGCCGGATCAATCAGACGGAGCTTCTCAGCGCACTGATCAATCAGAAGAGCAATTTTGCGGAAGGCATCGCCTTTGCGCAGAAGTCGATCGAGGGAACCGCGTCGATTCTGATCCTGACCCAGGAAGGATCCATGATTGCCGCGCGCGATCTGAAGGGCCGTCTTCCGGTGGCGATCGGCAAAAAGGAGGACGGGTATGCCGCCGCCTTCGAATCCTTTGCTTATCATAAGCTGGGGTTCGAGGATGTCCGGGAGCTGGGGCCGGGCGAGGTGGTTGAGCTGACTGCGGATAAAATGACCCAGCTGGTTCCGCCCCGGAAGGAAAAGAAGATCTGCTCCTTCCTCTGGAGCTATTACGGTTATCCGACCTCAACCTATGAAGGGGTCAACGTGGAGGAGATGCGCTACCGCAATGGCGCAATCCTGGCGGAGAATGATCAGGCGGCGGGCCGGGATGATCCGATTGACTATGTCGGCGGCGTGCCGGATTCCGGAACACCCCATGCCATCGGCTATGCGAATCGCAGCGGCAGGCCCTTTGCCCGGGCGTTTATCAAGTATACGCCGACCTGGAGCCGCTCCTTCATGCCGGCCAGCCAGCAGGATCGGGACAAAATAGCCAAGATGAAGCAGATCCCCGTCAATGCGCTGATCCGGGATAAGAATCTGCTTTTCGTGGATGATTCGATCGTGCGGGGAACCCAGCTCAGGGAAACGGTTGAGTTCCTGTATGAAAGCGGCGCGAAATCCGTACATATGCGCAGCGCCTGCCCTCCGATCATGTATGCCTGCAAGTTCCTGAACTTCTCCCGTTCCAACAGCGATATGGAGCTGATCGCCCGTCGGGTGATTGTGGAACTGGAAGGGGATGAAGGCCTGAAGCATATCGATGAATATGCGGACGGAACAACGGAGCGGGGAAAGAGCCTGCGCCGGAATATCTGCGAGAAGTTCAACTTTGCTTCTCTGGAGTTCCAGAGCCTTGAAGGCGTGATCAAGGCCATCGGTCTTGATCCGGAAGAACTGTGTACATATTGCTGGAATGCAAAGGAGTAAATCATGAATACGAATTCCAGATCCGAAGCTTACGCCGCGGCAGGCGTGGATATTACCGCCGGATACAAGGCGGTGGAACTGATGAAAAAGCATATCAGCCGGACGAAAACGCCCGGCGCGGATACGGAAGTCGGCGGCTTTGGCGGCCTTTTTGAGCCGGATCTCTCGGGAATGGAGCATCCCGTGCTCGTTTCCGGTACGGACGGTGTAGGCACCAAGCTGAAGATCGCCTTCCTGATGAATCGGCATGATACGGTCGGGATTGACTGTGTGGCCATGTGCGTCAATGACATCATCTGCGGCGGAGCCAGGCCGCTGTTCTTCCTGGATTACATCGCCTGCGGCAAAAATGTGCCGGAAGTGATTGAGCAGATCGTGAAGGGCGTTTGCGAAGGCTGTGTGCAGGCCGGATGTGCGCTGATCGGCGGGGAAACCGCTGAACATCCGGGGATGATGCCGGAGGATGAATATGATCTGGCCGGATACTGCACCGGGATCGTGGATAAGGCAAAGATCATTGATAACCGCAGGATGCGTCCGGGAGACGTGGTCATTGCCCTGCCCTCCAGCGGTGTGCATTCCAATGGCTTCAGCCTCGTGCGCAAGGTGTTTGATGTGGAGCATGCGGATCTCTCTTCGCCGGTGGAAAAGCTCGGCGGAAAGAGCCTGGGCGAAGCGCTGCTGGAGCCGACCCGGATTTATGTGAAACCGGTGCTTGCGCTTCTGAAGGAAGTTGAAGTATGCGGAGTCAGTCATATCACCGGCGGAGGCTTCTATGAGAATATTCCGCGCAGCATTCCGGACGGCCTGTGTGCCCGGATTGAGCGGAACCGCGTCAGGGTGCTGCCGATCTTTGATCTGATCGCGGAAAAGGGCGGCATCAGTGAGCGCGATATGTTTAACACCTATAATATGGGCGTGGGCATGAGCGTCGTGGTCCATGCGGAGGAAGCGGACAAAGCGATCCGCATTCTTCAGGATCATGGCGTCGATGCATATCCGATCGGAGAAATTATCGAAAATACTGAAAAGATTGTGATAGAGCAGGGGGTCTGAATGCAAAAAGCAAGAATCGCGGTTCTGGTTTCCGGCGGAGGAACGAATCTGCAGGCCATTCTGGATGCGGAATCCAGGGGAGAAATATCCAGCGGTCAGGTGACGCTGGTCATCAGCGACCGCCCCGGTGCATTTGCGCTGGAAAGGGCACGGAAGGCGGGCGTTCCGGGGATGGAGATTAACCGGAAAGCCAGTGGAAGCCATGAGGCTTTTGAGAAAAAGCTGATGGATGCCCTGGAGGAGAACCGGACGGATATCATCGTGCTGGCGGGGTTTCTGAGCATTCTTTCAGAAAACTTCACCGGTCGGTATCCCCGGCGGATTCTGAATGTGCATCCCAGCCTGATCCCCAGCTTCTGCGGGGCCGGCTTCTATGGCCTGAAGGTGCACGAGGCGGCCCTGGCTCGGGGCGTGAAGGTGACCGGCGCCACGGTGCATTATGTCAATGAAATTCCGGATGGCGGCGAGATTATCGCCCAGAAGGCCGTCGGGATTCAGCCGGGGGATACCCCGGAGGTGCTTCAGCGGCGGGTAATGGAGCAGGCGGAATGGATCATCCTGCCGCAGGCGGTGGAAGAAGTAAGCGCGGAATGGCTGAAACAAAGAGGAATCAAGGAGGAGCATTGAGTATGGAAATCATGAAGAAGCTGACCCCTGTCTATGGCATTCTTTCCGCCCGGGAGATGCTGAAGGACAACACCTATCCCGGCCGGGGGATTATCATCGGTCAAACGCCGGATGGGAAAAAGGCGGCAGCAGCCTATTTTATCATGGGCCGCAGCGAAAACAGCCGGAACCGGATCTTTGTGGAAAAGGCGGGAGAAGTATTCACTGAGCCCTTTGATGCCTCGAAAGTCCAGGATCCCTCTCTGATCATCTATGCCGCGATCCGGCAGTACGAAAACCATCTGATCGTAACCAACGGCAATCAGACGGATACGGTATACGATGGCCTCAAGGCCGGCCTTTCCTTCAGCGAAGCGCTGGAAAGCCGCGAGTTTGAGCCGGATGCGCCGAACTTTACGCCCCGCATCTCCGGCATGCTGAGCTTTGTTTCCGGGTCTTTTTCCTATCAGATGAGCATCCTCAAGAGCGCGGATGCGGAAGGGACCGCCTGCAACCGTTTCACCTTCAGCTATGCGCCGCTGGCAGGACTTGGCCATTTCCTCCACACCTATGTCTGCGACGGCAATCCGATTCCAACCTTCCAGGGCGAGCCGGAGCGGATCGCCATCCGGAATGACATCGATGAGATGACGAATGAAATCTGGGGAAACCTGAATGAACAGAACAAAATCAGCCTCTATGTCCGCTATACCGACCTCGAAACCGGAGCGGTGGAGAACAGACTGATCAACAAGAATAGATAATATAACTCCCCCAATGATACCTCGATTCAAAGAAAAAGTCACCGAAGGGGCTTGGGGGCACAAGGCCACAGCGCGGCCCTGTTGTTCACCCGGGAAAGTCCCCCCAAAGAAGGAGGAAAAACAAATGAAAGAATTTGAACTGAAATACGGCTGCAACCCAAACCAGAAGCCTGCCAAAATCTACATGCGCGACGGCAGCGATCTCCCCATTGAGATCCTCTCCGGCCGTCCCGGATACATCAACTTCCTCGATGCCTTCAACAGCTGGCAGCTGGTGAAGGAGCTGAAGGCTGCCCTCGGGCTGCCGGCGGTGACCAGCTTCAAGCATGTCAGCCCGACCTCCGCGGCGGTGGGCATTCCCCTCAGCGATGATCTGAAAAAAGCCTGCTTTGTGGATGACATCGAAGGCCTGGACGATTCACCGCTGGCCTGTGCCTATGCCCGTGCCCGGGGAACGGACCGGATGTGCTCCTTCGGCGACTGGGTGGCCATGTCCGATGTCTGCGATGTCACGACGGCGAAGATGCTCAAGCGCGAAGTCTCCGATGGCGTCATCGCGCCGGGATATGAGCCGGAAGCGCTGGAGATTCTGAAATCCAAGCGCAAGGGAAATTACAATATCGTCCGGATCGATCCGGATTATGTGCCTGAAACGCAGGAAACCAAGCAGGTATTCGGCATCACCTTCGAGCAGGGCAGGAACAATTTTGAAATCAACCGGGAACTGCTCAGCGATATCGTGACGAAGAAT
>ODAI011771815.1_pt1 | contig 14503 bp, 9 predicted proteins | sample 1539321 | NCBI WGS metagenome assembly ODAI01 (sample SAMN02144231, study PRJEB22623) | gut metagenome | biome: sheep rumen | host: Ovis aries | place: New Zealand
AGGGCTTGTCAAGTCGTTGATAGCGACTACTTCATAACCTTCAGCCTCGAACATCTGACGGAAAGCGAGGCGACCGATACGGCCAAAGCCGTTAATAGCTACTTTTGTCATTGATTTAAGAATTTTATAAGTTAATAATAACTGTGTAAAGTTTGTTCTTATAGGTCATTTGCCACTTTTATGGCAGATGCATCTCTTTCAGCGTGCAAAGGTACGAAAAAAATGTCAACAAGAATGATTTTTAATGTCTTTTCTTCAAAAAAAAGTTTATCAATTATCAAATCCCTCAAAATAGATAATGTGTGAAGGCGAAATTTAATGTTTTTGTCAACTTTAGGTTGCAAAATATATGAGTATTCCCAACTCTGTGTGGTGATGCCGCACGGTTTTATCCGTGATGAATGGGTGCGAAGGGAAAAGACTTTTATTTGTTCTTTTCTCTCACTTATTTCATAAAATTCTCCCGTCCAGCAAAGAAAACATGGTTTCATTCCTCTTACGTCCTCGAATTTTCGTACCTTTGCACCCGAATTTAAAAGGTAAAAGCAAAATGATAACAGTTTCTGATCTTGCCATACAGTTTGGCAAGCGCGTTCTCTACAAAGATGTAAACATGAAGTTCACCAATGGCAACATCTATGGTGTGATTGGTGCCAACGGTGCAGGAAAGTCAACTCTGCTCAAAGCCATTAGTGGTGAACTTGAACCAACAAAAGGTACAATCACTTTAGGTCCGGGCGAGCGGCTTTCTGTGTTGTCGCAGGACCACTTCAAATTTGATAACTGCACGGTCATCAACACCGTGATGATGGGACACTCTGTGCTCTGGGAAATCATGCAGGAGAAGGATGCTCTTTATGCCAAGTCCAACTTCAGCGATGAGGATGGCATCCGTGCAGCAGAATTAGAGGAGAAATTCGCCGAACTTGATGGCTGGAATGCTGAAAGCGATGCTGCTCAGTTGCTTTCAGGCTTGGGCATTAAGGAAGACCTTCACTACAAGATGATGTCGGAACTGACGGGTAAGGAGAAGGTGCGAGTGATGCTGGCTCAAGCACTTTACGGTAATCCTGACAATCTCCTCCTCGATGAGCCTACTAATGACCTTGACCTTGACACTGTGGAATGGCTCGAAGATTTTTTGGCTAATTTTGAACACACTGTGCTGGTGGTGAGCCATGACCGTCACTTTCTTGATGCTGTCAGCACCCACACAGTTGACATCGACTTTAATAAAGTGAACCTTTTTGCTGGCAACTATTCCTTCTGGTATCAGTCTTCTCAGCTCGCTCTGAAACAAGCACAGAACCAGAAAGCTAAAGCTGAAGAGAAGCGTAAGGAACTGGAAGAATTTATTCGTCGTTTCTCAGCCAATGCTGCTAAGAGCAAACAGACTACTTCGCGCAAAAAGATGCTTGAAAAACTCAATGTGGAGGAGATTCAGCCCTCTACACGTAAATATCCTGGCATCATTTTCACCATGGATCGTGAAGCAGGAAACCAAATCTTGGAGGTGGAGGGACTCACTGCCATTGAGGAAGATGGTACCGTGCTCTTTCAAGACCTCTCTTTCACAGTGGAGAAGGGAGAGAAGGTTGTGTTCCTGTCTCACAACCCACGAGCCATGACTGCTCTCTTCGAAATCATCAATGGCAATCGCCAACCTCTGTCAGGCAATTACAAATGGGGTGTCACCATCACCACAGCATATTTGCCTGTAGATAACACAGAGTTCTTCCAAAGCGATAAGAATCTGGTGGAGTGGCTCAGTCAGTTTGGCGAAGGAAATGATGTGTTCTTTAAAGGCTATTTGGGCAGGATGCTTTTCAGCGGTGAAGAGGTCCTGAAGAAGGTGAATGTCCTTTCGGGTGGTGAGAAAATGCGATGCATGATTGCTCGCATGCAGCTCAAGAATGCCAACTGCCTTATCCTTGACACTCCCACCAACCACCTCGACTTGGAGTCTATTCAGGCTTTCAACAACAACCTCAAACTTTTCAAGGGAAACATCCTCTTTGCTTCCCATGACCATGAGTTCATTCAAACCATTGCTAACCGCATCATTGAACTGGGTCCCAAAGGGCACATCGACAAACTGATGGAGTATGATGACTACATCCATAGCGATGACATCAAGGAACTGAGAGGTAAGATTTATTAAGCGATAAAAGGGTACTACAGGAAATAGTAGAGGCTTGGCGAACAAATTGTCTGTGTTCTGCTAAGCCTCTACTATTATTATATGTCTTACAAGAAGCTCTCATCAAATTCTAATGGTAGCAAGTCCTTTATACTATGGACGATGTGGATGCCATCGGTGCCGTAAAGGAGTACCTCAATTGGTCTTCCAGCCCGTTGTTCAGCTTCGAGCAGCACTTGCCGGCATGCACCACAAGGAGCGATGGGGCGGCAGAGTGGGCTACCTCCCGAGTCGCGAGCGGCAATGCATAGACGACGGATTGGATTGTCTGGATAGCGTGCCCCTGCATAGAATACAGCGGTGCGTTCGGCGCAAAGTCCAGAAGGGTAGGCTGCATTCTCTTGATTGCTGCCAGACACGATGGTGCCGTCAGCCAATTCTACTGCAGCCCCTACGTAGAAATGGGAATAGGGGGCATAGCTGCGATAGGTGGCTTGACAAGCCTCATCCACCAGCTTCTGTTCGTCCTTGCTGAGTTCCTGCTCCTCTTTCACAAGGATGGAAACTTGAATCAATTTAGTCTTCATGAGCAACCGCTTTAATAACATCCTGCACTACCAATGCTGACAACATCATGCCGAAGATGGCGGTGATGTGTACAAGGGAACCGTTGGCCTTGGCATTCTCAACCTTGTTCCGAAGCAGTTCATCGGAATACACGCACTGGAATTTCCGTTTAGGAAATCGTTTCTCTCGCTTAAAACGGTTGCGCAAAGCTCTGGCCAAGGGGTCTCCTTTCACTTTCCAAAATTCAGCGATTCGGATTTTTGTGGGATCCATCTTTAATGCCGCTCCCATTGAGGAGTAGAAGCGTGCCTGGGTTTCGCAGGCCAATTCTATCAACAGGGCTTTGTCTTTCAACGAGTCAATGGCATCTATGATGTAGTCATAGCTGTCTAAATGGAAATAGACAGCTGTTTCTTGACAGAATACTTTCTGCAAAGGGGTTATCTCGGCCGCAGGGTTGATGGAGAGTAGGCGTTGGCGAAGGGCCTCTACTTTGACCTGCCCCACCGTGTCGGTGGTGGCCATAAGCTGACGATTGACATTGGAGGGGCATACAAGGTCTGAATCAACAATCGTCAGGTGGTGGATGCCCGAACGCACCAAGCTTTCGGCACACCAAGACCCCACACCACCAACTCCAAAAAGGATGACTCGTTGTTGTGAGAGGCTATGCAAAGATTCTGAACCCAGCAGAAGCTCTGCGCGTGTGAAAATAGGGGAGCAGACGTGCATGTTCATTCGTCCATGAGTTTGCGGTAGCGGATGCGCTTAGGTTCTTCAAGACCAAGACGCTTGGCTTTGTTGGCTTCATAGTCGGTGTAGGAACCTTCGAAGTAGAAAATTTGGCCATCACCTTCGAATGCAAGGATGTGAGTGCAGATGCGATCGAGGAACCAGCGGTCGTGGCTGATGACAACGGCACAACCGGCAAATGCCTCAAGACCTTCCTCAAGGGCGCGAAGCGTGTTAACATCTATGTCGTTGGTGGGTTCGTCGAGCAGCAAGACGTTGCCCTCCTGCTTGAGGGCGATGGCAAGATGAAGACGGTTACGTTCGCCGCCTGAAAGTACACCACACTTTTTCTCTTGGTCGGCTCCGCTGAAATTGAAGCGAGAGAGGTAGGCACGAACGTTGATGTCACGTCCTCCTATGCGTATGGTGTCATTACCGCCACTCACTACTTGATACACGCTCTTTTCTGGATCAATGTCCTTGTGCTGCTGGTCAACATAGGAGAGTTTGACAGTTTCGCCAACTTCGAACGAGCCGCTATCAGCTTTCTCCAATCCCATAATGAGACGGAACAGGGTGGTTTTTCCTGCTCCATTGGGACCGATGATGCCAACAATGCCGTTGGGAGGAAGATTGAAGTTGAGGTCGGTGAAGAGCACTTTCTCCCCAAAGGCTTTGGCCACATGTTGAGCTTCAATTACCTTGTTGCCCAACCGTGGACCGTTGGGTATGTAAATCTCGAGTTTTTCTTCCTTCTGCTTCTGTTCCTCATTGAGCATCTTATCGTAGGAGTTCAGTCGCGCCTTTCCTTTTGCTTGGCGGGCTTTGGGTGCCATGCGCACCCATTCCAGTTCACGCTCGAGGGTTTTGCGACGTTTGGATGCCGTTTTTTCTTCCTGTTCCATGCGTTTGCTCTTCTGCTCCAACCATGAGGAGTAGTTTCCTTTCCAGGGAATGCCTTCTCCGCGATCGAGTTCGAGAATCCATTCCGACACATCGTCGAGGAAGTAGCGGTCGTGAGTCACAGCGATGACCGTTCCTTCGTATTGTTGTAGATGCTGCTCCAGCCAGTCGATGCTTTCTGCATCGAGGTGGTTGGTGGGTTCATCAAGCAGGAGCACATCGGGTTTCTGAAGAAGGAGGCGGCACAGAGCCACCCGACGTCGTTCACCACCAGAGAGGTTTTGTACACTCCAATCGCCAGGAGGGCAACGCAGGGCATCCATTGCACGCTCCAGTTTGGAGTCCATGTTCCAAGCATCGGTGGCATCAATGATGTCCTGCAACTCAGCCTGACGAGTCATGAGTTTTTCCATTTTGTCTGGATTTTCGTAGTACTCGGGCAGGCCAAACTTTTCATTGATTTGGTCATATTCAGCCAGTGCATCATACACATGCTGTACCCCCTCCATCACATTTTCTTTCACCGATTTTTTTTCGTTGAGTGGAGGTTCCTGTGGAAGGTATCCTACTGTGTATCCGGGACTCCATACAACCTCTCCCTGATATTGCTGATCAATGCCAGCAATGATCTTCATGAGGGTGGATTTACCCGCTCCGTTCAAACCTATGATGCCGATTTTGGCTCCGTAGAAGAAGGAAAGGTAGATGTTTTTGAGCACTTGCTTCTGATTCTGCTGGATGGTTTTGCTCACACCAACCATCGAGAAGATCACTTTCTTATCGTCAACTGTTGGCATCTGATGTATAATTTAATTATGTTCTACTGTAACTATTCTGATTTTTGATATTGACAGAATTTCGCCATTCACATTGTTCCTAAATCGCTCAGCCAGTCGCTGCTGCTGGCATCGCTGGGCATGCGCCAATCGCCACGGGGCGAGAGGCTGACAGAACCCACCTTGGGACCATCGGGCAGACAGCTACGTTTGAATTGCTGAGTGAAGAAGCGGCGGCAGAATGTGTGGAGCCATTTTTGAATGGTCTCATCATCGTAGCTGCCGACAGGCATACCATCTTCAGGATCTGCAGGATGGGGTTGCTTGGTAAAAGCCTGCTGAGCTAAATACAGAATTTTGGCAGGTCGGAAGCCAAGACGGAGGAAGTGATAGAGAAAGAAGTCGTGCAACTCGTATGGACCTACAAGATCTTCCGTCTTCTGCTGAATCTCTCCCTTCTCGTTGGCAGGAATTAGCTCAGGGGAAATGGGCGTGTCGATGATGTCGATCAGCGTATTTTTCGATTCCGGATCTACGCTGTTTTGAGCCACCCATTTGACGAGGTACTTGACAAGTGTTTTGGGAATGGAAGCGTTCACCCCATAATTGGACATGTGGTCGGCGTTGTAAGTGCACCAGCCGAGAGCCAGTTCGGAGAGGTCGCCCGTACCTACTACGAATCCATTGCATTGATTGGCCACATCCATCAGTACTTGGGTGCGCTCGCGGGCTTGTGCATTTTCGTAGGTGACATCGTGCACGTTGATGTCGTGATTGATGTCTATGAAATGTCGAATGCACGATTCCTTGATGCTGATCTCCTTGATGCAGATGCCTAGAGACTCCATTAAGCTCATGGCATTGTTGTAGGTGCGGTCGGTGGTGCCGAACCCAGGCATGGTGATGCCAATGACTTCCTTGCGCGGACGCTTTAACATGTCCATTGTTTTCACACAAACGAGCAGAGCCAGTGTGGAGTCGAGTCCTCCGCTAATGCCAACAACGATGCTGCGGGCACCCGTGTGGACAATGCGCTTGGCAAGTGATGATGTCTGGATGGCAAAAATCTCTTCACAACGCTCGTCAAGAGCTTTGCCACGTGGCACGAAAGGATGTGGATTCACCCAGCGAGTGAGTTCGAAATCGTATGCAGGATTGACTGTCTGGCATTGTATGTCCATTCGATTCGTAGTATCCGTTAAACGAATATTATCGCTGAATGTCGTGTTGTGACGACGTTCTGTTAGGAGCCGTTCCGTGTCAATTTCTGAAATGACCATCTGCTCCTCTAAGCAGAAACGTTTGCTTTGAGCAATGAGTGTGCCATTCTCGTAGATGAGTGCATTGCCAGCGAAGACTAAGTCTTGGGTCGATTCGCCAAATCCGCAGGAACTGTACACATAGCCCGCCATGCAACGCGCGCTCTGCTGACTGATGAGCGAGAGTAGGTATTGGTGCTTGCTGATCAACTCGTTGGAGGCACTTAGATTGAAGATGATTTCGGCACCTTTCATGGCTAATTCGCAACTTGGCGGAACGGGTGCCCAAAGGTCCTCGCAAATTTCAATTCCGAAACAGGTCTTCTGTGTGTGGAAAAGCAAATTACGACCAAAAGCGACCATTTGTGCACAAAGGTGAATCTGTGTGTCATTGACCGCTGTGGAGGGAGCAAACCAGCGTTTTTCGTAGAACTCTTTGTAATTGGGCAAGTAGGTTTTAGGCACTACACCCAAAATTCTTCCACCTTGCACAACCACTGCGCAATTCATCAGTAAAGCCCCAATCATCACAGGCATGCCTACGATGGTGATTATTTGCAGCGAGCGTGTGAAATCGAGCAGTTTGAAGAGGCTTTCTTCGCACTTCTCGAGCAGTAACTGTTGGCCAAATAAATCTTGACAGGTATAGCCACAGATGCTGAGTTCTGGGAAACAGATGATTTCCACTCCTTTGCCTTCCGCCTGCACAATGAGGCTTTCAATTTGCTGTATGTTATAAGAACAATCGGCCACTTTGAGTGAAGGTATGGCGGAAGCTACTTTTACAAATCCGTAATTCATCTTATTATGTTGTTAATGAGAAATTGTGTCGTCAAGTTATAGAGTGAATAATTGGTTGAGTCATGTTGATACGACAAGCCCCTTTTATTTAACCTGAATGGTGGCTGAAGCAGACTTCAGGCCTTTGCCACTCACTTTCACAACAGCATCGCCTTGCTTTCCATTGCTTTGGATGCCAATGACAAGCTGCCCGTGAAAGGCTTTCATTGTAGGTTTGGTGAACACTTCAATGCTGGTGGCATCGCCATTGCATATGCCTTTGAATGTAGCTGCACCCGATACGCTTACGTTGAGCTGATTGTCAGCATCAGGAACGAAGTTCCCGTCTTTGTCAAGAATATTCACTGTTACGAAGGTCATATCTTCGCCGTCGGCTCTGAGGTTCTTGATGGGAGCACCGAGATCGCCCGTGAGTTGAATATCAGATGCGATTCCTGCGGTTTTAACCGTTTCAGAACCTGCTTCCTTCCCATTCTCGTCATAGACAACAACCTTCATTTCGCCTGGTTCGTACTTTACGTTGTTCCAGCGTAGGCGATAACGGTCGATGGCTGGATCGTTGATGTCGGTAATACGCCCATCTTTGCCCGATGGCTTAGTTACGTCTGTTTTTTTGCTGATGCGTCCTTGCGATTTTCCGTTCACGAAAAGTTCGGCTGTAGGGTAGTTGGTGTAGCAATATACAGGGGTCACCTCGCCTTCGCGTCCAGGCCATGTCCAGTGGGGCAGAAGGTGGATGGTTTTCTCTTCTTTGTTCCAACGAGATCGGTAGAGGTAGTAGCGATCTTTAGGCAGTCCTGCGAGGTCGAAAATACCGAAGTAACTGGAACGGCTGGGCCAGTATTCATCGTAAGGAGTCGGTTCGCCAAGGTAGTCGAAGCCCGTCCATACAAACTCGCCAATCACCCACTCCTTGTCGTCTTGCAGGAGCCAATCGTCCTCAGGAATGTTCGACCACCAGCAAGCCTCGGTGTCGTAGCTGGAGCACTGGCCATCGTCGTAAGCCTTTCCGTCGAAACGTTCAACGGGAAACTTATAAACCCCTCGGGAAGAAATGGTGGAAGCTGTCTCACTACCCAAAATGAAACCTTGGCGCAGTTTCTCATAAGCTCCAGCATATTTCTGTGTGCGGTAGTTCATGCCAGGAATGTCAAGCACTTGCGCAAAGCCTGTTCCGATGGCGTTGTCGATGCGATCCATGCCAGAGGTGACTGGGCGGGTAGAGTCCCATCGGTGCATGAGGTTCTGCATGTCGCGTACCATACGATTGCCTTCCTTTGAACCTTGCTCTGGAATTTCATTGCCGATGGACCACATCACGATGCTGGGGTGCAATTTGTGGGCCTGAATCAAATGGATGAGGTCAGTCCTCCACCAACTGTCATAAAATCGTGAATAACCGTTCTTGCACTTAGGGTATTTCCACATATCGAAAGACTCTGCCATGACCATGATGCCGAGCGAGTCGCAGAGGTCCATTTGCCACTGGGAGGGCATGTTGTGTGCAGTGCGGATGGCATTGCAACCCATGCTCTTCAGCAACACAAGCTGACGTTCCAGCGCCGCTTTGTTGACGGCTGCACCCAGCATGCCGAGGTCGTGGTGGAGACACACCCCCTTGAACTTGTATGGGCGATAATTGATGCGAAACGTTGGTGACTCATCAACAATGTCTCCATAGAATCCATATTTAATGGTGCGGAAACCATACTTGACGGTCTTTGAATCGAGCACCGCACCCTGTCCGTTGTTGTCGATGATGCTGAACGTGATGTCGTAGAGATTCGGTTCTTCAGGAAACCAGCCTTTCACGTCTTTTATCTTGACGATTTCTCTGCCGACAACTCCACCTCCATGTTCAACATCTTGGATTGGGAAGTCGAAGGTCTGACTAGCCACCGACATGCGTACAATCTTGTTCTTCTTTCCATAGTTGCCATCGCAAAGCACCGTCACTTTAACGGTTGCAGACGAAAATCCGTTGCATTCGGTCGTTTCGATAGAGATACCTTGTGGTCTGATGTGGTGGCTGCCAGTAGTGACAAGGGTGACGGGGCGATAGATGCCTGCACCTGGATACCAGCGGCTGCTCTCTTCTACATTTTTCAGATGAACAGCCAGCGTGTTGGGGCTGCCGTCTTTGTTGATGAACCCCGTCACATCTACATTGAAGGGAGTGTAGCCATATTTCCATTCGCCGGCTTTCTTCCCATTCACATACACTACAGGTTCAGCCATCGCTCCGTCGAAATTCAGATAGGCGTGGGGACAATTCTTCTCCACTGTGAAAGTGGTGCGATACCAGCCTTCGCCAATCCATGGGAGTGAACCAGATCGTCCCGTTTTTTCCGTGGCTTCCTTTTCACCATTCTGCACAATGGCCACCGTTTGTTTGTCAATTTCTTTGTCAAAAGGCCCAGCAATGGCCCAATCGTGAGGAACCTGAACAGTTTGCCACTTTTTGTCGTTAAAGTCAATTTGCGATGGGGCAACAGAATCGAGTCCTTCGTCACGCGAGAACTTCCAGCCATCGCGCAAAACGGTTTCCTTGCGTTGCTGCGCCATAGCGGTCATAGCTATGCTCATGATGCCGACACACAGCAGACCTTTGCTGATTTTTTGATAGATAGTCATATATAAATAGGTGTTAGTTATTTCTGATAGATAACGAAGTCCTTGAGTCTTACCCACGAAGTAGCATCGGTGTAGGTGGTTTGATAGGCACCTATCCGCAAGGTTTCGCTCTTCACCTCAATGGGCGATCCTGGCATGTTGCTCCACGTCTTTCCGTCCTTGCTGGTGCGGGCAAAAAGCTTGTTGCCTTGGCGCTCAAAATGCATCAAGGGGTCGAAATCATATCCTTTCTGATTGGGGTATTGTGGGCGGCCTCGCTGACTGAGCACTGTGAGCATATTGCCACAATCGTAGAGAGGAAATACGCCTAATTGATAATACGTGTCGCCATCGGCAATGAGAATGCCACCTTCGTTGTAGGGCTTCACGTTGTGCTGCTTCCAGCCCTCCATATCTGCCACCGTTGTCATTGCCACAAAATCGCCCTTCACTTCGTGATAGATTTCGCCACCGTTCTGTAGGGGATTGTCGTTGAAATTGGCTACAGAGGCAGAAAGCGTGAATGCCTCCTTCTTCTCAAACACTGGCTTCATGTCGGGCGATAGCGTGAACTTGCTGGCTGGATCCAACTCTTCAAAGTCATCGTCGCCAAGCGATGGAGTGTCGAAGTGGTTGGAGAGTTGATACAATTTCTCTATCTCTTCAGCTGGAAGTGCCATTGGCATAATGGTCAAGGCATGGATATAGCCCATGAAGTTGTTAGTGCCGTTTCCACCCGCACCAATCACAATCTTTCCTTCGGGACGTACCATCAAGAAGTTGTTCTGCTCCCGAACAAGTTTCCCGTTCAAGTAGGCACGTTCCATCCAGCCGTCGAATGTGATGACCCAGAACTGCCACTTGCCTTCGCCCTCCTTAATTTCGCGAGGAGCACCATAGCTTTCGAACGAACCATTGTGATTGATGAGACCTGTTGACGAGCTGGTGCCGAGTCGGAACTCTGTAGTGGCAAGGTCGGCATGAGAAGATGAGAGTGACACTACCGTAGAGATTGGACCTATGTTTGTGCTGAGCACCCATGCGCCAATGGTGTAGGGGGCATTGTAGCGATAAGTTTCCGGCAGTGTCTTCTCGCTAACCAAATGCTGCGTGCCATTGAAGAAGAGTGCCCATTTGCCATCTTTCACACGTGCATGAATGGGCTTATTTGCCTTGAATTTCATGGAAGTTTGATTAAGCGTCCCTGTTCCAAATGCCACCTCTGTCACATCGAAGGGGGCGTTTTTCCCTTGAGCCAATACCTCAGCGTTGAAATTCATCAGTGCAGCCATGTCCATCCGCTCGCTGGCATCTACATCCTTTGTGTGCATGCCAGGATAGCCATCGTTGCTCTCCACATCGGTGTTGGGCAGAGCAGGAGCTTTTGCCCACACCTTCACGTTCCAAATGGCAGGCATGTGTCCGTTCTTCTGTGTGTCAGTGATACTGATGCGTATATATTGCGCCTTTGTCGTCCCCTTGTCTATCATGGGCGAACCTTGCAGCGTGTTGTCTGTTCGGTTGGCATACATCGTCCAGTTCTTTCCATCGAGCGATGTTTCAATCTTGTACTGATAGAAGAAGGTGGCATATTCAAATTGCGTCCACACCTCGTTGAATTTCGTTGGTTTGCCAAGGTCTATCTGCAGCCACTCATTCTGTCTTTTACCTTGCCAATTGCAGTGACGCGCTTTCCACAGGGTGGCATTATTATCATCTACAGCATATTCTGGCTTGAACCAATCATCGTAATAGGAAGATGCGGTCACTTTTGCTCCGAATGCGAGGTTTTTGTATTTTGATGCATCCTTGAAAAGGTTCACATTCTGTGCATTGTGAGTGGGCATGACGGGGAGGATGTCGCCCTTTTCGTCAAACTTCAGTTCGTCAATGCACACTTGGCGGTTGAAACCGTGGACGGATTTAGGGTTGTTGTGACGATGATAGACAATGTAATATTTCCCCTCAATCTCAATGATGGAGTGGTGGCCAGGTCCATGCACCGTTTCGTCCATGTTGGTAGTGAGCAGTTCACCTTTGTAGGTGAAGGGTCCCATTGGCCCCACAGTGGATGTGGCGTATTGCACACGATATGTGTCGGTGTGGCAGGAGCCTGATGAATAGGTGAAGTAGTAGATGCCATTGTGCTTGAACACGAATGGAGCTTCAAACACATCTTTGAGTTCGGTGTTGGGTATGAGACGCTTTTCTGTAAAGAATTCATCGGCGGCAATAGGGAAAGGGTTGTTTTCGTTCCATCGCCGAGCGTCTTTCGCCACATTGTCTTTCAGGGCCGATAGGTCAAAATCGCCGTCTTTCAGTTTGGCCACTCCACAGCCATAACCATTGTATATGCCCCATGTGGTAAAGTAGAGGTATTGGCTCTTGTCGTCATCCACAAAGAGTTGCGGGTCGAGGGTGATGACATTGTGCACATAGCGGTCGGGCACCATCACAGCATTTTCCTTGCCCAGTATGTTGTGCCAGGGTCCAATGGGCGAGTCGCTCTCGCCGATGCTGATGACGCAAGGCTCGCAATAGTAGTAGCGAAATTTTCCGTTGGGCATCTGCACTACGTCGGGGGCCCACACCACTTCGGTGGTGGGCCAGTTCATTACTATGTTTTTCCAGTTCATAAAATCTTTGCTCACCCACACCTGCGCAGGACCGTATCCGTTGCCCGTCCCGTCGGTAGTGGCATAGAGGTAGTAAGTGTCGCCAAACTTTCGGATGGTTGGGTCGGCAAAATATCCGGGGATGAACGGGTTGGCATTTCCTGGTGCATTCCAGGCACTTCCGCTCACAGGCGAGGGTGTGTATTCTCTCGGTCTCTGCTGAGCAGAAATTGTAACCGATGCCATGAGCATGAGTGGTAAAACAAGTTTTTTCATTTTCATTAATTTAGCTTATTTAATAGTATAATCATTTGATACCTCTTTCATTGAGTGCCTTTGTGTATTTAGCTGCATTGCGTAGGTGCTCACCGTAGCTGACAGCAAAATTGTGCGTGCCAGAAAAATCTTCTTTGGCGCACATATATATAAAGTCGTTCCTGTCATGGTTCAGCACAGCGTCAATTCCAGCTATGCTGGGCACTCGGATGGGTCCAGGGGGAAGACCCATGTTCCGATAGGTGTTGTAGGGCGACTCCACTTTCAGGTGTTCGTGAAGCACTCGTCTAATGGAGAAATCTCCTACGGCAAAAATGACAGTTGGGTCGCTTTGCAGGGCCATCGGCTTTCTCATCCTGTTCATATAGAGCGCGGCAATTGTTGGTTTTTCGCCATTGTTGGCTGTTTCGCTATCTACAATGGAAGCCAAGGTGATGATTTTTTCCTTCGTCATTTCCTCGCCTGCATATTTGCTCACCTCTTGTAGTTTGCCCAAACGCTCCTTGTTCCAGAACGATTGGTTTTCCTTCTGCATTCGCTCCATCAGTTTTTCCACGCTCATGTCCCAATACACTTCGTAGGTGTTGGGGATGAAAAGCCCAGGCAACGATTCTTCCGTATAGCCCATAGCCTTCAGGTTCTCTTCGTCATGAAGGTATTGAGCAATGGCGGTAGAGTCCACCATCAGTTGGTGTGCCAATTTCCCAGCCATCATGTCAACAGTTCTCACCGAAGGGACAACGAGGTTGACAGGCTTTTCGTTGTGGTTGCGAACGTTGCGTACAAAATTCAGCATGGTCAATCCGTCTGTCACCTCATACCGTCCTGTCCGAATGTTGTCTTTCAAGTTTAGAAGCCCGGCAAACAAATGAAACACTCGCATGCTTTTCGGTTGGGCCTTTCGCTCAATTTTAAAGCTGATGGAATCTACATTATCGTCTGTGTCGATAAAGATATATGTAGGTTCAGGTGTGCCGAAACCACTTTGAAGCATCCATACTCCTAAGGTTCCTCCTGCCACCAATAGCAGGGCAATAGCCACCCACACCCATTTGTGGTTCTTCTTTCTGCGCATATTTTCTTAATATAGATATGTTATGTAAGATTGCAAATGTACAACTTATTTAGCAACCCACAAAAGAAATAAGTGAAAAATTGAAGATAAAGGGAAACTTTGCTCCACGAACCTTTAGTCATAAGCATTATCTATCCATTTTTTAGACGACCGCACATCTAATGAACCTTCAGCATTAGTCGAAGCCTATCTGACGAATGTAATGAATCATCATGGGCGTAACCCCATTACTTCGTTGAAGGTTCGTTGTGAAAAATAGTGGTGGAAAGTAATTACTGATGAGAAAAAAGATGGGGAAATGCAAGGTTGACAGGCTTACCGATTGAAGAATCGAAAGATTCTGGAGGGTACTATTTTATGAAGTGACCACTTTTTCACGCTAAAGATGAAAAAAAGTGGCCTTTTATTTTGCAGAATCTAAAATAATCACTACCTTTGCACTCGCAAATGACAAGGAAACCCTTAGCGAGGGTTGAAAATGGAGGTCTTTGCAGTTCAGAACGCACAGTTCCGGAAGGATGGGTGAGTGGCTGAAACCACCAGTTTGCTAAACTAACGTACGGGGTACCGTGCCGGGGGTTCGAATCCCCCTCCTTCCGCAAGCCGAGGGGATTTCCTTTGAAAGCAATGCAGCTCTGCATCGCAAAGATAGAAAGAGTAACTTTGAAATGCTGGTCGATTCATCTAATGGTTAGGATACAAGATTCTCAATCTTGGCATAGGGGTTCGATTCCCCTATCGACTAC
>ODAI013738294.1_pt1 | contig 14502 bp, 13 predicted proteins | sample 1539321 | NCBI WGS metagenome assembly ODAI01 (sample SAMN02144231, study PRJEB22623) | gut metagenome | biome: sheep rumen | host: Ovis aries | place: New Zealand
CTACAAGGTCAAGCACATTGCCCCTGGTGCTCACTGGCTCTACAAAGAGAAACTACTAAGCGACATTTACGACGAAACATATCCGTTTGAGGAATAACTATGGAAATAAAGGACTTTATAAAGGAAGCATTACTCCAGATAGCCAGGCGCAGCATCCTGCAGTCGGAAGAAAACCTCCGCCTGCACCGCGACCGCTAATTTGCAAGTTTGTTTCGTTTTTTTATCTCACCTGGTTTGTAATTCCGAAAATTTTATTTAAATTTGCACACAAAAATGCGCTAATGAAGATTCTTTTTCTGGTTTATCATGGTTTTTCTGAACATAGTGGCATCTCAAAAAAGATACATTATCAGGTGAAAGGCTTAAAGGAGAATGGGCACGATGTCCGTCTGTGTTATTATGGTTTCTCATCTGAAGGCCATCGCTGTCGTTATGTTGATGACATAGTACTGAAAGACTATGGTAAAGGAAAATGGGCAGCTATTTGTCAGCGAATGGGTTTCGATGGTGTTTATGACTATTGTGTTCATGAAGGAATCCAATTTGTCTATGCCCGTTGTTTCCAGAATGCCAATCCTTGGCTGACAAAGTTCTTCAAGAAATTACGTCGGGCTGGTATCCATGCGGTTACTGAAATTCCCACTTACCCTTACGACCAGGAGTTTAAGACATTCTCATTCAAACAACGTTTCGAACTGAAAGTCGATCAGCTATTCCGCAATAGTCTGTACCAATACATGGATGCCATGGTCACATTCTCTGATGCCAGAGAGATATTTGGTCAGCAGACTATTAATATCAGCAACGGCGTCGATTTTGACAGTACCCCCCTGCATCGTAGCTTTCAAATGACAACTCATAACTCTCAACTTCATTTAATAGGTGTTGCCGAAGTGCACCCTTGGCATGGTTTTGACCGAATCATTGCCGGTATAGGAGAATACTACAGCTGTCAGCCATCAGCCAACCGACATCAAGAAGATGTCTATTTCCATATAGTAGGTGGCGTACACCCTTATCATATGGAGCACGATTTCCAGCCCCTGATAGAGAAATATGGATTGCAGGATAAGATTATCTTTCATGGCACGTTGTTTGGCGATAAATTAGACAAGGTCTTTAATCAATGTCAGTTTGCGATAGGCTCTTTAGGTCGCCATCGTAGTGGAATTACTAATATCAAGACACTAAAAAACCGAGAATATGCTACACGCGGTATGCCTTTTATATATAGTGAGCAGGATGGTGACTTTGATAATCAGCCATACGTATTGAAAGCCCCTGCCGACGAGTCTCCAGTCAATATGCAGAAGATTGTTGATTTCATGAAGGATTTCTCCATGAAACCGGAAGATATTCGTAAGACTGTAGAGCCGTTGCAGTGGAAATATCAAATGCAGAAAGTGGTTGATGCCGTGTTTAACCCTAAATGAGATTTGCCATTTCTGTATCTCGGTTTGTTCTGTCGTCTGGAGCGACGGGAATCCTGAAATCGAGGAAATGCTGTCGTTTGGAACGATGTGAATCCTGAAATTGAGGAAATGCTGTCGTCTGGAACGATGGGAATCCTGAAATTGCGGAAATGCTGTCGTTCGGAACGACGGGAATTCTGAAACTGCGGAAATGCTGCCGTCTGGAACGACGGGAATTATAGCATTGAGGGCGAGCCAACTTTTGACCACGCCCTCAATGCTTATTAGTCATGCGTGCATCGCATGTACTGAAGTTAAGTGGGTTAATCGAGTCCGAAGAGAATCTTCAGTCCGCCGTCAACTCCCGAGAATCCCATGAAAGCAAGACTGAGCAGACCGGCAGAAACTAGGGTAATGGCTGTGCCGCGCATGCCCTTGGGGATGTCGCTCAACTCCATTTGTTCGCGCATTCCGGCAAATACCGTCAGCGCCACTCCAAAGCCAATGGCTGTAGAGAAGGCATAGACAACGCTCTGGACGAGCGAGAAGTCTTTCTGAATCACGAGAATGGCAACGCCGAGTACGGCACAGTTGGTGGTAATCAGCGGAAGGAAAATGCCTAATGCCTGATAGAGGGCTGGCGACACTTTCTTCAAGATGATTTCGACCATCTGGACGAGGGCTGCAATCACGAGGATGAAGGCAATGGTCTGGAGATAGCCCAAAGAGAAAGGATTGAGCACATAGGTCTGAATAAGCCATGTTACAATGGTTGCAAGCGTCATTACGAAGGCAACGGCGGCCGACATACCCAGCGACGTGTCAATCTTCTTTGATACTCCGAGAAACGGGCAGATGCCGAGGAACTGACTCAGGATAATGTTGTTGACAAATATCGCTGAAATGAAAATCAATATATATTCCATAGAATCTGTTTGCTTTTTACTATTTACAATTACTATCGATTAGCTCCTTACTTTGTTGACTATAGCTACGAGGAAACCCAGAGTGATGAATGCTCCCGGTGGCAGTACGAACATCAGCATGTTGTAGGTCTCAGGTATGAGCGTGAGACCGAAGATGCTGCCTGCACCGAGCACCTCGCGGCAGATGCCAAGCAGTGTAAGACCGAAGGTGAATCCAAGACCGATGCCAATACCATCCATCAGTGAATCGACAGCTCCGTTCTTTGCTGCAAAAGCCTCGGCACGTCCAAGGATGATGCAATTGACAACAATAAGCGGAATGAACAATCCGAGCGATGCGTAGATGTCAGGTAAATAAGCCTGCATGACCATCTGGAGCAGAGTGACGAACGATGCAATCACAACGATGAACACCGGGATTCGCACCTTGTCGGGAGTGAGATTCTTTATTAGCGATATTACCACGTTGGAGCAGATGAGCACGAACATTGTGGCAAGTCCCATCGACAATCCGTTGATGGCACTGGTGGTAGTGGCAAGTGTAGGACACATGCCGAGCATCAGGACGAACGTAGGGTTCTCCTTGATGATTCCATTTTTTATAATACTTATGTAACTCATAGTGTTTTATTCCTCCTTCGTTTGTGGGGTTGCACCGGTGGAGCCGTCAACCGGCGTTGCCTTATAGGCATTGTATGCATTGTTGATAGCGAGCAGGAAGGCACGGCTGGTGATGGTAGATGCGGTTATGGCATCTATCTGTCCGCCGTCTTTTTTCACAACAAGCGGAGTGGCGGGATTCTGCCCGATAATATTACCCTTGCCTTCTTTCTGGAACCACTTGTCGGCCTTGGCTCCAAGTCCCGGGGTTTCGGCATGTTCAAGAAGCGTATAGCCCAGAATATTTCCCTTTGGATCGAAACCCACGAGCACCTTCAGGTCGCCACCGAAACCGCCGGTAGTGCTCTGAACGGCAGCACCGAGGTCGCGACCGCTTGCATCTTGAGTCTGATATACGATGAATGTCATTTCCTTGCCCTTGGGATCGTTCTGCTTTACGGTGTCTGTTTTTGCAACCTTCAGCTCGCCGCCGCCCATGACGCTCTTGATACCGTCGGCAAGAGCCTGCTCTTTCTGGACGGCAATAGGACCGCTCGTAAGGTCGTTAACGTATGCAAGGATTCCACCGGTGATTATGGCAACGCCAGTAAGCACCAGTACCATGTTCTGTATTGAAGATTTCAGCTTTTCCATCCTTTTTCTTAATTCTTAATTCAAAACTTTTAATTTTTAGCTGGAACCTCGCCGAAGCGCTTTGGCTTGACGTATGCGTTGATAAGTGGTGTGAAGCCATTCATAATGAGAATGGCAAACGACATTCCTTCGGGATAGCTGCCCCAGTTGCGGATTACCACAGTCAGGAAACCGATGGCAATGCCATAGATAATCTGTCCCTTGGCACACATTGGCGAGGTTACATAGTCGGTGGCCATGAAGATTGCTCCGAGCATCAGACCGCCGGAAAGAATCTCTGTGAAAGGGTCGGCGTAAGCAGGTGAGATGATGTGCATAAAACCGCTGAACACGAACACCGTGAGGATAATGCTTACGGGAATGTGCCACGTGATGATTTTCTTCCAAAGCATATACAGACCACCGAGAATCAGTGCAACAGCACATATCTCGCCGATAGTGCCGAGACCGCCTGCAGGGTTGCTGCCTAACAGCAGATAGGTCGCGTCGGGCACGTTATCCAGATAGCTTGTGTCGCCTGTCTTGATGGCTTCCTTCATGTAGTAGAGGGGCGTGGCTGCCGTCTCTGCATCGAGATACTTGCCCAACTGTCCTGCTACGGGCCATGATGTCATCTGTGCCGGGAAACTCACTAACAGGAAACAGCGTCCTACGAGAGCAGGGTTGAACAGATTGTTGCCAAGACCTCCGAACGTCATCTTGCCAACGCCGATGGCCACGAGCGCACCGATGATGATAATCCATACAGGAAGGTTGGACGGCAGATTGAAGCCGAGCAGCAGACCGGTAAGTGCGGCCGAACCGTCGCATACTGTGTTCCGTTCGCTACCGAGAATGTACTTCGTTATTGCCCACTCGAAGAAGACGCAGGCAATGACGCTGGTGGCAAGAACGATGGCTGAACCCAGTCCGAAATAGACGAGCGACACTATCAGGGCAGGCACCAATGCTATAATCACTCCATACATGTTTTTCTCAACGGAGTCGGTTCCGTGAGCATGGGGTGACAGTGATACTATTAATTTTCCCATTGTTTTATTTTACTATTTGACTATTTACTATTTAATCGTTATACTGTCCAAGCACTAAATATCGCTATTTCTTGGCACTGCGAGCACGGATAATGCCCATTACCGTCGATTTGCCAAGACGGATATTGTCGAGAAGCGGGCGGTGAGCCGGACACGTAAACTGGCAAGAGCCGCACTCGATGCACGAGGTAATGTCTTCTGCCTCGTCGCGCTCCCAGTTGTGGGCTGCCGACAACTTAGCCAGCAGATAAGGCTCAAGCCCCATCGGACATGCCCCAACGCACTTGGCACAGCGTATGCACGGCTGCGCTTCCTTGCGATGGGCTTCGTCGCCGGAAAGAATGGTGACGGAGTTGGTGCCCTTGCAGATGGGCACTTCGATGCTCGTCAGTGCCTTGCCCATCATCGGACCGCCGGCAAGCACTTTGTTGTCGCCTTCGGGCATTCCGCCGCAAACCTCGATAAGGTCTTTCATTGGAGTACCCATGCGGACAAGAAAGTTGCCGGGCTTTTGCAGATGCTTGCCTGTTACCGTGGTGTAGCGTTCGAACAGAGGTTTGTGTTTCATCACTGCCTCATATACGGCAAAGGCAGTGCCTACGTTCTGCACAATAGCACCAACGTTAACTGGTATGGCTGGCGGAGCAGGAACCTGACGACGGATTACTGCATCGACAAGTTGCTTCTCGCCTCCCTGAGGATAGCGCTGCTTCAGCGGTACAACCTCCACCGAATATTCAGAACCATTAAATTTTTCTGCAGCTTTCTTTGTTAACAAGTCGATAGCTGCGGGCTTGTTTGTCTCGATACCGATATATCCTTTCGTAACCTTTGCACCCTTCATCAGCAACTCGAGACCAACGAGTATCTCGTCGCTCCTCTCCATCATCAGACGGTAGTCGGCAGTGATGTATGGTTCACACTCTACGGCGTTGATAATCACGCATTCTGCTTTGGCTGTAGGCGGTGGCGTGAGCTTGATGAACGTGGGGAAACATGCACCGCCCATGCCTACTACTCCGGCTGCCTTGATGCGATTGACAATCTCCTCGGGAGTGAGCTCTGGATGATCCTTGACTAATTCGAGTTTGTCGCTGCGGTCGATGCTCTCTTCCCACTCGTCGCCTTCCACATTGATAATAATCACGGGCTTGCGGTAGCCTGTAGCATCGATGGCGGTATCAATCTTGAACACCGTGCCGGATACTGACGAGAAAATAGGTGCGGAAACAAAACCGCCGGCCTCTGCAATCATTGTGCCTACCTTTACTTTATCGCCCTTCTGGACAATAGGTTTGGCGGGGGCTCCGATATGCTGTGACAACGGGAATATAGCCTGTTTGGGTAGGGCGGCAACTACGGTTGCCACTTCATGGCTGAGCTTGTTCTCCTCAGGGTGAACACCGCCGATTCTAAATGTTCTTGAATTCATGCTTTTTACTCCTCTTTCTTTTCTGGTTCAACGACAGGTTTCGGCTTAGGTGCAGGGAAGTTGACCGCATGGATGACATGGGTGGGACAGGCTTCTACACACTTCTTGCACAGACGGCACTTCTCGAAGTCGATATACGAGAGATTGTTCTCTATAGTTATCGCCTCGAACTTGCACTCCTTCTGGCACTTGCCGCAACCGATACATGCTGCCTTGCAGGCCTTCATTGCCACAGGTCCCTTGTCCTTGTTCACGCAGCCCACATAGACGCGGCGACCCTTCGGACCTTTCTTGCGAAGCTCGATGATGTTACGTGGACATGCCTTGACGCAGGCTCCGCAGGCAACGCACTTCTCCTCATCAACCTCGGCGATGCCCGTCTCGGGATTGATGTGGATGGCATCGAACTGGCAGGCGGCAACACAGTCGCCACAACCCAAACAGCCGAAGCCGCAACCAGTTTCGCCAGCACCGCAGGCATGAACGGCGGCACACGTCTGCAGACCGTCGTACTCGGCTATCTTCGCACGTAGTTCGCACGTTCCGCTACATCTGACTACGGCAACCTTTGGCTCGCCATTGGCTATGGCCATTCCGAGCAGGTCGGCAACCTTCGACATTACTTCCTGTCCGCCAACAGGACATGAAAGCCCCTCGATAGAACCGGCATCAGCACCCTTGACAAGTGCGTCGGCAAGACCTCCGCAACCTGCAAAACCGCATCCACCACAGTTTGCACCGGGAAGAATGCCCACCACCTCGGGGAGACGCGGGTCTTCCTGTACAGCAAATTTCTTGGAGCAGACAAACAGCACTACTGCCGCTATGAGTCCGATGGCTCCAAGCACAATCACTGCGATTAAAATGAAATTCATACCGTTTTGTTTTAAATTTGTTTTAGTTTATATTAAATGATTTTCTTCCTGTCATTAACTATCGATGCGGAAAGCCAGCTGTTTGCGTAGCCGTTCGCGGAACATATATATAATAATGTAATATGGCAAAAGCGCAACCAGTCCGCACAATGCCGACAAACCCTCGTTGCCAGTAAGCCACATCATTGCGAAGAGAACTCCCACGAGCACCATAAAGGGTATTCCGAAACCATAAAGAAGAGCGCGCTCGGCAACATCCATCGACGCGCTGACTGTAACCTCGTCGCCAACGTGGAGAGATTCAGCTCCGGAAACATTAAAAATATCGACGGTCTTCTCCTTGCTTTCCGACGCATTGCAATGGCCAGAAACCTTGCACGTAGAACATGCAGAGGTCTGCACAATACGTACACGGATACAATCGACCCCGATACTTTCAATTATACCAGAATGCTCTATTCTGTTTGCCATGTAGTTTATCTTCCTTGATTGGAATAATATTCCAACTTTATTCTGCAAAGGTAACATTAACTTTTGAATTAACAAACAAAAGTCTCAAAAAACTCAATTTTTTTTCGATTTATTTTGCCATAACCAAGTTTTTTCTTAATTTTGTACCGCTAAATACAAGAAAATGAAAGCAACAGAACAGACTTTGCAGCAAATCGAGCGACTTATAAACAAGGTTGCCGAAAAGTTCCCGGCCAGTCAGGAAGCATCGTTGATGACCGACATCCACATCCGTGTCGCACAGGAGTCGGGAGAAATTCTCGCATTCGACGACGATGACAACGAAATCACACGTGCTGTCATAGAGCAGTGGATAGATAACAAGGAAGACAATTTCTACAGCGATATTACTAACATCATCCGAAAGTGTATCGAGAAGAAGAAAAGCGTGGTGGAGAACATGTCGATTCTCAAACCATACTCGTTTGTGCTCGAAGACGACGATAAGGAGAACATAGCAGAGCTCTATGTGGTTGACGATGACACCGTGATTATCGACACAGAACTGATGGAAGGACTCGATAAAGACCTTGACGACTTCCTCACACGGCTACTCAAAAACTAAGCCCACGGCGAAATAACAACATAGAAACATGAAAGTAATGAAATTTGGCGGAACGTCAGTGGGTTCCGTAGAAAGCATCCTCAGCCTAAAGAAAATTGTAGAGAGTCAGGATGACAAGGTAATCGTCGTAGTAAGTGCACTTGGAGGTATTACCGACCAGCTGATAAAGACCTCGCAGCTTGCTGTTAGTGGTGACGAGACATATAAGGAACAGTTTGCCAGAATGGTGGGACGCCACCATGCAATGGTGAATGACATCATCAAGGATGAGAGGAAACGTGAGGCTCTTGCAGAGAACATTGATGGCCTCTTCGAGGAACTGAGGTCTATATTTTATGGTGTGTTTCTCATTCGCGACCTCAGTAGTAAGACACAAGATGCCATCGTCAGCTACGGCGAGCGACTCAGCAGTCAAATCGTGGCTACGCTCATTAACAAAGCAACATGGTATGACGCACGCACATTCATCAAGACCGAATTCAAATATGGGAAGCATACCTTCGATTCAGAACTGACCAATCGGCTTGTAAGGCAAACCTTTGCCGAAATACCGCAAGTGGCTGTTGTCCCGGGGTTTATCAGTAGTGATAAGGATACGGGGGAGGTCTCCAATCTTGGACGAGGAGGCAGCGATTACACAGCAAGTATCATTGCAGCCGCACTTGATGCCGAAGTGCTGGAAATATGGACCGATGTGAATGGATTCATGACTGCCGACCCACGTGTAATACACACTGCATACACCATACAGGAACTGAGCTATGTCGAGGCAATGGAACTTTGCAACTTCGGGGCAAAGGTAATCTACCCGCCGACAATCTATCCCGTATGTGTAAAGAACATCCCCATAAAGGTTAAGAATACCTTCAATCCCGATGAACCAGGCACGATAATAAAGCAAAAGATAGAGAACGACCGCAAGCCTATCAAAGGTATATCGAGTATTAGCGGAACTACATTGATAACCGTGACTGGACTTTCGATGGTTGGCGTGATTGGAGTCAACCGTCGAATTTTCACGCGATTGGCCGACAATGGAATCAGCGTGTTCATGGTTTCACAGGCTTCTTCGGAAAACTCAACAAGCATCGGAGTCCGCGACGAAGACGCGAATGAAGCCGTAAGAGTGCTTAACGATGAGTTTGCGAAGGAAATAGAAACGGGTGCCATGTTTCCCATGCACGCAGAATGTGGGCTCGCAACAATAGCCATCGTAGGTGAGAACATGAAGCATACTCCGGGTATTGCCGGCAAATTGTTCGGAACACTCGGACGAAGCGGTATAAGTGTTATTGCGTGTGCTCAGGGTGCAAGCGAAACAAACATCTCGTTCGTAGTAGAAAGCAAACTACTGAGGAAATCGCTCAACGTGCTTCACGACTCGTTCTTCCTCTCGGAATACAAGGTTCTAAATCTCTTTATATGCGGAATTGGCACTGTGGGCGGAAATCTTATTGAGCAAATACGTACACAATACGATGAGCTAATGGAGACAAGACGGTTGAAACTGAATGTAGTAGGAATTGCAAGCAGTAAGAAAGCCATCTTTACACGTGACGGAATAGACTTATCCTCCTATCGTGAAGCACTGAAAGGCGCAGCCGACAGCAATATTGCCTATCTTCGCGACGAAGTGATCGGTATGAACATCTTTAACTCGGTATTCGTTGATTGCACCGCAAGCGGTGAAGTGGCACAACTGTATCAGACGTTCCTTGAGCATAATATTTCGGTTGTGGCAGCCAACAAGGTAGCTGCATCGAGCGACTACGATAGCTATAAGCGCTTGAAAGAAACTGCTTTGCGGCGCGGTGTTAAATTCTTGTTCGAGACAAATGTCGGGGCAGGACTGCCCATCATCGGAACAATGAACGACCTGAAGAATTCAGGTGACAAGATTCTGAAAATAGAGGCTGTGCTCAGCGGAACGCTAAACTTCATCTTCAACGAGATAGCAGCCGATGTGCCGTTCTCTGAGACAGTACGACGTGCAAAGGAACAGGGATACAGTGAACCAGATCCTCGTATCGATTTGTGCGGAAAGGACGTAGTACGAAAGCTTGTCATACTCACACGTGAGGCAGGCTACAGAGTGGAACAAGACGACGTAGAGAAACATCTGTTTATGCCCGACGATTTCTTCGAAGGCAGTATTGACGATTTTTGGAAGAAATTGCCCACACTCGACAAAGATTTCGAGGCCAAGCGAAAAGTGATTGAGGCAGAACATAAACGGTGGCGATTTGTTGCGAGGATGGAGATGGGAAAGACAAGCGTCTCGCTGGAAGCCGTGGGCGAACGTCATCCGTTCTATGGATTGGAAGGCTCTAATAATATTGTGCTGCTGACTACAGAACGCTACAAAGAATACCCGATGCAGATTCAAGGTTACGGTGCAGGAGCAAGCGTCACCGCCGCCGGAGTTTTTGCAAACATAATGTCGATAGCAAACATATAGTCAAAATGAAGCATATAATAATATTAGGTGACGGCATGGCTGACCATCATGTGGAATGTCTTGGAGGTAAAACACCGCTGCAGACAGCCGACAAGCCGTATATGGATGCGTTGGCTAAAAACGGGCGTACAGGGCGGCTGATAACCGTACCTGAAGGATTTCCACCGGGGAGTGAAGTGGCAAATACTGCCATCATGGGTTACGACCTCAATAAAGTGTATGAAGGGCGCGGGCCGCTCGAGGCTGCCAGTATAGGTTACGAGATGGACTATGACGACTTCGCCATCCGATGTAATATTATCACTATCGACGATGGCAAGATAATAACCCACAATGGAGGCAACCTGCATACCGAAGATGCCGACACGCTCATAAAATATCTCGACAAGCAATTAGGTTCCGAACGAGTGAAGTTTATTACTGGCATTCAGTATCGCCACCTTCTCGTAATAAAGGGAGGAAACAAGCACATTGTGTGCAGTCCGCCGCACGACCATCCAAATGAGCCGTGGCAGCCATTGATGGTAAAAGCGGAGGAGGGATGGGCAGACAGACATGACATATATACCGACCCGGAAGGCGGCGAACATGTCAGAATGACGGCACAGGAAACCGCTGATATCATCAATGAACTGATTTTGAAATCGCAGCAGCTGCTGTCCGACCATCCCTATAACCGATCAAGGGCGCAGCGTGGAGAACGGCAGGCAAACAGCATCTGGCCTTGGAGTGGAGGCTACCGTCCGAGTATGCAGACGCTGATGCAGCTATATCCGCAAGTAAAGACTGGCAGTGTGATTAGTGCTGTTGACCTCATTAGGGGCATTGGTCATTACGCCGGTCTGGATATCATCAAAGTGAAAGGTGCCACAGGGCTTGCCGACACCAATTATGAAGGTAAGGCAGCTGCGGCAATCGAAGCCCTGCGCCGTCAAGACTTCGTTTTCGTGCATGTGGAGGCTACTGACGAAGCCGGTCACGATGGGGACTTAAAGCTGAAGATGCGTGCAATCAACTATCTCGATCACAGACTGATAGAACCAATATATAAAGAAGTGGAAAAGTGGCATGAGCCGGTATGTATTGCAATACTTCCTGACCATCCAACTCCTGTAGAAATGCGCATTCACGTCAACGAGCCGGTACCTTTTATTATATATTATAGAGGTATAGAGCCTGACGACGTAGAAACTTACGACGAGGAAAGCTGTGTCCGTGGCGGATATGGTTTGTTGCGGTTGAACGAGTTTATGAATACGTTCATGGCCATTAAATAGTCAAATAGTGAAATTTCAAATTGTAAAGTAAATGAGGTATTACAGCACAAATAAAAAGGCGCCAATGGCAACATTGGAAAAGGCAGTTGTCAAGGGGTTGGCAGAAGATAAGGGTCTCTATATGCCCGAACGCATACATAAACTTCCTAAGGAATTCTTCGATAATATTCAGGAGATGTCATTCCAGGATATAGCCTACAACGTTGCAAGCGCATTCTTCGGCGAGGACATCGACCTCGACAGCTTGCAGGATCTGGTATATGACACTCTGAGCTTCGATTGTCCGTTGAAAAAGGTGGAGGACAATATCTATTCGCTCGAGTTGTTTCATGGTCCTACACTTGCCTTCAAAGACGTTGGCGCAAGGTTTATGGCCCGACTTCTGCAGTATTTCATCCGACAGGAAGGGGATAAAGGCGAGGTGAATGTACTTGTGGCGACATCGGGTGATACCGGCTCAGCTGTTGCCAACGGGTTCCTCGGAGTGGAAGGCATACATGTGTATGTGCTCTATCCAAAAGGAAAGGTAAGCAAGATTCAGGAATGCCAGTTTACTACTCTGGGGCAGAATATTACGGCGATAGAGGTGGATGGCGTTTTCGACGACTGTCAGTCTCTCGTTAAAAGTGCTTTCATGGACGAAGAGCTGAACCGTCACATGAAACTCACATCAGCCAACTCAATCAATGTGGCACGTTTTCTGCCACAGGCATTCTACTATTTCAATGCTTATGCACGTATGAAGACTGAATTGTCAGACATTGGATTGTCGGATAGACAAATTGTAATCTGTGTTCCAAGCGGAAATTTTGGAAACATCTGTGCTGCCCTTTTCGGTCATGAAATGGGATTGCCCATAAAGCGTTTCATCGCTGCCAACAATGCCAACGACGTCTTCTATGATTATCTTCAAACAGGCAAGTATAGTCCACGCCCGAGCATACAGACACTCGCGAACGCCATGGACGTGGGCGACCCGAGCAACTTCGCACGTATTTACGAACTCTACGGTGGTTCGCACGAAAGAATAACGTCGCTCATCAGCGGAGCAACATATAGCGACCAGACTATCAGTGATACTATGCGTCGCTGCTATGAAGAGACCGGATATATACTCGATCCTCATGGAGCCTGCGGCTACCGGGCCCTGAAGGAAGGGCTCAAAGAGGGTGAGGTAGGGGTGTTCTGTGAAACTGCACATCCAGCTAAATTCAAGGATGTGGTAGAAAGAATCATTGGAAGTGAAATAGAAATACCCGAACGTCTTGCTGCCTTCATGAAAGGAAAGAAGCAAAGCGTTGGCATGTCGAAGAATTTCGAAGACTTCAAACAGTATCTGTTGAATCAGAAATAGTATTTCGTCAGTCTTTAAGTGAAGTTAAAAAATCCCAATTTTGAAAGTTTTGCTAAATAGACTTTGCAATTTGCAATTTATTTTGTACCTTTGCGCATGTTTTAAAACAAATCAATGAAAATAGAGGCATTTTATAGAACTCACCGCTACCTGGTTGAGCATACGAACGCTAAGGTACGTCGAATATTAATGGACGAGATAGACTGGAACGATCGTATGATTGGCATAAAGGGAACGCGCGGTGTCGGCAAGACAACCTTCCTTTTGCAGTATGCTAAAGAGAATTTTGACTTGAACGACCGCCAGTGTCTCTATATTAATATGAACAACTTCTATTTTCAGGGAATGGGTATTGCCGACTTTGCAGGTGATTTCTATCACCAAGGAGGTCGCACGTTGCTTATTGATCAGGTGTTTAAGCAGCCCGACTGGGTGAAAGAACTGAAAAAATGTTACGACCTTTATTCCGGACTGAAAATTGTGTTTACAGGCAGCAGTGTGATGCGGCTGAAGGAAGAGAACCCTGAACTGAACGGCATCGTGAAAAGCTACAACCTACGTGGATTCTCATTCCGAGAGTTCATTAACCTTCTGACGGGGAACGACTTCAAGCCATACACCCTTGAAGAAATAATCAACAACCACGAGCGTATAGTCAAGAAGATATTGCCAAAGGTGTCGCCGGCACGTTATTTTCGTGACTACGTACATCACGGATTCTATCCTTTCTTTCAGGAACAACGCAACTATTCGGAGAATCTGTTGAAGACGATGAATATGATGACTGAGGTGGATATTCTGCTCATCAAGCAGATTGAACTGAAGTATCTTACCAAGATAAAGAAGTTGTTCTATGAACTTGCTGAGGCTGGTCCCAAAGCTCCGAACATTTCTAATTTGGCAAACGACATCGAGACCAGCCGAGCTACGGTGATGAACTACATAAAGTATCTTGCCGATGCACGACTTATAAACATGATTTACCCAGTGGGCGAAACTTTTCCTAAGAAGCCTTCAAAGGTAATGCTGCACAACTCAAACCTCATGTATGCCATTTATCCTATTCAGGTTGAAGTGCAGGATGCAATGGAAACCTTCTTCGTCAACACAATGTGGAAAGACCACAAAATAAATCAGTCTGGCAGAGATAATTTCTATACTGTTGATGACAAGATGAAGTTTAAGATTGCCGATGCCCAGATACAACATAAGCAGCGATACTCTCAGGACGTCATTTACGCGCGTTATAACACTGAAGTGGGGCGCGATAACCTCATCCCTCTGTGGCTGCTTGGGTTCCTGTATTGAACGAGAAACAAACTCCAAATACTTTTTAATTAAACAAATACATTTATTAAAGCATTAACAAATGGCTAAAGAAAAGAAATTTATCACCTGTGATGGTAAC
>ODAI010575850.1_pt1 | contig 14501 bp, 11 predicted proteins | sample 1539321 | NCBI WGS metagenome assembly ODAI01 (sample SAMN02144231, study PRJEB22623) | gut metagenome | biome: sheep rumen | host: Ovis aries | place: New Zealand
CGGAAGCTTCGTGAATGACAATACCGATACTCCTGAAGAGGATATTGAAAGGATCGTTAAGGAAGCAGAGGAATATAATGGAAAGCATGTCAGGGTGCTTGGAGCCAAGGTCTTCGCTGACGGCGTTGTCGAGGGTCATACTGCGTGGATGTTGGACGACTATGTGGATAAGCCGGGTTATAAGGGCGTAACAAGATTCGATGATCACGATAAGATGGTAAGGCTCATCAAGGCGGCGTCCGCCCACAATATGAACGTTCACATTCATTCGGTCGGAGACGGAGCCACAAAGGCATGGATCGACGCCATCGCGGAGGCGCAGAGTGAGACAGGGAATTTCGATATGAGAAACGCGCTGGCGCATTTACAGGAAGTCACTCCGGAGGATATTAAGAGGATGGGCGAATATAATGTTATGGCTGTATGCGGAATCATGTGGGCGGTCAAGCATCCTGCCGGCTTTCCGCAGGAGGTTGCCTATGTAGGCGAAGAGAAGTCCTATAATGCCTATCCGGTTAAATCTATCATGGATGGAGGCGGTGTGGTCGCAAACCATTCAGACTATCCCGTGTCTCCCCTGTTCAGTGCAGTAGAGGCGTTCTGTATGGGAGTATTGAAGAAGCTGCCGTCACAACCGGATGACTATATCAGAAATATCGACCAGGCGATCAGCAGACATGAGGCCTTGAAGACTCTTACAAGCAATGTAGCCTATATGTGGCATGAAGAGGAAAGGATGGGGTCGATCAGCCTGGGTAAGCTTGCCAACTTCGTTGTTATGGATCGTGACTTTATGCATGATGATTTTGCGGATATTGAGAAGGCGGTCTGCATTGCGACAATAGTTGATGGGGATGTTGTATACAAAGCCGATTGATCCACAACACACCTTAAGAATTGAATTGATCCGGAAGGTGCCGGTGTATCTGGCCAACCACGCGGAGGAAAGCTTCGTCACGGGGTGCGCTTTAATGTGTAAGGCGCACCCCGTGCGTTACATTCCGGCAAATGGTGAATGTTACCGATCGGTTGCAGGAACGCTGCAGATTTTTCATACATCATTTACACCGATACTTTAATGTGATAAAATATTTCAGTGAGGGAGAGACTGTCAGCTATCACAGAGCGGCTGGCAGGATAAACAGAGGGGAGAATATTTATCATGAAGAGGTAAATATTGAATGCTTAATATTGAAGTGCAGGCTTGCGGCCTTGCGCTTGTGCTGCTCTTATTATTCTTTTCCACACGTCACGAGAAGCTTGGGCTTTACAGTGAACACCTGTTCAGAGTTTCTCTGGTTGTAAATTTATTCTGTATAGTTCTGGATATCCTGTCCGTGATCGGTATCGTATATGCTGAGCTGATACCGTCTTTTGTTACTGTCTTTTTATGCAAGCTCTATCTTGTGTCTCTGCTTTCCGCCTCCTATATGGGGTTCGTATATTCCTATTCCGATGTAAAAAAGATGCGTGAAAATACTATGTTCACAAGGAGCCAGGTGGTGCTTGAATTTGTCGGCGCCTTTCTAATCATGATACTGCCCCTGCATTATTACAGAGAGGGCAGGATCGTTTACAGCTATGGACCCTCCACCATGTGTACCTTTATCTTTGCTCCCGTTTTTATTACAGGAGCCATAGTCACAACTCTGGTCTACAGGAAGCAGATTAACCAGCACAGAAGAAGAGCGGTGCAGTCATGGATGCTTATGGAGCTTGTAGCCGCGGGGATTCAGTTTATCCGTCCCGACATTCTCCTGGTGGGGTTCGGTTCGTCCTTAGGGATGATGATACTTTATGCTGAGCTTGAGAATCCCGATGCCTTTCTGGACAGGGTGACCGGTACCTTTGCCTACAGGGTGCTGAGAGATTATCTCAGACAGCTTTACGAGGACGGGAAAAGCTTTTCCTGCGTTATGGTCTGTTCCGATGTTGAATGGAGACTTGAGCCGGAGCTTGAGCATAAAATATTGCTCGATATGGCGGATTATCTTCATCAGTTCAGGGGGATAAAGCTGTTCAGGAGCGTCGGCAATGATTTTATCCTTGTATACAGGGATACCGCCGAGGGAGATCACCTGTTAAGGAGCAGCGCGGACATAAGGGCCATAAGAAGGAGATTCGATAATAACTGGGACAACGTGCATATAGGCACCTCGATTCTTTATCTTCCGGACAGTGAGCTGACAGGCTCCGCCGATGAGCTTATTTCACTGTATCAGTACTACCGGGCGGGATTAGATGAGGATAAGCATGAGCTTGTGGTCCTGAATGAGGATTCGGTCGACCGGATCAAGGAGTATAAGACCGTCCTTAAGGAAATAATCCAGGCTTTAGAAAATGACAGGATAGATGTGTTCTACCAGCCTATCTATTCCTTTGAGGAGGGCAGGTTTGTTTCCGCGGAGGCTCTTGCAAGGATAGTGGACAGCAACGGAAACATCATGATGCCCGCGAGGTTTATTCCGGTGGCTGAGGAATCCAGGCTCATCGAACAGATAGGGGAGCGTGTCTTTGAAAAGACCTGTATAGCACTTAAGGACGGGCGGCTTAACGAAATGGGTATCCGCTACATCGAGGTGAACCTTTCGGTGGTTCAGTGCGAGAATAACGAATTTTCCTCGGTTTATTCCGAGATCATGAACAGGCATGGTCTGACCTTTGATAAAGTCAATCTTGAGATAACTGAGAGCTCTTCACTTAACAGAAGAACGGTCTTCCTTGATAACATGAAGGCGCTTAAGGAGGCGGGCTGTTCCTTTGCGCTGGATGATTTCGGCACGGGAGAATCAAATCTGAATTATATAGTGGATATGCCGGTGGACATAGTTAAGTTTGACCGGTCCATGGTAATGAAATATTTTACGAGTGAGAAAGCAAGGATAGTAATGACCAATTCGGTCAAAATGGTAAAGGAACTGGGTTACAGGATCGTGGCCGAGGGGATAGAACAGTATGACCAGCTTATGAGCATGAAGAGCCTCGGAGTGGATTATATTCAGGGCTTCTATTTCTCAAAGCCCCTTCCCTATGAGAAGTTTGTCAAATTTATCGAAAGCAATAACCGGAAGGATATTCTTAATCAGATGTAAGGCAGGGGTTTAAGCTGTCAGGGAGCAGAGGGCTCTGACAGCAGCTTAAGCTTTGCCTTTATTATACGGTATACCGATTCATTAAGGCGATCCTCGGAGATATCTCCGGAATTGATCTTCTGAAGCAGGGCCTGATAGGCTGTCTCAAAATCCTCAGGCGTAAGCAGCATATCACAGCCGGCCTGAAAGGCCTTTACAGAGGCGTCGGCACTGTTTACCGCAGAGGTGATCGCCTTCATATTGAGAGCATCCGTAATTATTATCCCTTCATATCCGATCTCGTGTCTTAAAAGCTCCGTATTGAAGAAATATGAAAGCGAGGCAGGCAGTCCCTCGGACTCAGGTATATCCTTAAAGCTGATATGCCCTGTCATTATAAAGTCGGTCTTGCCGGAGCTGCCGTCGATGAAGGGGACAAGATCCGCAGATCTGAGCTCTTCAAGGGTCCTGGCTGAGCTTGCCGGCCCGTCGTGACTGTCCTCTGTCATGGTACTTCCGTGCCCCGGGAAATGCTTGTAGCAGGAAAGTATATTATTATTATGAAGCCCGCCTGAATAATCTGCACAGAGCTTTGCCGTAAGCTCCGCGTCGTCACCGAAGGAACGGTCTCCTATCGCTGAGTTTTCCGGGTCTGCCACAAGGTCCGCGACAGGTGCAAGGTCAACGTTGAAGCCATACTCCTTAAGGTATTGACCTATCTGGTCAGCGGCGTGATAAACCGCATCCTCCACGCTTTCACCTGAGAGCTCCTTCATCGAGGGAGTTTGTTCAAGGTTAAAGGCAGGATTGGAGGCAAGCTTAAGAACTGAGCCGCCCTCCTCATCTATCCCGATAAAAAGGGGAAGAGAGGTCAGCTGCCTTGAGCACTCATCAGCCTTGGCAAGCATTTCCTTTGTCTGATCCGGACTCTCAAGGTTGCCTTTTGAATATATAAGCCCCCCGACAGGCCGCTCGGCAAAGGAGGCCGCGCTCATATCGCCGAAAACAGTAGCCTTGTCTACTCCGGTCAGCTGCTCCGGAGTGATGAAAAAAAGCTGGGCTACCTTTGCTTCCGTGCTCATATTGGCTATGACTGCGTTTATTACCGCGGCATCCTCATCCTCAGGCACGGAGGGCTCCTCTGCGGGAGGTTCTTCTGCTTCGGGCTCCTCATCCGAAGCCTCGATTTCCTCCATCCCTGCTTCCTCCTGCGAAGGCGCCCCGGCAGAACTGTCCTCGGCCTCAGCTATCACTATCTGCTCCGAGTCATTTTCCCCGGGGGCTTCTCCTTCGGCAAAGGTCCCTGCCACTGAGCCAAAACCGATCTTATAAACTATGAAGATAAGAAGCGCCAGTCCGCCGAGCCAGAGAATGGAATATAATATATTACCTAAAAAGGATTTTTTCCCATCATCATACATTTTATTTTCTCCCCTTATAAACCCCACAAGCCTGTTTTACCCTTAAACGCAATTAACTGCCGATTTCAGATTTCTATATTGCTGAGTCCGTTTGTTATACTTCTTAAAAACGGCAGTTTTAATGTTGTCGGGTATACATACAAGCTCAAAATAGAGTATATAAAAGAATTATGGAAAGTTCAAGGGAATTTGACAGTTTTTTTGGGGTATGGTAACATGAGAACTAAGCAGCACATGAATGTTAACACATGAGAGCCGACAGGCTTTGCGGATATGGCGGAATTGGCAGACGCGCTGGATTTAGGTTCCAGTGGGCAACCGTGCAGGTTCAAATCCTGTTATCCGCATTATTTAAAAAATCGCCCCATGATACGGAGCGATTTTTTTATTCCAAAGCCGCCTGAAGGAAGCTGTCAGCAAAGCTGACCGGAGGCTTTCGGGCAGGCAGGAGATTTTATCGCTCCTGCCTGATCATAGCACGATTATACGGATCATTCTGAAAGCTCGGAGACTGCTTCAGCCTCGGTCTCTACAGATGGAACGATCGTGGGCTCCGCGATAAGGGGGATATCCTCCTCGGGCACAGGGGTGATCACAGCCTCTGCCGGCTCCGGGGTAACCTCAGAAACCGGGGCTGCCGCTTCAGGCTCTGTCACGGGAGTGGGCTCGACCGTGGGAACGGATATAACCGGAATATCGGTAACCTGAGGAGTAGGAACCACAATGGCTGCAGGATCGGGTATCAGTGTAGCGACAGGATCGGGCACTACCGTAAGTGAAGGATCGGGTACGACCGTCACAGAAGGGTCAGGTACGACCGTTGCCGTGGGATCGGGCAGGATGACCGCTGCAGGATCCGGAAGCACCGCGGTGGGAGCCGGTAATATAACAGTCGCCATTGTCCCGTCAGGCATCGGAAGCTGTACCGAAACAGTACCGTCAGCTGACGCGGCAGTAAGAGCCGGATCTGCGGCTGCAGCTATAGTGCCGGGATCCGTGACGACAGTGTTTCCGGAGACAGCATCTGCGCCGTTATCCTTAGCCGTGCCGTTACCGCCGCCCTTATTGCCCTTATTGCCCTTATTGCCCTTATTACCTTTATTGTCCTTGTTATCTTTATTGTCTTTATTATCTTTGTTATCCTTATTATCCTTTTTATTTCCCGAAGAGCTGTTTTTTGAGCCGTCTGCCTTTGATGAGGCCGAAGACTCCGTATTCTGACCTGCTGCGGACTGATTCTCCTCAGAAGCATCGTCCTCATAGTCTTCATCGCTGTCCTCCGATGAACTGTCGGAAGAGGCGACCATAACAGAGGTATCAGGAACGGGAGTAGGTGTAGAAGAAGCCTGCATATTCATAAGAGCCTGCATATTCATAAGAGCCTGCAGCGCTGCCTGCTCCTCGGCCGCCTTTGCAGCCGCGGCGGCTTCATCCATATAGACCTTGCCGGGAGTTTCATTCATCTCCTTTGCGGTTTTGCGCATCTCATCCGTTACAGTGACCACCTCAGCGGCAACACTGACGGTTTTGCCTTCATTATGCTTTTTTTCATTCCATTTGTTCATGGAATCCATTACGCCGGCTTCGATCTTTGTCTCGTTATGAAGCTTTGAGTCAACCGTGATCACGACTGAGGTTTCTTCATTAATATAGTCAGCCTCCTCCAGGGCATCAAGAGTAAGATCCATGACCCTGTCAAGCGACTTGTTCTTCAGACTGGGGGCGATACCGTTAAGCAGATCGGAGCCATCGTCATTATAGGAGGTGACAGAGACTACCCTGTTGAACAGATTTACCTTGTATTCAATGGAGGGATTGACGTCAACGGTAACGGTGGAGAAGGGCATTGCATAGACGCTTATGCTTCCGGCTCCTATTACCATAACAAGAGCGGCCGCGGCGATCCTTACTGCATTCTTGCCGAGCCGGTCTGTTATTGCGGACAGCCTGCCTCTGGATTTCTTCTCCAGAAGCTTTATGTTAAGCTCATCACCTATATTGTAGCCATTATTCTGTATACGGCTTACGAGCCCGTTGGTACCGAGAACGGTGGCTGTCTTATTTTCTACTGATATAACTACAGCTTTCATAATTTATTATCCTGTCAGATTACCTAAATATTCAGAAATAAGCGGATAATCTCCATCGATGATAACAGAGGCGGCGATAAGATATTTACGATGCCTGTCAATGATCTTACTGGAAACCGATACCCGCGACATGATATCTTTAATAGGAAGCTTTTTATTTTCCCTGATCATATCGATCATCGGAGGGGGAAGGAAAATAGCCTGCAGTACACTGCGGCACGAGCCCCGTGTTTTTACGGATTTCGGGGACGCCTCATAAAGATCGCTCATGGAGATATCATATTCTGATAGCTCTGCACTAAGTGCTTCTATTTCAAGCTTAAGTCCGTTATTAGATCCGAGGCTCTCCACAGCAATCCTGTCAGTGACCTCGATCTGAATGCTGAGGCTTTCGCTCTCCTCATCCACCTCGCCGCTGAAGGTATCAGGCGAAACGGAGATCTCATTGCTGTTTTTCTGCTGTTTCCTGAAATTATCGGTGAGCCTGCTTTTTATAACGACAGAAGCGTAGGACCAGAAATCCCCCTTTGAAGGATCATAGCTGTCCATAGCCTCAGATACGGCAATGAAAGCTATTGACCACTCATCGTCACTATAGGTAACGCCTTTTTTAAGGATCCTGGAAGTCAGACGCAATATGTGATTCTGTTCCTCTGACAGGAAGGTATTCTTTAAAGAAGGATCATTCCTGGCAGCAATCACACGATCATTGTCGCGTGACCTGTTTATAATACCCATTGAACCCTGCGGAATGTAAGCACAGCAGTAATGACTCAGACCGGAAAGCTTCACCTTTGCGGCCGGATGCCGGAAAGGGTGGAAAAGCCTTTGTGCGGCCGACCTGAAAATTATACAAATTCCGCTATCTCCTCAGATATTATAATAATATAAGTAACCTGAGCAGTCAAACGATGTTTTGGGTTTATAAACATTCCTTTATTAATAAATACGAAGGAGAGGATCAAAAAAAAGGGGTCGAAATTCGTTTATTAAATTCTTTACCGGGGCGCGAGGTTATGATAGATTATTCCCTGATGACAAGCATAGTCAGTAAATATTTCAGAAGGGGGATGGATCATGTTTATTCCGGTTTTGCTTTTTGCGCTTGGACTTATTCTGCTGATAAAGGGGGGTGACTGGTTCGTTGACGGCGCGGCAGGTATCGCCTCAAGTTTTAAGGTGCCTGACCTGCTGATAGGAGCAACGGTCGTATCAATAGGAACTACACTTCCCGAGGTGATGGTATCGGCCAATTCCGCCTTAAGCGATCATGGCGAGATAGCCTACGGAAACGCGGTGGGCTCGATCATATGCAATACAGCTTTAATAGCGGCAGTTACCATAGCCATAAAGCCGTCGGTCGTCGACAGGAGAGCATTAATAACACCAGTTATATTTTTCTTCACCGCGGCTACCTTCTATACAATAATAGCGGCAGTTTACAAGGGGTTTTCAAGAATAACGGGCGTTATATTACTTGCGATGTTCGCGTGCTACATGGTGACTTTGATAAAGGACGCCATGGCCGGTATCAGGGCAGGCAATAAGAAGGGCGCAGGCAAAAATATAACAGATGCGGATAAAAACGGAGAGGAGAGCATCCGGAAATCCGGCTCGGGCTCGGATAATGCCACGGACAAAGCGGAGGATGACCGGAATCCCATATGGAAGCTTTGCATCCTTCTTGTGATCGGCGCAGTCCTGATCGCTACGGGTGCCGATCTTCTGGTTGACAACGGAACGCTGATAGCTCAGGAGCTTGGTGTTCCCGAATCCGTCATAGCTCTGACCTTTGTTGCCCTTGGCACCTCGCTTCCGGAGCTGGTAACGGCTATTACTTCGCTGATAAAGGGTCACGGGGCCCTGTCACTGGGGAATATCTGCGGTGCCAATCTTTTCAATCTGGTACTTGTTTCCGGCCTCTCGATCGTTCTCAGGCCCTTTCAGATACCGGCCGAAAAGGTCGTGTATATTAATGGAAGGGAGGTCATAGCCTCTCTCGTTATCGATATTCCGATAATGATTTTAGTAATGCTTATCATGACCGTTCCCGCATTGATAAGAGGCAGGCTCTCAAGAGCGCAGGGTATCATTTTGCTGGTGATATATTTTACGTTTGCCTTTATCCAGTTCTTCGGCTGAGCTGAGGGCGCAGAAGCAGAAGAGCTTTCAGCAACTCGCTTCATGGTTGTCAGGGAAATTTAGTGCGAGGCTCCAACAGGGTTGAAAGGTTTTCTGTAAGACTTTTTACGATCCGCATATCCTGCACAGCCTTATTAAGCGATTGCCCCTGTGCCGGGGAATACATGCTTGCAAGGACAGGAGCGTTTTGATATAATCCGTAATGGCAACGGTTTATATAGATATGGTTCTATACAGATCTTTTCATTAAATTATAAAGGAGAAATGTTATGACAGGAAATATTGTTGTCGGCCAGTCCGGCGGACCCACGGCGGTCATCAATTCATCCGTAGCCGGCGTTTACTGCGCAGCAAAGAAGCTTGGAGTCAAGAAGGTTTACGGAATGATCCATGGTATCGAGGGCTTTTTAGAGGATCAGATCTGCGATCTGGATGAGTACCTCAGCAAGGCTGAGGACGTAGAGCTGTTAAAGCGTACTCCCTCCGCATTCCTGGGCTCATGCCGTTTTAAAATGCCTGTTATCGAAGGACATGAGGATGTATACGAGAAGATATTTGAGATCATGGAAAAGCATGACATTGAGTGTCTGTTCTACTGTGGCGGCAATGATTCCATGGATACGGTGAAAATGCTCTCGGATTATGCTGCGGAGCACGGCAAAAAGCAGAGATTCATGGGAGTTCCCAAGACCATAGACAACGATCTTCCCGTTACCGATCACTGCCCCGGATATGGCTCCGCCGCAAAATATATTGCATCCAGCCTTAAAGAGGTTATCCGTGATAATGAGTCCTTCGGTGTTAAAAAGCCTACAGTGCTCATAGTTGAGATCATGGGCAGGAACGCAGGGTGGCTTACGGCAGCTGCCGCTCTTGCAAAGGGTGACGACTGCACGGGCGCAAATGCGATCTATCTTCCTGAGAGGACCTTTGATATCGATGCCTTTATGAAGAAGGTAAAGGAGCTTGCCGCGACCAAATCCTCTGTAGTCATAGCGGTATCCGAGGGGATAAAGATAGCTGACGGAAGGTATGTATGTGAGCTGGCGAACGAGAATGTTATGGTGGATGCCTTCGGACATAAGCAGATGTCCGGTACGGCAGCGTTCCTTGCTGAAAAGGTTGCGGCTGAGACCGGTCTTAAGACCAGAGCCATTGAGCTTTCCACGCTTCAGAGAGCCGCGACACACCTTGCATCCCTTACCGATATCAATGAAGCCTTCCAGGTAGGAGCCGATGCGGTAAAGGCTGCCGCTGAGGGAAAGACCGGAATGATGATAACTCTCGACAGAAACGGCGATGATCCTTATCAGTGCGGCACTTCGGCATACGATATTCATGCTATCGCAAATGTTGAAAGACCGGTTCCCGATGAGTGGATCACCGAGGACGGCTGCAATCTCAATGAGGGCTTTGAGAAATATGCAAGGCCTCTGATCATGGGAGAGCTTACGCCTCTGTTCGTTAACGGTCTGCCCAGACATCTTGTAAGGAAATGATCATAAGGGCCTGAGCTTTTAATCGGGCGGGGAAGCCTGAATCGCACCCCGCTCGTCCGAAAGCCGCCGGTCAGCTTTGCTGACATCTTCCTTTTGGCGGCTCTGCGATAATAAAAGGAGGAGCTGCGTTACGCGGCTCCTCCTTTAGTATGCCGGATTTTTAAGCCGCGGCCGGATTCGGCGTCGGGCGTCAGCAGCCTGTGTGCGGAAGGCTCACGTTATCATGCATATATAAGGCAGACTTCAGGGAAAGCTCTTACGGCTCATGGTCGAATTATGATACTGTGTATCATTCGTCACATCCTTCAAGAACCAGTCGGGTCCCGTAAAGCCTTCGGCTTCCTCCACGGATGAAAATTCGACCTCGGCCAGAATGAGAGGGGCAAAGGGAGCGTCAAATATATCCAGTTCTATGGTGTGGTTTTCATAGGGTATGAGGATACGTTTCTTTGAGATGATATTTCCGTCAGCCTTGCTTTTCAGCGTCTCATAGGCCTGCCTGGTAAGGGGAAGATTATATTCCTCCCGGGCCATGAGCCCCTTTCCCTTATAAGTCAGATAATAATCGTCGTCCTCCTTACGAACTCTTATGACAGGATCCGTTGTGAGATAAGCCTGCTCGATCATGTGAAAGGGAAAGTCCTCAATACCGCGGGGCAGCTCCCTTATCAGAAATTTCCTTTCTATTTCCATATGATTTTCCTCCGTCAGAATATGATACTATAATCCGCTCCGATTTAAAAGCCCGAAGCATTGAGCCCGCTATGCTTTCCGCTGCTTTCGGATCTACTGCGCAATGGCTTTACGGAACTGTGTTATACAACTAAGATATGCAACTTTGATACACAACAATGATACACAACAATGATACACAACAATGATACACAACATAGTTATGTCAGTGAGATACACTGGCCCTTACATAACATAGATATATAACAAAGTAACATAACATTGCAACGTAATATACTCTTTTCCGCCAGCTGTGGAATATGAAAAAGCCCGGATATGCCGCTAAACCGCATAAAACCGGGCTTTTTCCATATTAAGACCAAAGGAGTCAAAAGCTGTTAACCATTTAGGTCAATCTTGACCGGGAAGGTCATTATGCTTATCAGGGGAGTCACTGCCTGTATACGATTTTTGACTCAAGCTCCTTCGCGGTTTGTTCATCGATGAGCAGTCTGACCAGTTCAAGGGCAAAAGCGATCGCCGTTCCCATTCCCCGGGAGGTAGTTATGTTGCCGTCAGTAACCACCTCGGCATGGCTTATAATAGCCCCTGCTTTTTTAAGCTTGTCTTCAGACGTAGGATAACATGTGGAATTGATATTGTCAAGCAGATTTAATTCCGCAAGTATCGACGGAGCGGCACATATGGCTGCAAGCCTTATATTCTCAGCATTTGCTTTCAATAACAGGTCATTCAGCGCGGGTGTTTTCATAAGGTTTGCGGTTCCGGGCATCCCACCCGGAAGGATGAGAGAGGATACATTATCAAGTGTTATTTTATCAAGATCCGTATCCGCTCTGACAGTGATATTATGTGAACCCCTCACGTATTCACTGCCGTCCTCCGCGACGGATACGGTAGTGCAGGGCAGATCAGCACGCCGCAGAATGTCCACTACGGTCAATGCTTCGATCTCCTCAAAACCATCCGCCAGAAATACATAGTTCATTTTTTTTTCGTTCATTTCATTCTCCTCCGTTAAGATTTGTTTTCAAAACCACCACATAGACTTGTTCCGGCACTTCGCTTGATACCCTCATAACCCCGGCAGGATATGCAGATCATAAAAAGTCCGGATCTGAGCTACAGCCGCGATGAGACGGGCTTTCTTATGATCAGCATATCCCACACAGCCTTGAGGTATGAAGCGATTGCCCTGTTCTGCGCCGCGGGCGGCTTGAACCTTCTCATAAGGTACATTATACCATGAGGTTCGGGACAGGTGATAAAATCAAACTTTTTCTGGTTTTTTTCAGGCTCCTGTGATACAATCATTCGGGTATTGTGAACAGGGACCGTAAATATGCTGCGCAAAACGGCCGGGGCCTTGGGGCCTGGGCAAAGAGTGCGCATATCGGGACCGAACGTGAGGCAGCAGGGGCTGCATGGCTGAAACAAAAGAATAATAGTACGGAGGAAGACCTGTATATGAGTTTGAAGGTGGAGAATTTAGAGCATAATATGGCGAAGCTTACTGTCGAGCTGCCCGCACAGGATCTCGAGAAGGCGTTGGAAAGCTCTTATCATAAAAACAGAAAGAAGATAAACATTCCCGGTTTTCGTAAGGGAAAGGCTCCCAGATTCATGATCGAAAGAATGTACGGACCGGAGATCTTCTATAACGATGCTGCGGATGAGCTGATAAACAGCGGACTCCGTGCGGAGGTATACGGAAACGAGGAGCTTAAGATAGTATCAAGGCCTCAGGTAGAGGTTACACAGATAGAAAAGGGCGAGCCGTTCATCTTTACTGCGGTGGTCGCACTGAAGCCTGAGATAGAGCTCGGAAAATACAAGGGTGTGAAGGTAGAGAAGATAAGCACCGAGGTTACTGAAGAGGATGTTGACAAGGAGATCGAGAATGAGCGTGAAAGAAATGCCCGCACGGTCTCTGTCGAGGACAGGCCGGTAAAGAGCGGTGATATCACGATAATAGACTTTGAAGGCTTTATTGACGGAGAGCCCTTTGAGGGTGGAAAGGGTGAGAATTATTCTCTTACCATAGGCTCCGGCTCCTTTATCCCCGGCTTTGAGGATCAGCTTATCGGAGCTGAGATAAACGAGGAAAAGGAGATAAAGGTGACCTTCCCCGAGGATTATAACGCGGAGCAGCTTGCGGGCAAGGAAGCGGTGTTTAAGGTGATCATCCATGAGATAAAGGAAAAGGAGCTGCCTGAGCTTGACGATGAGTTTGCGGAGGAGGTATCCGAATACGAGACCCTCAGCGAATACAGGGATTCTCTCAAGGAAAAGCTCAAAGAGCAGAAGGAGAAGGCGGCAAGGGCTCAGAAGGAGGATAAGCTTCTTGAAGCCATAGTAAAGGATTCCAATATGGATATTCCCGACGCGATGGTTGAGGAGCAGGCCGCAAGGATGGCTGATGACTATGCCAACAGACTGCAGCTTCAGGGGCTTACCCTGGATCAGTATTTTATGTTCACAGGCCTCAATATGGATAAATTTATCGAGCAGATGAAGCCCAACGCGCTGAAGAGGATACAGACCTCTCTGGTGATCGAGAAGGTGACGGAGCTTGAGGGCTTTACCGTGACCGATGAGGAATATGAGGATGAGATAAAGCAGATGGCCGACGAGTATAAGATGAGCCTTGACAGCTTTAAGGATATGCTGGATGAGAACAGCAGAGGTCCGATAGAGGATGATATAAAGGTTAAGAAGGCGATCGACCTTATAATCGATTCCGCTATAGAAGAATAAAATAAGGAGAAAAAAATGAGTTTAGTACCTGTTGTTGTAGAGCAGACGAGCAGAGGAGAAAGATCCTATGACATTTTCTCCAGGCTCCTGAAGGAACGGATAGTATTCCTCAGCGAGGAGGTAAATCCGGTAACCTCTAGTCTTGTGGTCGCCCAGATGATGTTTCTGGAGGCGGAGGATCCCGAAAAGGATATTCACTTCTATATCAATTCTCCGGGAGGATCGGTGACCGACGGCTATGCTATCTATGACACAATGCATTATGTAAAATGTGACGTGGCCACATATTGCATGGGAATGGCTGCAAGCATGGGAGCGTTCCTGCTTGCGGGCGGGCAGAAGGGGAAAAGGTTTGCGCTCCCCAATGCCGAGGTTATGATTCATCAGCCTCTCGGCGGTGCCAAGGGTCAGGCTACGGAGATCGAGATCGCGGCAAAGCAGATCCTGCGTACAAAACAGAATTTAAACAGGATCCTTTCGGAGAATACCGGAAGGCCTATTGAGGAAATAGCGCGGGATACCGAGAGAGATAACTGGATGACTGCACAAGAGGCTCTCGAATATGGTCTCATCGACAGAATAATAGAGAGCAGGGAATGAGGAAGTTATGGCTGGTAGAAAGGACAAAGACGAGACGATATGCTGCTCGTTCTGCGGAAAGTCGCAGGAATATGCAAGAAAGCTGATTTCGGGTCCGAACGGGGTGTATATCTGTGACGAATGTATAGAGATCTGCGCGGATATACTGGAGGATGAGTTTTATGATGAGGACGGAAAGAAGAGTCCTTCATCCGGGGAATTTCAGATAAATCTCTTAAAGCCCCAGGA